>Ga0209271_10000787_pt1 | contig 11057 bp, 10 predicted proteins | sample tdAd002_FD_187123 | JGI IMG/M metagenome (GOLD analysis project Ga0209271, IMG submission 187123) | Marine sediment microbial communities from the Atlantic coast under amendment with organic carbon and nitrate - tdAd00.2 (SPAdes)... | ecosystem: Environmental > Aquatic > Marine > Coastal >... | reverse complement strand
TCTAAGTGACCACCATCAGAAACGAAATTGCCCCCTGACGGTCCTTGCGCTTATACCGCAGCGTCGGCAGGTGGGTCAATCAAGGCCGGGGGCATTTTGGAGCACGACGTTCGGGTGGAAGCGCTGAATTGTCCTTCACTTGCAGGGGGGCGATCGAGTAGATCGTCTTTCAGTCTCAGACGTCGATCGATGTGTGGTCATCCGACGCAACATAGGCACGAAAAAGACGGGGGCGCGGTTTGAGCGATCCCTCCGACGAAGTGTTGCTTGCTGCCTATCGCGAGGGCGACGCTGCGGCGTTCGAAACCCTGCTCCGACGATACCGCGGGCCGATTTTCAACTTCCTGCTGCGCTCGGCTCGGGATCGAGGGCGAGCCGAGGAGTTGTACCAAGACCTTTGGATGAAAGTTATCGAGCGCTGCGACGAGTTCCGTGGAGACGCCAAGTTCTCGACCTGGCTGTACAGGATCGCGCGGAACCTGAGCATCGACCATCAGCGGAAGATGAAGTTTCGCGGGCACGCCTCCCTGGATGCGCCGGAGCCGGGGTCCGGTCAGCCGATCGGCCAGCGCGTTCCAAACCCAGGTCCGACGACCGAGCAGCTCGCGATCGGCGGGCTCGTGAAGGAGCGGATCGCCAGTGCCGTGCAGGGGCTCCCGGAGGAACAACGGGAGGTGTTTCTGCTGCGGCAGCTCCAGGGGCTCGCGTTCAGAGAGATCTCCGAAGTGGTCGGCGTTCCCGCGAACACCGTGAAGAGCCGCATGCGCTATGCCCTCGAGCGTTTGCAGCATGTCTTGGGCGATTTGGAAGAGCCGCATGAATTGTGACGAGTGCAAGCAGCAGGTCTTCGAGCTGATCGAACGCGAGGCGGTCGATCCCGATGGGGTGCGCGAGATTCTCGAGCGATGCCCCGAGTGCCGCGTGACGTTCGAAGAGATGAAAGCGGCGTTGGCGGTGGCGGAACAGCTGCCGATCGAAGAGCCGCCGGCCGCGGTCGATCAGGCGATTCTTCGTGCCGCTGGCGCTCGCGCGCCTCGCGTCGTCCACTTGAAGAAGCGACGACTGCAGCCCGTGCCCTGGGCCATGGCGGCGATTGCAATGCTTGCGGTAGGTATTGGTGTCTGGACGATGCCGCGGGATGTGCAGCTAGAAGGCGACGCTGCGCCCGCCGACATGAAATACGCGGAAGACGCGGTCATGGCTGAGCCGATGCTCGCGGATGAGGAGGAGGCGCTCGACAGTAAGGTTGCCGTGGCGGAGCTGGCGTCCGGGGAGGCGGCTCAGTTGGAAACCGCGGAACGCAGGGAAGCCAAATCGAAGAAGGTGGCCGCGAAGCCGGCCGGCGCAGAACGGCGGTCGCGCTCGCAAGCCAATGAACCACGCGCGGCGCGAGTCGCTCAGACCCCGGCCCCACGTCCTGCCGCCGATATGGCGGCGGGCGGTGCTGAAGATTCGCGATCGAATGAACGGGCCGCGAAGGCATCTGCTCCGAGCAAGCGGGAACGAGGCGATGACGAGGTCACCGCGGCCTGCCGGCGGAAGGTCGACGACATCGAACGCCGTGCGCGTGCCGACAAGGACGATGCATTCACTCCGGAGGAAGAGCTCGCGATCGGCAAATGCTACCAGGCACTCGACAAGGTCGCCGAGGCGCGCAAATGGCTGCAGCGCGCTGCGGCGCATCGCAAGACCAGAGCGCCGGCCGAAGAAGCTCTCCGTGAGCTAGGGTCCGAGTAGCCCGAAGCCCGTCATCGGCGGAGTCGGTCCAACAGCGCGCGCCACCTTGGATTCGCGCTTTCGGTTGAGCGCTCTGCCATTTCCCGCGCGGCCGCAACCGCGCCCGCGAGGTCCGGGGCGATCTGCAGTGTGTCCAGGGGGATCCGAGCATCGTCGGCCGCCGCCCTCCATCGTGAATCGACCCCGGTGAAGAAACATGCGCCGCCGAGCATCCTCGTGACTTCGTCCGCCGCAAACACCGCCGCAGCGCGTTCTCGGTTCGGTTCGCCGAGTTGGGTGAGGTCGACGATTGCGATCTCGACGTCGGCGTTGAGCATCGCGCGTCCCAGCGCGTCGACGCATTCGCTCAACGCCGCGGGCTCATGCACTCCAGACGCTATCAACGCGAACGCTGCCTCGTCGATCCGCAACGGCCTGAGAGGCTTGGCAGCGCGCGTCTCGGCCGTCTGTGCGACGCGCTCCTCGCGCCCGAGGACGAACCCTTCAACGGCAGCCGCGACGACGGCCCGCGTGAAGCCGCCCGAAGGAGGTTCGTCGGACCCCTCTACGGCGCGCAGCGCGAGCAGCACGATTTGAACCGCCGCCGTGGGCGTGAGATCGAGCAAAGCGAGGCGCCGCCCGAGGAGGGTCAGCACCGCGAAGCATTCTCGGAACTCGAAGGATTCGTAGTCGCCGCCCGCACGTTCCTCTGCGGGCAGCTCACTCAACAGAGGAAGTACCGGCGCCACCTCGAACGCGATCTCTTTGAGGTCGACGCCTCCTGTCGGCGGCCTGGCCCCTCGGAGCAGAGCCTCGAAGCGGGCGCTGGTGGACTCCCCGTCATTCACGATCAGCCCACTCTATCACTCTTTGGGTCGGCCATAAGCCAGCGTGATATAAGCACTCTTGCATGGCTGCCACAATTCTCGTCGTCGACGATGAAAAGAACATCCGGCGCACCTTGCGGATGGTGCTCGAGGGTTCTGGGTTCAACACGCTCGAGGCGTCGTCGGCCGAGCAATGCCTCGAGACACTCGAGAACAACGAGGTCGACCTTCTCATCCTGGACGTTCGGCTGCCCAAGATGAGCGGTATCGAGGCGCTCGAGAAGATTCGCAACGTGCCAGAGACGCGGAGACTCCCCGTGCTGATGGTGTCCGGCCATGCGTCGGTCGCCGAAGCGGTACAAGCCGTGCAGCTCGGCGCAACGGATTTCTTCGAGAAGCCACTCGATCGGGACCGAGTACTGGTCACCGTTCGCAATGCCCTCCAGACTTGGCAGCTGCAGCGCGAGGTGGAGCAGCTCCGCGCGGACGTCGAGCACCGCTACGAGATGATCGGTGAGAGCGACGTCATCCGTTCGCTTTTCGCGCAGCTCGAGAAGGTCGCACCCACGAACGGGCGCGTGCTCATCTCGGGAGAAAGCGGAACGGGCAAGGAGCTCATTGCGCGGGCCATTCATCGGCTCAGCCCGCGCGCCGACAAGCCCTTCGTCAAAGTGAACTGTGCAGCCATTCCAGCGGAGCTGATCGAGAGTGAGCTCTTCGGCTACGAGCGCGGGGCCTTCACCGGCGCGCAAGGACGCAAGAAGGGCATGTTCGAGCTCGCCAACGGTGGCACCCTCTTACTCGACGAGATCGGCGATATGAGCGCAAGCGCTCAGGCCAAGGTGCTGCGGGCGCTCCAAAGCGGAGAGATCTCACGCGTCGGCAGCGAGAAATCGATCGCCGTCGACGTCCGCGTGCTGGCGGCGACCAACAAAGACCTGGAGCTCGAGGTCAAGGACGGGCGATTCCGGGAGGATCTCTATTTTCGCCTCAACGTCGTCCCGATCGTGAGCCCGCCGCTCCGCGAACGAAAGTCCGACATCATCCTGCTGGCGAAGGGGTTTCTCCGCGAGTTCACGATCGAGAACGGGCTCCGAGAGAAGCCCATCGACGAGGAGGTTCTAGACGCCCTGGCGGAGCGGCCGTGGCCGGGAAACGTCCGCGAGCTCCGCAACGTCGTCGAGCGGATGGCGATCCTCAGCGGTGACCGGATCACGCTCGACGATCTGCCCGAAGAGGGCGTCCTCAGCGAGGTGCGACGTGAGTCGTCCCCGGCCTCGGGCCTGCCCGCGAGGCTGGACGCGACCGGCCAACGCCTGACTTTGCGGGAGTATCGAAGCCGGGCCGAGAAGGACTACATCCTTGAGACCCTCGACGAGGTGGGCTGGAACATCTCGCGCGCCGCGACAATTCTCGGGGTGGAACGCACCAACCTTCACAAGAAAATGCGGAGCTATGGTATCCGTCGGGAAGAGGCATGATCCGTCGATCGATGAGGCTGATGTGGAGGGGCGCCATCCTGGCCTTCTTGGTCTACGTCCTCTTCTTCGTTCAGCTCGGCGAGCGTTCCGCCTTTCAGCACCTGATGCGCGTCGCGGACACCGAGGAAGCACAGGAGCTCGGGCGCGAGGTGGGTGCTGCGACGGAACGCATCACAAAAGAGATCGGCGGGCAGGTGCACGACGTGACGCAGCCACCGGCTCAAGATGCGGGCGCCTCCCAGGTTCCGGAGACGATCTCGGACCAGCTGCAAGGCATCGTCGGACACACCTACGCTCGCGAAGAGCGTATCGACACGGCCCGAGAAGAGCAGTCCCAATAGCTTGCTCAGGGCCACTCGAGCTGCAGGCGCTTCATCTTGCGCCATAGCGTCGTTGGGCTGAGCCCGAGGAGCTCGGCCGCGCGCTCCTTGTTGCCCTCGGCATGCCGAAGCGCGCGAACGATCGCGTCCCGTTCGACCTCTTGCACCATGTCGGCCAGCGATTGACGCCCGGGGTGCAGAGACCCGCCGTTGCCGTTCGACTTGGGGACGATGTCCGATAGGTGAATCTGACCGTCTTGCGCCAGGGCCACACCTTGCTCGATCAGATTCTCGAGCTCTCGGATATTTCCGGGAAAATCGTAGCCGAAGAGATAGTCCATGACGCCCGGCCCGAGCGAGGCTTGCCGCCCCATCTTTTTGCCGTATTTCTCGATGAAGCTCTCGGCGATTGGCGCGATGTCCTCCTTGCGGTCCCGGAGCGGCGGCAGCTCGAAGCGCGCCACGTTGAGCCGGTAGTAGAGATCCTCGCGGAAGCGCTTCTCCTCGATGAGGGTTCGCAGATCTTGGTTGGTCGCCGCAATGATGCGTGCATCGACGTTGATCGAGCTGTTGTCGCCGAGCCTGCGGATCTCGCCTTCCTGAATTGCGCGTAGGAGCTTCGCCTGAAGCGAAGGTGGGGTTTCGGCAATTTCGTCGAAGAAGAACGTGCCGCCGTTGGCTTCCTCGAAGAGGCCCTTGCGTGTCTGTACGGCGCCCGTGAACGCGCCCCGCATGTGTCCGAAGAGCTCGCTTTCGAGCAGTGTTTCGGTGAGCGCCGCGCAGTTGATCGAGACGAACGGCCGCTCCGCACGCAGCGAGTTCGCATGGATTGCTCGCGCCACCAGTTCCTTGCCGGTGCCGCTCTCGCCGGTGATGAGAACTGTCGCATCGGTGGGGGCGATGCGAATGATGCGACCGAGGACGTCCCGAATCTCAGCGGACTGCCCGATGATGTTGCCGAAGTTGTAGCGCTCACGGAAATCCGCGGCGACAGCGCGCAGCTCGCCCGCAAGGTGCCTACTGCGTGCCGCACGCGCGACCTTGGTGAGAAGCTCCTCTTCGACGAAGGGCTTCTGCACGAAGTCGTGGGCGCCAAAGCGCATCGCTTCGACGGCGTCTTCCACGGTGCCGAAGGCCGTCATGACGATCACCTCGGTAAGCGGCGAGGCCTCTCTGGTTCGTTGCAGCACTTCGAGGCCACCGACGTCCCCCATTCTCAAGTCGGTGATGACTAGGTCGTAGCTCTTCTCGGCGACCATGACGCACGCGGACTCTCCGCTCGGCGCCTGGTCGACGTCATAGTCCTCCGCGCGCAGCATCTCTGAAAGCATGCCCCGTGCGTTGTCCTGATCATCGACGATGAGAATCCTGGCCATCCCCCAACCGGTTCCGTCTAGCCTTGACCTTACCGCAAATCGCGGTTTCGTGCTCGGAGTGTCAATCGAGCACGCGATGCATCGCGGCGACCACCTCGTCCCGGAACTCGGCGGGAAAGATGAGGCGGGAGCGCTCGATGCGCTTGTTTCGGAGCTCGCCGAGGAGGAATGAAGCGTCGCCCAGCCGTTGCAAAGGCTGGTGGCGGAGGGTGACCCACATGCCATCAGAGCTGCCGTCGGTGGGCTCGCTGTAGGGAACGTCTTCGGCGATGTCGAGCCAGACCGTGAGGTCCGGCCGGAGCCCTCCCGCGGCGACGATTTCTTTGGCGGCCTGGAGGGCTTCGTCCCAGAGGTCCCGACGCTTGTCCGGGAGCGGAACGGTCTTCGGGAGCTGGCGGCACCGGAGACGTTTGCTGAGTTCTGCGAGTGTGGGGTCGCCTCCACGCTCCCATGCGCCGAGGCAGGTGAGCAGTTCGGCGTCGTCCATCCGAAGATATTCGTCGAGCGATAGGGACTCTCCAAGGGCGGCTGCACGAAACGCGGGTAGGAGTGGTGCAGGTGGTGAGCCGTCGTAAATCAGCTCGCTGACTCTCATGAAGATCGCGCGCACCAATGCTTCCGCCGCCCGGGTGGCCTTGTGGTGGTAGACCTGCTGGTGCATGAAGTGCCGCCCGAGGAAGAAGCTCTCCGCCGGCGGCAACCCCTTGCGGCCTTCGATGGCGAGGACCCATCGATCGTTCACGCACGCGACCGTCAACGCTTGCAGCAACCAGTCGAGGTCGTACAAGCCATAGCGCACGCCCGTCATGTGGCTATCACGCAAGAGATAGTCCGCGCGATCCACATCCAAGGTTCCGCTGACACTTTGGCTGAGATAGCTGAGCCGATAGTTGCCGTTCAACAAGCCCGTGACTCGCTCCGCCATTCCCGCCGAGAACGATTCGAGGGCTTGGTGCACCTCGGTCGATGGGTCGAGCAAGATCTCCTGCGTCCACTGCTCGTGATGCTTGGCGTGGGGCAGCACTTCCTCGAACAGGTGCGAGAACGGGCCGTGACCCAAGTCGTGCAAGAGCGCGGCTGCTAGCCCCTCCGCCCTCGCCTCCTCGTCGAGCCTCTGGTCGACGGGCAACTCGTCGCTGCACGCGTCGATGCGGTGCTGAAGGGCCTGCATGACGTGTGCGGCACCGATCGCATGCGAGAAGCGTGTGTGCTCCGCTCCCGGGAATGCCAGCGAGGCGAGTCCAAGCTGGCGAACGCGCCGCAGGCGTTGAACTTCCCGCGTGTCGAGCAGGGATCGAACCAGTCGCTCCGCCATGCCTTCAAAGGCGATCAAGCCGTGGACCGGGTCCCTCAGGATCACCCTGCACGGTACCACTGAGCGTTCAGAACGCCAGCGTCCCGAAGCGTCCGTCTCTCGGCACGTCGAAGTTCGATCCTTGCCGGACCACCGCGATGGTATCTGGCTGCCACAGGGGCAGAACCGGAAGGTCACGGGCCAGGATGCTCTGGACTCGCTCATAGGCCGCGAACCGCCGCTGTCGATCGACTTCGGTTCTGCCGACCTCGAAGAGTCGGTCGAGCTCCTCGTTCTGGTACCGCCAACGGTTCGCGCCCTCGCTCTCTGGGCCAGGGATCCGCGAGGAATCGAAGAACCAGCTGAGGACGTGTGGCTCGATCACCTCCGGCACCTGCAGCAAAGTGATTTCGAAGCGTCCGCGATTGAGGTCGGAGATCAAGGTGGCTGCTTCCGACGGCCGTACGTCGACCTCGATGCCGACATCTCCCAGCATGGCGGCGATCGCGCGTGCGACCGACTGCCGAAACCGCTCGGAGGTCGTCCGAAGCACGAGGCGCATGCGAGGCTCGGGGCCTGGCGGATCAGCGAACCCGGCCGCGTCGAGGAGCACGCGAGCCTGGTCAGGATCGAAGCCGCGAGGTGGCAACACGCCGACGTCCGCCCAATGCCCATGTGGAATCCAACTGTCCGTGACTCGCGCGAGGCCGTCATACTTGACGCGCACCAGGAGCGCGCGATCGATGGCGTACCCAATGGCGCTGCGCACCCGGACGTCGTCGAGCTTGGGTGACGTGGTCTGAAAGCCGAGATACATCGTCGATATTCCTGCCGCGCTCCGCGTTTCAAAACGTGGGTCGTCTCGGAACATCGGAAGCAGCAGCGGAGGAATCGAGGCGATGGCGAGATCGCCCTGCCCCGCTAGCATTCGCAGCGCACGGGTGTTGTCGTCCCGGATGACGACCAATCGCAAGCTGGGGTACTTGGCCGTTCCGCGATGCCAGTGAGGGTTGGCGTGCAGCTCGAGCACTCCCGGGTCACGTTTGACGAGGCGGTACGGCCCGGCCCCCACGGGAAACGGATCCTCGGGCGTGGCGATTCGTCGATAGGCGTCTTCACTTCGAACGATCGGGAGCTCGAGATCCGTCAGAAATGTGGCGTGCGGTTCGTGGAGGATGAAAACGATGGTTCGCGGGTCCGGTACCCGCATCTCGGCGATCCTCCGATAGGTGTGCGCGTAGCGGCTTCGGAGCTTCGGATCGACGATGCCCTCGAAGGTGGCCACCACGTCTTTCGCGTCTAGGGGGCTACCGTCACTGAAGCGCAAGCCATCACGGAGCCGCACCTCGAATTGCGTCGGGCTCGATGCCGTCACCGATTCCGCGAGGTCTGGGATCACCTCGAGTGTCCGCGGATCGATCGTCACCAGCGAACCAAACAGGAGCCGTGAGACGCGAAGCCCGTACGGATCACCGACGAAGCGCGGGTCGAGTTGCTCCGCATCCCGCGGGAGCATCACCACCAGGGCGTCCGGATCCTGAGTCGCTGGCCGGCCGCAGCCAAGGCCAATCACTAGGAGTAGTACGAGGGCGCTGCTAGGCTGCAGGCGATGGCGCACCGAGCGCTTCTTTGTTTCGCGATCATCGGCCTGCTGGCCGTGAGCCCCGGCGCGCGCGCCAAGGGGCCGGAGCCGCTTGCGCACACGATCGCCACCCTCGTCCGGCAGGCGGGCCTTGGCGATGGGCTCGGGATTCATGTCGTTCGTCTGCACGATGCGGAGGAACTGTACCGCAATCGTCCCGAACGCCCTCGAAATCCTGCGTCGAACCAGAAGCTCCTGACCGCCGCGGCTGCACTTCGGCGCTTAGGACCGGCGTTCCGAGCGGCCACCAAGGTCGAGGGTACGATCGAGAACGGCCGCGTGACTCAGCTGGTGGTTCGGGCATCCGGCGACCCAAGCTTGGGGTACGCAGGATTGGATGCGCTGGCGGAGGCCTTGCATCTGAGAGGGGTGGACAGTGTCGATCGAATCATGATCGACGACACCTATTTCGACGACCAAATCCTCCCACCCGCGTTCGAACAGCAACCGAAGGAATCCGCTGCATTCCGTGCGGCCATCTCCGCCTTCGCCGTCAATCGCAACAGCTACGTCGTGCATCTCGGCCCTGGCTCCGAGCTCGAAGGCCCTGGGCGAGTCCGCGTGCTCGCGGATGGTTACGTGCAGATCGACAATCGGACGGTGACCGTCGCTGGCGGTCCGCCGACGCCACGGATCGAAGACAAGCTCACGGACGACGGACACCTCGCCGTTCGCGTCGATGGCGCGATCCCAAAGCAGGTTCGCACCTTGTACTACCGCCGCCGCGTGCCGGATCCGAAGACCTACGCAGCGCTTCTCTTGGTGCGTGCGTTGAAGAAGGCGGGGGTCGGCGGTGCCTTGGCTGTGGAATATGGGCCGGTCACCGAGCAGCAGCCGGTACTCGTCGATATGCCCTCCAGTCAACTGAGCTCGTTGCTTTACCCCCTGGGCAAGTGGAGTGACAACTTCACCGCGGAGATGTTGCTGAAGATCCTGGGCGCCCAACTGGAAAGACCCGGCACCTCTGCGAACGGCACCGTCGTCGTACGCGAGGAGCTCATGAAGATGGGCGTCGATACGGAAGGACTCGTCATGGTCAACGGGTCCGGCCTCTTTGACGGGAACAAGATCGCCCCGCGGCACGTGACGGAAACCCTGGTCGCCGTCTATCGCGACCCTGCGATCCGAGCAGAGTACGTCGCACACCTCGCGGTAGCCGGCTCAGACGGAACCCTACGGACCCGCCTCAAGGACCTGCCCCGTCCAAGAATGGTCCGCGCGAAGACAGGGACGCTGAGGGACGTGGTCGCGCTGTCGGGCTATGTGCTGGGAGAGCCGGAGCGATCGGTGGCGTTTAGTTTTCTGGCGAATGGGATCGCGGGGAAGCAGGGGGATGCAAAGAAGCTGGCGGACAACATTGTGAGAGCGCTGGCCGACTACGCCACCCGCCCCACCCCGGAACACTGACGCTGACGCTGACGCTGGCACTGACGCTGACGCTGGCACTGACGCTGGCACTGACACTGACACTGACACTGGCACTGACGCTGACGCTGACACTGGCACTGGCACTGACACCGACCCCTACGTATGGTGGGGAGCGCGACGTGGGGTTCCCTCGGACTTGATGCGAAACTCCATCCCGCGTACTCTCCGATCAGGGGATACCGGTGGTTTCAAAGGCCCCGTACTACGAGCTGGAGATTCGCGTCCGTCAGACGCTGGCGGCGGATGGGACGACCTCCTCGTACTCCACGGTCTATTGTCCTCGGCAGATGCGCACCGTCCGGGTGAACGAGTGTGTCGAGTGCGAGGAGTACATCGGGCTGTCCTTCGACCGGGAGGAGCAAAGCGGACTGCTGCACTGTTACGAGAGCAACGCGCCGACGGCGCGGCAGTCTCTCCGGCGCTTTCTCGAAACCGGAGAACGTGAAGGATTCCTACGGAGGCGTCGCGAGCGCGCCGATTGCACGCCGGTGTCACGCATCATGAGCCTCAACGTGCAGTGCGTGACCGAAGAGGTGACCCTGCCTGCATTGGCGAGCTGCTTGCTCGACGGTGGGTATAGCGGAGTCCCGGTGGTCGACGCCGAGGGAAGGCCCCTGGGCGTCGTTTCCAAAACCGACCTGCTCCGACATGGCGTCACTCCCGACGGCCGAGTGAACGACATCATGACCTCGATGTCGTTCACGCTGGAAGAAGATCAGTCGGTTTCGAAAGCCGCAGCATTGATGGCCTACGAAGGCATCCACCGGCTTCCGGTCGTCGACGCGAGCGGAAAAGTCGTGGGACTCCTGTCGTCGCTGGACGTCTTGCATTGGCTGGCATGCAAAACCGGCAACACAGTCCCAGCCCCACGCTCGCGCCGAAACCGGAACTGAGCCACCGGAGACCGGCCCGCGACGCACGTGCTCGCGAGCGGGACCCGCTCGGCCGTCTCTTTACGTCGATATACGGCTAG
>Ga0209271_10000783_pt1 | contig 11078 bp, 13 predicted proteins | sample tdAd002_FD_187123 | JGI IMG/M metagenome (GOLD analysis project Ga0209271, IMG submission 187123) | Marine sediment microbial communities from the Atlantic coast under amendment with organic carbon and nitrate - tdAd00.2 (SPAdes)... | ecosystem: Environmental > Aquatic > Marine > Coastal >... | reverse complement strand
TAATCAATCTTTTGTTAGAGTCTTTCAGCTCCTAAAAGAATTTGGGCTAACTCCTTCGAGTAGGGCTAAGGTAAATTCAATCGAGAAGCAAGCACAAACCCCCGACATCAAAATAGAAAACTTCTTCAACAACGATGAATAACCTACAGAACATAGATGAGTCCAAGTGGTACTTCGATGAGAAGAGTGCCAAGAGAGCTGTGGACTTTATCGAAATGTTTTGTCAGCACGTAAAGGGAGATTTAGCAGGACAGAAGTTTATACTGGAAGAGTGGCAAAAGGTTGACATTATACGCCCTTTATTCGGTTGGAAGTCTAAGAAAACTAACCTCAGAAAGTTTCGCCAATGCTTTGTGTTTATCCCTCGTAAGAACGGAAAGACAAACCTAATGGTAGGTATCGCACTCTATATGCTTTTCTCTGATGGAGAGAAGGGTGCGGAGATTGTATCGGCTGCTGCTGATAAAGAACAAGCTAGGTTATCGTTCTCTATCGCAAAGCAAATGGTTTTGCAAAATCCTGAGTTACTTAAACGAGCAGGTACTTACAGAGATTCAATCACTTACGATAAGGTTGGATCGTACTACAAAGTAATCTCAGCAGACGCAGATACTAAGCACGGACTAAACCTCTCTTGTTGTTTACTTGATGAGATACACTCTCACAAAAACAGAGATTTATATGATGTTTTACTTACTTCTATGGGAGCAAGGAAAGAACCTCTTATGCTTGGTATTACCACGGCAGGTGCAGGTCATCAAAAGGACCACATTTGTAAAGAGCTTTACGACTATGCTAAGAAACTTATCGAAGGCTCTATCCAAGACGACTCGTTCTTAGGCGTTGTGTACGAAGCTGATAAAGACGATGACATCTTTGACGTTGAGGTACAAAAGAAAGCCAATCCAGGCTTCGGTACGATTATCACCGAAGAGTATATGCAACAGCAATCGGTAAAAGCAAAAAATGAGCCTTCCTACGAAAACACGTTTCGTAGACTTCACCTAAACCAATGGGTAGCTAACGAAACCAAATTTATAAGTGACGACAAGTGGATGGAGGGAGCTGTACCTGTAGACGCAAGAAGATTAGAGGGCAAACCTTGTTACGCAGGACTCGATTTAGCCTCGACTCGTGACATTACTTGTCTATCACTTATGTTTCCTGACAACAACGATGGGTACGATATTATTCCGTTTTTCTTTATCCCTGAAGAGAACGCTTACAAACGATCCGAACGAGATAAAGTAGACTACCTGAAGTGGCACAGAGAAGGACACGTTATCTTTACTCCTGGTGACGTTTGCGATTACAACTACATCAAGCAAAAGATACGTGACTTGAGCGAGATATACGATATTCAAATGATAGCTTATGACAGATGGAACGCTTCACAAATCGTAATCGACCTTACAGAAGAGGGTTGTCCAATGATACCTGTTGGTCAAGGTTATCGGACTATGTCGCCTGCAACAAAAGAGTTCGAAACTTTAGTGCTTGGAGGAAACATTCGTCACGCAGGAAATCCTGTACTTAGGTGGATGATGTCAAACATCGTACTTACCCAAGACCCCGCAGGTAACGTAAAACCGAACAAAGCCAAATCTAACGACAAGATTGATGGTATCGTTTCGTGTCTAATGGCTTTAAGTGAAGCAATGAAAAACAAAAATAGTGGAACAGGTTATGATGACAAGGAGATTTTCTTTATCTAAAGGCGAAATTATTACACTACACCAAGGTAGTGTTAGAGCTATTTGCTCTAGTGTTTTGGCTAATAACCAAGATTATCACCTTTTAGACGACTTAGTCCAAGATATTAACCTTATTTTGCTTTCACAAATGAGTGAAACTATCGAGTCTTTACACGAAACAAATCAAATAGAGTATTTCGTGGCTCGTGTGGTCGTTAATCAAGTCTTGTCTACATCTAGCCCCTTTCACACGACTTATCGTCTTAAACAGCCTAAAACACCCCTTAAAAGCGATGATTACGATTCACTTCCTGACCGACTTTGGCAAGAGATATTCAAATTAGACAGCCAAAAAGCAAAAGATATTGTGTATTTAAGGTTCGAATATGGGCTAAAAATACAAGAAATAGCTAAAATTAAAGGGTGTAGTATCCGCTATATACATAAGGTTTTAGAGCGTTCTTTAAAAAAAATCAAAAATAACTCGAAAAATTAGTTCACATTTTAGGTGTTTTTACTATTTATAGGTGTATAGTTTTTCATAAAATCAGACAATTTGGGAATATTTGACTTTTTTACTACAAGAAAACAACCTCTTAAACAAGAGGAAAGAGGTCTTTACGGACAGACTATACTAGGACCAACTTTCGGTTCACAATCAGGCGAAAACGTATCTAAAGAACAAGCAATGCGAATAGCAGCGGTTTGGTCTTGCGTAAGAGTCTTGTCAGAAACAATCGCTTCACTTCCAATATCAGAACACGAAGTTGACCTTGAAACTGGCAATAAGAAAAAATTAAACTCCCCCTTAACTGATTTAATAGGTAAACAACCTTCTCCTTTATTCAACTCGTTTATGTTCTTCGAGCGTATGCTAGTTGACTTGAGCTTAGATGGAAACTTCTACGCTTACATCGAAAGAAACGGAGCAGGTTTACCTATTGGATTGCACCCTATCCAATGCGTTGATGTAGATATTTATATGTCACCTGATGGTAGAAGTGTATATTACGAGATAAATCAAAACAATACTAATTTCGTTTACCCTTATACAGGCAGAGTAAACGCAATCGATATGATTCATTGTAAAGGTATTTCTCTTGATGGTATCGAGGGACAATCGCCTATTGAGTCACAAGCAAATACTTTAGGAATATCTTTAGCCTTAAACCACCACGCAGGTTCATTCTTTAAGAACGGTGCGTCTGTGGGAGGTATTCTTAAACACCCTGGGACTCTCAAGCCCGAAACAGCTAAACGTCTTAGAGAATCTTGGTCTAACAACTACGGTGGATCGGCTAACACAGGTAAGACAGCTATACTTGAAGAAGGTATGGACTTTATGCCTAAGATGCTGCCGAACAATCAAGCACAGTTCTTAGAGTCAAGACAATTTTCTATAAGTGAAATCGCTCGTATTTTTAGAGTACCGAACCACCTCATAAATGATTTATCTGCTGCTAGCTACAACAACATAGAAGCACAGCAAATAGACTTTGTGGTTCACACTATTACGCCTTACGTAAAAAGAATTGAAACTGAGTTGAACTCTAAGTTGATTCCTTTTAAAAAGCAAGGTACACAATACTTTAAGTTTAACCTAAACGCTTTACTTAGAGGTGATTCTAAATCACGAGCTGACTATTACAGAACTCTAGTAAACATTGGTGTGTTATCGCCTGATGAGGTACGTTCATTTGAGGATTTAAATCCAATGGGCGGAGAAAGCGAGAAAGTCTATATGCAATCTAATATGATGCCTTTAGATAAGTTAGGAGAAGATACATCTAGGGAAGTTATTAATAACAACATTACAGAAAATAACGAAGATGAAGAAGAATAATAATAAAGAAATTAGAGTGTACTCAAAAGCACTTGAGGTTCGTATGGAAGAAGATTCTGACGAAATCAAAGTGACAGGTTACGCTTCTTTGTTCGACCACGAAAGCAGAGATTTAGGCTTTAGAGAAGTTATCTCAAGAGGTGCGTTTGATGGTCGATTAGATGACAATGTAATTTTAACATTTAACCACGATATGAACGCTATCTTAGATAGAAATCACGGTGGTACGCTTAAATTGTCTGTAGATGATTTAGGTTTAAGATACGATGGTACATTACCAAATACAACAGTTGGGCGAGATGTCGCAGAACTAATGCGTAGAGGTTTACTTTACGAATCTTCGTTTGCCTTTACGGTAGAAGATGACGAGTGGAGTAAAGATGGTGATGTAGCAAAGAGAAATATCAATAAGATCGGAAGGTTGTTTGATGTTTCGATTGTTGGTGTTGGGGCTTACTCCAATACTGATGTAGCTTTACGTTCTTTGGAAGAGTTTAACAACGAAACCGAAGAGGTTAAAGAAGAAGAGGTTATAGACCTTTCGAATATTAATTTATTAACTAATGAGTTAAAACTCAAAAGCAAACTTTAAAACAAATGAAAAATTCAGTTGAATTAAAGCAAGAAAGAGCAGGTTTCATTACAGAAGCTAACGAAATGCTTGAACTTTGCAAAAACGAAACTCGTAACTTTACTTCTGAAGAGCAAGTATCTTACGATGAGAAAATGTCTAAAATAGACGAACTAAAAAAATCTATCGAAATGATCGAAAGACAAGAAAAATTAAACGCTGAGATTGCTTCTAAAGTAGTAGCACCAGTATCAAATGAGCCAAAAGAAGTAAGAGATTTCTCTTTCTTTAAGGCAATCAACGATTTCACTAACGGAAAGTTAGATGGAGTAGAGCGTGAAATGCACGAAGAAGCTGTAAACGAAGCTCGTTCAGCAGGTCGTTCAATCAACGGTTTAGGTATTCCTTCTTTTATGTTAGAATCTCGTGCTGATGTAACTCAAGGCGGTTCAGCTATCGCTCCTACAAACGTATTAGGATTTGCTGATGCAATGAGAGAAGCGTCTGTATTTGACAAAGTAGGTGCAAACATCTTAACAGGTTTAAGTGCTAACACTACAATTCCTGTAACAGGAGCTTCTTCTGTTGAGTGGGAAGGTGAGGTTGCAGATGCAAATGATGGTGGTGCACAATTCGGTAAAGTTGAATTGACTCCAACTCGTTTAGCTTCTTACGTAAACATCTCTAAGCAATTATTGATACAAAACGGAGCAGCAGCAGAACAAGCTATCATTCGTGACTTAGGTCGTGCAACAGCACAAAAAATGGATGAAGCTATATTTAAGACAGCAGGTGCGGCAGCAGCAGCAGCTCCTCTTTCTTTAGGTGAATTAGCAACAAGTACAATTTCTCAAGCATCTTTCTCTGATTTAGCTTCTATTATGTTAGATTTTGTTAATGCTGAAGCAAAAATAGCTGAAGTAGGCGGTCTACAAGGAAATTTAGCTTACGTAGCTCACCCTGCTTTAATGGCTCAACTTAAGCAATCAGCTCAAGTAGCAGCAGTAAATGCGGGTATGCAAGGTGCTTTAATTAACGGTTATCCTGCTTACTTCACTAATGGTTGTACTAAATCAGCAGGTGTATCAGCAGACTTCTTCTTCGGTGACTTCTCTAAATTGTATATGGGAATGTTCGGTGGACTAGACATTATGGTTGATCCTTATACTGAAGCTGTAAACGGTCAAACTAAATTGGTACTTAACCAATATATGGACTGGGGTGTTTCTGATGGAGCAGGATTTGTTAAAGCAACTTCTTTATTAGCTTAATAATAAATAGTTTTTAATTAAAGGGAGTCCTTCGGGGCTTCCCTTTTTTAACCTTTTTCACTTTTAATCTATGTACTTAGACCCAAATTTAAACATACAAGGCGATTTAGTTTTAGTCGACAACCCTTCTACAAAGGTGGTGTCTTACGCTGATATTAAATCACAGCTACGTATTGACTCAAATGATGAGCAAAATTTGTTAGAAGCGTATATAGATGCTGCTACTGATATGGCTGAGAACTATTGTAATCGCCACTTCATAACACACCAATACAAACTTTACTTTAACGAGCAAGTAAATAAGGCTTCGTTAATATTTCCTAATTGCACTTTACATACTAATACTGACCCTGTAGAGAAACCTATTAATTGGGTAGATGAGAATGGAGCTGCTCAAAGCTCAGATAAGGCGTATATAGACGCTTTCTCTAACCCTTCCTTAGCTTACCTTAGTTCGGACTTTCCAGGCACTACGCTTAAGGATAATGCGGCTAATACGTTTTACTTTTGGTTCAACACAGGATATGGTACGGGTAGTTCAGATGTACCTGAAGCGATTAAACAAGCTATCAAGTTAATTGTAGCTGATATGTATTACTTCAGAGAAGATAGAAAGCGTCAGTTTCCTATGGCTTCTCAAATATTATTACAACCTTATAAGTGTTATCACTAGATGGCGTTTATAAGTCAAATAAAAGCAGGTGACTTTAATGTTCGTGTGAAATTAAAATCGCTTTCAGCTACACAAGATGATTTCGGTGGTGTGACTAACGCTTACACACTCGAACATACTATGTGGGCTAATAAAAATGTTAAATCTCTTCGTGATGTCGAGGAGAAGTTCGAAGGTAACGAGCTACAATCTTACTCTAGGTTTGTGTACACAATCCGATATTCTTCGGAAACAAAAAACATAAAATCTAATTGGGTTTTAGAAGAAGTTGGTTCGGACAACGATTTAGATATTATTGGGTACGTAATTGACCCAAGAAAAGAATTTATAGAGATATTCGTAAGCGAGGATTTACCAACTGAATCACCTGTATAGATGGGATTGTTTGGTAAAAAAAGTTTTGACAAATTAGATAATAAAAATCTAATACAAGTTAAAGGCATTAAGGATGTTAGAAAATCTCTAAAGCAATTAGGCGAAACTGAGAAGAGTTCTCGTAGTCTAATAAACAAAGCTCTAAGACCTGCTGCAAAAAAAGCAGTAAAGGCTCTTAAAATGAAATATAAGCACAGGACTAAGAATAAAGTTCCTGGACAAAGATACGACCCTAGCACTAAAACGCAGAAAGTCGGAAAGTCTATAGCAGATTCGATTGGTATTATAACGCCTAAAAGGTCAAGAAATCCAGGACTATTTGTTGGTACTAGAATGAAAAATTTAAACCCAACATTTGTCAAAGGTAAAAGAAGTAATAATTTACCTGCGATGTTGCTTAATGGCACAAAGAATAGAAAGCATAAAAGTGGTAAATCAACAGGTAGAATACAGAATCAACCTAATTACTACAAAGAAGTTATAGATCAAAAAGGTGAAGATATTTCAGCAACAGCCGAAAGAGATATGATGAAGATGCTAGATAAGATGATAAAAAAAGCAGGATTTAAATAGACGTATGTTTCAAGATATAGGAAAAGTAATAATAACAAGACTCAACGCTACATCAGCTTTCACAACAGCTAATGGTGGTAGTAATAGAGTCTTTCCTGTGATTATACCGCAAGGTGTAACATATCCTTCGACCACGTTCGAGATAACCAACGTAAGCAACTTTATGAGTAAAGGCAGCTCGTTGAACTCTTGTGACGTATCGATTCGGATAGCTTGTTTCGCTGACGTTTATTTAACAACATATAGTCAAGCTAAGGCAGTAGTAGAAGCCTTAGATTTGTACGAGGTGGACTACACCGAAGATGGTGTGACTTATACCGCTAAGTTTAGGTTTGAAACCCTAGATGATGAGTATTTTAAGTCACCTGAAAAGTTCTACAAAAACGTAATATTTAATTGTTTAATAATCAAAAACTAAATAAAAATGGCAATTCAAAATGCAACTAACGTAGCACTTAGAGTCGGTGGAAGAACTGATGGTAATACTATCGCTTATGCTACATCAGCTTCTCTTTCTATCAATATGGATTTAAGAGATTCAACAACAAAATCGTCACTTGGTTGGCAAGAAAACCTTGCAGGTTTAAAATCTTGGGAAATGAGTGGAGATGCTTTTGTAGAATTAAGTGCAGCAACAGCAACAGGTAACGACCCTTTTAAAGAAGGAACTGAAGTAAACTCTACTCTTAAAAACGTATCAAGTATTTATGATACTTGGGCAGCGGGACTTCCTATAACTGTAGCTTTTGGTAATGAGACTAAAGAGTATTATGGTGAAGCTATAATTACTTCTATTTCAATAGACGCAGGTGTAGAAGAAAACGCAACTTATTCTATTTCTCTTACAGGTACAGGAGCATTAACTCAAGCATAGTATTAACTTTTAAATCCATTAATTATGGCAATCAAAAACGCATCGGATTTATTAGTTTATAAAAAGTCGCCTGCTAACGTAGCTCAGGTAACTAGAGTTAAAGTTAAAAAAGTTTCACCTTTAAGTGCAACAGGAACTATTTTTGTTAAAAACTACACGACTAGTTCAGGAGCAAATGTAGCTCAAGAGGAAACGGTAGGAGCTACAAATAATGGGAATACTGTAATAATAAGAATTAGTAATGTACTTACTGCTAATTCTAATTACTCTAGTACTAATACTATTGACCCTGGAGTTGATAGTGATTTTGTTTATAGAGATTTTACTAACGCTTATCAAGGTGACGTTAACACTTTAAGTTTTGCAGACGGTACAGCCGATATAAACGAAGGTGCTATAGAAGTTATTGTACTTACTTCAGGTGAAACACTAAACGATTACGAACCTATCGCACATAGCACATCAGCTTCAATATCGTTCAACAACGATTTGAGAGATGTTACTACAAAAGATAGTGCTGGCTTTCAAGAAAACATTGGTGGACTTAAATCGTTTGAGTTATCATCTGACGCACTACAAGACATTAATGCTGACTTAGACTTCAAAGAGTTTTACGATGATATTAACGAACGGAATGAAGTCATTATAAAATTTGCAGAACGTGACTCAGGTGTTAGGTGGGAAGGAAGTGGTTACGTATCAAGTCTTTCTATGGATGCAGGGGTCGAAGAGAATGTGACTTACTCTGTGACTATAACAGGTACATCATCAGTAGTTAAAGGTACATACTAATAAATAAACACAAATAAAAATGAAAAAGGTAGAATTAGGCGGTCAGGAGCGACCAATCAGATTTAGTTATTTATGCTTAAAGGAAATCTGCAAAAAGCTAGGTTTAAAGCTAAACGAATTAAATCAGTTAGGATCGGAGATAGACCACATCGGAGTTATCGCTTACTTTGGTTTGAAGTACGGAGCTAAGAAGATAGGAGAGAAGTTTACTTATAAAATCGCTGACATTGAAGAGTGGTTAGATAATGAAGATTTCTCTAAGATTAACGAGATATTCGAAGCGTTCCAACTTGACCAACCTCAAGGCGAGGGAAAGTAGTTGAGGGAGAGGAGATAGATTCTGACGAAGGAGATATTGACTGGGACAAATTAGAGCAAATAGGTTTAGGAATGTTGGGGTTAGGTTATGATGAATTATATAGTTTAACCCCACGTTCTTTTAATAATCGCTTAGAGGGCTTTAAAATGCACCAGGAACAGATGTCACAGAACCAATGGGAACAAACTCGAATTATATTGTTAGGTTGTTTGTCGCCGCACTCAAAAAAGAATCTAAAGCCACAAGAGATATTACCTCTTCCTTGGGATAGTAAAAATAAGCCGAAAAAAGAGATAGCTTCAAAAGAACACATACAAAAGGTTCTCGAGAAATACAATAAATCTAAATTTAATAAGATATAAAATGGGTGTATCAGTAAAGACCATCTCGATAATTGTCGCAGCTAACATTAAAGGGTTAGAAAAGGGAATGGGTAAAGCTAACAAGAGTTTAGCTAAATTCGCTTCGGGTGCAGCTCGTATGGGGTCTTTACTTTCTTTTAGTGTTACAGGACCTCTAGCCGCTTTAGGTAAGTCCGCTATGGACACATTCGTTCAGTTTGAAAGCGGTATGAGTAAGGTCGGTGTAGTTACAAATGCTACTACCGAGGAACTGAAAATGCTTACATCAGAAGCTAAAAGATTAGGTGCTACAACTGAATTTTCTGCAACTCAAGTCGCTGCATTACAACTTACTTTAGGTCGTAAAGGTTTTGACCCTGAAGCTATTAAAAATATGGAGCAATCCGTATTAGATTTATCTTTAGCTACAGGGGAAGATTTAACCTTAGCCGCTGATGTAGTAGGATCTTCAATAAGAGCTTTTGGTAAAGATTCGTCTGAAGCAGCACAAGTAGCTAACACACTAGCTTTAGCTTCAGCAAATTCTTCCATAAAATTAAGCACATTTAGTACAGCATTTGCTAACGCAGGTGCTTCTGCAAGTGCAGTAGGAGTAGATTTAGAAGAGTTATCTGCTATGATGGGTGTCCTTATGGATAGCGGTATTAAAGCATCTAAAGCAGGTACAGGTCTTAACTCTTTATTTATTACCCTAAAAGAAAAAGGTATTAGTTTATCTGACACTTTAGATATGTTATCTGAAGGTCAAATGGGCTTAGATAGAGCAACAGCAATAGTAGGTAAAAACTTTAGTAAACAACTACTAATACTATCTAAGAATAGAGATAAAACAAAAGAACTTACAGAGGAGTATAAAAATAATACTACTGCCCTTCAAGAAATGGCAGATAAGAGAGCTAAAACTGCTGCGGCTAAACTAGCTAAATTAAGTTCGGCTCTTGAAACATTAAGAATAGAGTTTGGGGCTATACTTTCTGAAGCTATTCTTCCTATTGTAAAAAAGTTAACAGAATTAACTCAAGAGTTTACAAGTTTAGATGGTGAAACTAAAAAAACTATAGTAACCGTATTAGGAATTGCAGCCGCTATAGGTCCTCTTTTACTGATAGTAGCAGGAGCAACATCAGCTTTTGGGTTTTTATCTAGTGCTATTGCGTTTTTAGTAAGTCCTATTGGGTTAGCTATTGCCGCTTTAGTGGTATTACCTATTGCTTTTAAATACATAATAGATAATTGGGAAGCATTTGCTGAAAGATTAGGTGATTGGAGTTGGTGGCGAAACGCCTTAATAGATGCTACTCAAGACTTAATTGATTACAACCCAATAAGTCTTCTTTTAGATGGTTTTCAAGCCTTATACGATTTTTTAGGTATAGAAGCCAAAGTATATAACCCATTTGATGAGTTAGCAGAAAGTCTTGAAGATTTAAAAGTAGAAACAAAAGATTACGAACACGAGTTTGGTAACGTGATGGATTCCATTAAAGATGGAATGAAAAACCTTGACATAAAATTACCTAACATATTTGGAAATACAGGTGGAGGTGGTAGTGAAAAAAAGAAAAAAAATGTAGAAAAACAACAATTCGTTAAATCACCTTTTGATTTTAGCGAAGAATTTGAACAATACAAACAAGATTTAGCGGCTGCAAAAGAAGAAACTCAAAGATGGGCAAATTCTTTAAATCAATTATCTTTTGGTATGGCTGAAACTTTTGCCGATTCTTTTTC
>Ga0209271_10000782_pt1 | contig 11086 bp, 10 predicted proteins | sample tdAd002_FD_187123 | JGI IMG/M metagenome (GOLD analysis project Ga0209271, IMG submission 187123) | Marine sediment microbial communities from the Atlantic coast under amendment with organic carbon and nitrate - tdAd00.2 (SPAdes)... | ecosystem: Environmental > Aquatic > Marine > Coastal >... | reverse complement strand
CGGCCGGGATGTTGTAGCCGGCTCCTGTACCGATAACGTCGAGGCGTAGAAACGACCCGAGCAATCGCGTCGTGTCCTGACCGGTCTCCTGCGGGTCACCACCACCACCACCGTCACCGAGGCCGATGTAGAGTAAGCGGTCAGCGCCGACAGCGATGTCCCCGCCATTGTGGTTGCTGGCGAACTGATCAACCTCGATGATGACCTGCTCAACACTCCCGGCACCGATGGCAGCAGGCGACGTGATGTCGTCAAGAACGACCCGCGAAATGACTGATCGCATCTCTGTAGATGAGCCATTTATCGTGTAGGAAAGAAAAATCTCGGGTACCAGGGGATAGTCGGGATGGAACGCCATGCCGAGCAAGCCTCCTTCGGAAGCTGTGCGCACGACGCCCGAGAGATTGAGGAAGTTCGATGTGCTGGTGGCGTTATCCGGATCGAACACGACGAGCTGACCGCTCTTTCTCAATACAAACCACCTTGGATTGAGCACCGGCTCGACGAGCACCTTTACGGCCTGCGAGATATTGGGCAGTGCGGGAAACGCATCGACAGCATCCACGGCGGCACCACCCGCACCTCTTGCAGGCGCGACGCAAGTCGCGTTGTTCGGTCGAGCATCAAGACCCACAGTTGGCGGGTTACCAACTGGTGGCGGATTGTTGTTAGTCCTGGCGCCGCCACCACCACAGCTCGCGACAAGAATCGCGATCATCACCGTAACGCAAATTGTGTACTTTGAATTCATCCCTGGTTTCGTTGGACCAGCATCGACGGTTTTAGTTTGGCGATTGATGCACAGCCCATGAGTTGCATGTCGCGCTCTATTTCATCACGCAGCAATCCCATCGCCCGATCGACACCGGTTGGACCAGCACCGGCAAGCGCATACAGATACATGCGTCCACCTGAGCAGGCAGTAGCACCCATTGCGAGCGCCTTAAGCACATGCGTGCCACGGCGAATTCCACCGTCCACGATGACTTCAATATCTCCACCAACCGCATCGAGAATTGCTGCTAATTGATCAAATGGAGAGCGCGACCCATCGAGCTGTCTGCCACCATGATTGGAAATCATGATCGCACTCGCACCGATTTCAACGCAGCGCTTCGCATCATCAACCGACATCACCCCTTTGATGGCGAATGGTCCGCCCCACTCCTGAACCATCGTCGCAGCATCGTCCCAGTCAATTGTTCGCTTCATCTGCTCGTTGAGATAGTCGACAACCGAGAGATGCGTCCTCGACTCTGCCTCAATGAACTGTGAAATATTCGGCAGATCGAACTTCTCCCTGAGCAGGTAGTTGAAAGTCCAGCTGGGGTGCGTCGCAAAACTGAATAGACTGCGAGGCGTCAGTTTGGGCGGCGTCGTCATACCCGTCACGTAGTCTCGTTCGCGATTGCCAGCGACAATCGTGTCCACGGTCAATGCCAACGCATCGAAATTCGCGGCTTTGCAGCGCGCGATCATATCTGTCGTCAGCCCGGGGTCATTGTGAATGTAGATCTGAAACATCTTCAGCGCGTCGTTGTATGCGCCGAGCTCCTCGATACTCCGTGTGCCGATCGTCGAGACTCCATACATCGTGCCGTACTTCGCCGCCGCCTCCGCGAGTGCGAATTCGCCATCATGATGAAACAGGCGTTGCATCGCAGTCGGAGCGAAAAACAATGGTATATCCAAATCCTGACCAAGTACCGACACAGACAAATCTATCTCACTGACACCGGCCAGTACGTTCGGTACCAGATCGACCACCTCATATGCGGCCGTATTTCGTGCCAACGTCACCTCGTCATCCGAACCACCATCGATGTAATGAAATATGGGTGATGGCAACCGCTGCTTTGCCAACTTTCGGAAATCGCTTGTTCGATAACAATTTTTCAGCCGCACTTTTTTGCCTCCCTTATCTACATTCCAGAGAATCGATACACGGTCGTCGACTCGTAGACCTTGCCAGGCCTAAGTATTGTAGACGGAAAATCCGGCTGGTTAGGAGAGTCTGGAAAGTGTTGCGTCTCGAGGCAAAACCCCGATCGGCTGGCATACTGCCTGCCTTGCTTGCCACGAATACTGCCGTCCAGGCTATTGCCCGAATAAAACTGCAAGCCCGGTTCGGTCGTATAAACCTCCATTTGCCGACCAGACGATGGTTCATTCACGCGGGCCGCCATTCCTAATTCACCGGGTTCCTTGTCGAGCACCCAGTTGTGGTCGTAGCCCCCGGCAAACTGCAGTTGCTCATCGGCGGTGTCGATACGTCCACCTATCGGTCGTGCCTCGCGAAAGTCCATCGGTGTTCCATCCACAGGCTCCAGGACGCCCGTCGGAATCAGGTCCTGATCGATCGGTGTGAAATAAGCAGCGGCAATCTCGAGTTCATGAGCAAGAATCGAATCGTCACGCTTACCGGCCAGGTTGAAGTACGAATGACTTGTCAGGTTGACAGGCGTCGGTTTGGTTGCCGTTGCGTAGTAGTCTATTCGTAGCTCGTCGTTCTTTGTAAGCGTGTACGTCACTGTAACGCTCAACTCGCCAGGGTATCCTTCCTCGCCGTCGGCACTGACGTAATGGAGGACAAGAGAATCACCCTGTTCGCTCGACGCCTGCCGAACATCCCACTCCACTTTGTCGAAGCCTCTCAGCCCGCCATGCAAATGGTGCCTGCTGTTATTGCATGCCAGAACATATTCGGAGCCATCCATAGAAAAACGACCCGCTGCGATACGGTTTCCATAGCGGCCGATCAGCGCGCCCAAATAAGGATGCTCGGCCGAGTACCGGTCGACCGATTCGAATCCGAGCACAATGTCATCGTATTTCCCGTCTCGGTCTGGCGCCGTGAGTTTTTGTACGATCCCGCCCAGTGAAATCACACAAGCTTCCATGCCGTTCGTATTGCGCAATGTGTACAGCAACGCCTTACTGCTCCAGCTTCGCCTCGAGCTCTTCGATTTTCTGCTGCTGTGCCTGAACTACGCGGGTCAGCACAGCAACGATATCCATCGCACTTAGTCCCTGGCGGTCGTACGTCGCAACGAGCTCCGGCACATCCTCAGCGATGAAGCCAACGTAGCTTTCCTCTTCATCATTCTTGTATCTGAACTGCACTGGCTGCAGCCCGGACAGGGCGATCAGCGCGTCTTCTGCCGAGAGCTCTGAGATGTTCTCCTTTTTCTCGCGCGACGAACTATTGGTCCAGACTCCTCCTGACGTAGCGTGTGCCCCACTTGCCAACTCCAGAGGGTGCTCTGGACGTGCAACACCGAGTCCGACGTTGCCATGTCGGTCGATCGTTATGCGATCTATCGAACCCGCACCAATCGTCAACGTACTCGCACGATTGTGCATGATGTAGCCAGTTTCACCGGATGACTGCGTAATCATAAGTCCCGCAACGCCGCTATTTTGTTCGTGAATCTGAATGTTGCCGTTGACCTCCAGTCGCTGTTTGGGCTCGGTCGTGCCAATGCCAATCTGATTGCCGTCATCGTAAATCTGCGAGCCGGTGCCAACCGTCGGCCCCTTGAATTTCACGAGAAAACCGGGCGTTCCTTTGATCTTTAACAATTCCGTGGGGCTTGGAGTTTCCGCCACAGCCTCAGGTTCTGCCACCTCTTCGACGACCGGCTCGGGTTCCACTACCTCTTCGACGGCTGGCTCTGGTGCCGGCTCGGGTTCCGCCACCTCTTCGACGACTGGTTCTGGTGCGGGCTCAGGCTCTGCCACTTCTTCAACGGCTGGCTCAGGCTCGGGTTCGTCCACAAGCTCGGTCACTTCCTCGGAGATGACGTTGGCCCAGTCTGAGCTAACGAAGCCAGTGGTGCCCTCGTCATCCAACTCCACCTCATGCCAACCGGGAATCGTCTCTACCAGACGTAGCGGAATTCCTTTTTGCAGTCGGCCTACGACTTCAGTGCCCGCTTCAGACGATTGTCGAATGTTGACATAACTATCAACAGAATCTACCGGCACAACAAAATCTGCCGCACTCACCAGCGGCATTGCCAATATCAGCAATCCAAGCAAAGTCTTCATGATTAACCCCCGGAATATGGCCAGACGAAGCAATTCCATAGTCGAGACTGTATCATTTACGCCATGTCCAAACCGTGCATCATCACTGTCGCCATCACCGGTTCGGTGGCCCGGAAGAGCCACAATCCGGCGATACCGGAATCGGTCAGCGAGCAGATCGAATCTACGCACGAGGCGTTTGAAGCAGGGGCGTCACTTGTGCACGTTCACTCGCGCAGTGATGACGGCTCACCGTGTACCGATCCGGACAAGTTCGCAGAGTTTCAGGAAGGCGTTAAAAAGCACTGTCCCGAAATTATTGTTCAGTTCTCGACCGGCGGACGCTCGGGCAAGGGTTCCGAACGTGGCTCGATGCTGCATCACCGACCCGACATGGCGTCGCTGTCGACCGGGTCCTGCAATTTTCCGAGGTCTGTTTACGAGAACTCGAACGAACTCATCGCTGAACTTGCAAGCAAGATGCTGGAGTTCGACATCAAACCCGAGATCGAAGTTTTCGATCTCGCGATGTTGTACAACGCGGCAAGTCTCGTATCTCAGGGTCTGTTGAAGAGTCCCCTGCATGTGCAATTTGTACTCGGAGTAAAAAACGCATTACCAGCGAATCGCGACATACTCGAATTCGAACTTGAAAAGCTCAATGAACTTTTACCGGATGCTACCTGGGTCGCCGCGGGTATCGGCAAGGCACAACTCGAAGTTAATCGCTGGTGTCTTGAACTAGGCGGTCACATGCGTACCGGTTTGGAAGACAATATTCGCCTCGACCCGGAAACCCTCGCACCATCGAACGCGTCGCTCGTTGCGCGTGCCGCGGACCTATGTGCCGAGTACGATCGCCACCCCGCAACAGCCGCAGAGGCTCGTTCAATTTTAGGATTGCAGGCCTGACAAGAAGGCCCGCACATGACGGACCATTGCATTTTTTGGGCTGCCTAATCTGGCGGAAACAGGGCATGGAAAGCTGCGTCATTATCAAATTCCTCGAGTGCCTCGAGGGCTCGCTCGCGAACCACAAGATCGGGGTCCTGCAACGCACGCCGAATCACGTGTATCGAATATTCATCGCCTATGTCGCCCAATGAGTCAATGGCGGATGCCCGTACGTTTGGATCCTCGTCTGACAAGGAAATATTCAGGTATTCAGTCGAAGAATATCCACCAGCCATCGCCATGGCATCCGCCGCCCTGCCGCGTACCGCCGGATCCTCGTCCATCGACGCGCTGGCGATTGCGGCAAGCGCGTCATCGCCACCGATCCAGGACAGGGCCTCCATTGCGGCTTTGCTGACTCGTGGGTCGTCATCTCCGAGCGCCAGGCTCAGAGTTTGAATGGCGTCGGGTGTACCGAGTCTGCGCAGTTCCCGAATTGCCTCTTTCTTTTCACCGACCGTTCCCTGATAGATCACGGCCTCCAGGAACATCGTTGCTGCCGGCGCCAGCGCCGAGCCTTCAGAAAATATCCACAGGGTTCCGGGGATAGCCTCGCCGGGATCGGCCACATCATCGCCCGGTACGGCCTGATACAACTGGTAGCTATCATCTCCGAGGACTTCGCGGAGCACGTCCGGCAAGGACTGCTGCTCGATGGTAATGCTGAGGACCTCATCCAGATGGACATGTTGAACCAAGCGCAGATCGCTTCGTATCGCAATCTCGCGTATTACATCCTCCACCGACATGTTTCGGGCATGCAACGTGACGAGACCGTCACGCATAAGCACCTGCAACTCGCCGGGTTGATCGCCTTCCGCTGCAAAAGACGGGACGAGACTGCAAAGGATCAGCAGCCCCGCCCCCAGGGGGAACAACTTTATCGACTTCGGTCTAATCAAAGTCGCAGCCATCGCCGACTTCGTTGAGGCAGATTTCGTCCGTCTCGGTGAAGGTGGCGTTGTCATCAAAGCCGATCGCACCGACCTCGATCTTCGCTGGAGTATTCTCCGGAAGTGACTCCAGGTAGTCGTCAGGAACCTCTACTTCGAGTTCGTCTGCATCGCCAGGGATGCGGACAACGTACTTCATGTTACCGATGATATTGCCATCTTCGACATCAGGCTCCAGCACAACCTCCCACATTGCTACAGGAACGAACTCCGGATCTGGTATGACTCCGTCGGCGATAAGGTCGTCCAGGCCATCGGAGCATTCGCCGAGATCATCGCCCGGTCCCCACGCGATCTCGTATTCAAATTCGCCGTCTTCGAACTCCTCTACCCATTCGGGCTCAGCGGGAGCAGCCGGCAGGTCAAACGACAAATTGCTTACGCCGTGTGACGTCTCCCAGCCCTCGCCGATGCCGTAGAAGTGATAGTCACCGTCGCGCCAGCGATCCGTGAACTCTTCCAGCGTCACGAAATCCTCGCCATATTCCTCGTCCTCTTCTTCCGGTTCCCAACACAGCGGCTCTGCGCTTTCGGCAAACGTTTCCGTCAGATATTGTTGACGTAATTCGCGTCGCGTGAAATACGAGAAAATCTTGCGGTGTTTGGGATTGAACAACGCGGCATATCTAAGGTTGTCGCCATCCATCAGGAAGTGAAAACCGATATCCCCGTCAGAGGAGTTGATTTCCACCAGAACTTTGCACTCGCCGAAATCACCACACGGCTCCGTCGCGTTCGCGATGCCGGCGCTGGCGCCGACTAACGCAGTCAATGCTGCGGCCAACACAGAGGTTGACACTAAATTGCGTTTCTTCATTTGTCTTTCCTCCCGCTCTCAGGGGTTGCTAACCATGGCAGCCCAAATTGACTGCTTGTGTTTCTCTTGCGACTCTTTAGACGGGGCGTGGGGAGGAAACCGGTTGTGCTTACGCTGCTAGCACGCTGGCCAGCCGTATTAATACCTATTGTGAGTATCTTCTAATTTAGATAAATCTAATATATAAAGAACAACGCCTGATAACACGATTCATTTGTTGGAGATAGAAATGAAGTTTGCCTCCCGCTGGCCCCCGGTTCCTGCCGGAATTCTTATTGGAATCAGCATGTTGCTAGCTTTTGTCGTCGCCGGACGCGGGATTGGTGCGAGCGGTGCGATGACCCGCTTCGTTGCCTGGGTGCAGCACGGTTTGTTCCCCGCTGCGACAGAGCAAAGTGCCTATTTCGGCAAGTATTTTGCCGATGGCGCACACCCGCTCAACGACTACGTTGTGTTTCTTTTGATTGGTTTGCTACTCGGCAGTTTTGTCGCCGCCTGGTTGAGCGGTGAACTGCGTATTGAAGTCTTGCGTGGTCCGCGAAGTTCCATCGCCTACCGCCTGTCGCTCGCTTTGACCGGTGGCGTTCTGGCCGGGTTCGCCGCAAGGCTCGCACGAGGCTGCACGAGTGGCCAGGGTCTGGTAGGAGGTGCCGAACTATCGGTCGGCGCGTGGGTTTTCCTGATGTGCATATTTGCCGGTGGCTGGATGGCCGCATGGTTTGTGAGAAAACAATGGATATGATCGCACCGCTCGCCAAGACTGGCGCTGTATCGGCTTCCCTCAATCTGTGGCTTGCCGTACCAATTGGATTCGTATTCGGCTTTGCCCTGTTTCATGCCGGGTTTACCGACAGTCGTCGCATCGCCTGGGCGTTCTACTTCAAGGATGTCGGCGTTCCGGTAGTTATGTTTTCAGCCATCGCAACCGGCATGCTGGGTTTATGGGGCTTAAGCCTGATCGGTTTTCTGGACATCTCGAAGGTATACATGCTCCCTACGTTTCTGTTGCCGATGGCCGTGGGCGGACTAATTTTTGGGCTTGGCATGGTAATCGGTGGTTACTGCCCAGGCACCGCGGCCGCCTCGATTGCGACCGGAAAAATTGATGCGATAATCTTCATCGTTGGCTTTTTGCTTGGTAGTCTGATCTTCGGTGACTTTTTCCCGGTGTGGGGGGACTTCTACAACAGTGACTACATGGGTGCTTTTCGCCTTGATCAATGGCTCGGAATCGGGCTTGGTCCAACGGTCCTTATCATCGTGTTGATCGCGGTCAGCGGCACAATATTCATGCGCTTTGTGCAGAACAAGGTCTGGCCGACGACAGAAGTCGACCCGCAGCACAAACAGGTTGTGAAATTGCAGGGTGCTCTGATCACAGTCGCCGTGCTTATCGGTTTCGTATTCGCTTTCTTCCCGAGCGATGCGTTCATTGACGATAGCGTCGAGACGCCCTACTACATAGTTCCAAAAGCAATCCTTGCCCCCGGAAACAACACATGAAACGACGTGAGTTCATAAAGGTTTCAAGTCTTCTTGGCACGAGCGCTGCAGTATCGCCTACGCTGATGCTGGGCGGATGCGCAGCACAGCCTTTACCGGGTACAGGGGTGGTCAGCAAGACACCGACTGTCTGCGACATGTGCTTCTGGAAATGCGCCGGTGATGTCTATAAGGAAGATGACGCTCTGTGGAAGATCACGGGCAATGCAGACGACCTGCACAGCGGTGGACGATTGTGCACGCGCGGTACGGGCGGCCCAGGCGCCTACCTCGATCCGGATCGTCTGAAAACGCCACTGATGCGTGTAACCGTAGATGGCCGACAGACGTTCAAGGAAGTCTCCTGGGACGAAGCTCTAAGTTTCATCAGCGAAAAAATGCAGATAATTGCGGAAACCACCGGGCCTGAACGGATGTTAATGCTGAATCACGGTGCCGGCAGCAGCCATTTTCTGCACTTGTTACGCGCCTATGGCTCGAACAGCCACGCGGAACCGGCCTTCGCCCAATGCCGGGGTCCGCGTGATGTCGGTTTCCGGCTGACTCTTGGTGAATCGGCCAGCTCTCCCGAGCGTACCGACATGGCCAATGCGAGATGCATTGTGTTGCTGGGCTCACACATCGGCGAAAACCTGCACAACGCACAGGTGCAAACGCTGGCGGAGGCGATCAACAAGGACGTCACGTTGATCACAGTCGATCCGCGCTTTTCGGTACCGGCGGGTAAGTCGAAATACTGGTTACCCATTAAGCCGGGAACCGACATCGCACTTCTGCTCGCGTGGATGAATGTCCTCATCACTGAAGACCTGTGTGACACGGAGTATCTCGAGCAATACGCGATCGGCTACGAGCAGTTGGCCGAACATGTACGCGACTACACACCAGAGTGGGTTTATCTCGAGACCGGCATTCGTCCGGAAGTGATTCGCAAGACGGCCCGGGCGATGGCCGTAGCCGCACCCGCAACGATAATTCATCCAGGGCGCCACGCTGTTTGGTATGGCGATGACACACAGCGCAGTCGTGCGATAGCGATGTTGAACGCGTTGCTGGGTTCATGGAACCGCAAGGGCGGCTTCTATATTCCAGAGAAGGTCGACCTTCCCGCTTACCCGCTGCCTGACTATCCGAAACCGAATTTTTCGACTGGCGATGCATATCCCGGCAAATGGCCGTTCGCCAGCCAGGGAGTGACTAACGGCGTCATCGACGCGTCGATCGGTGAAGATGCGTTTTTCAAGGGATGGCTGGTTTACGGCACGAACCTGCCGCAGACGATACCGGCGGTTGGGGCGAAACTGAAAGCCGCTGCAAACTCGCTGGACCTGCTTGTGGTGGTGGAAACCATGCCCTCGGAAATGACCGGTTACGCTGACGTCATCCTGCCCGAGTGCACGTACCTGGAGCGCTACGACGAATTGCGGAATTCCGGCGAGCGCCACCCGTCACTGGCGTTGCGTATGCCGGCTTTCGAACCAAAATACGACAGCAAGCCTGGTTGGTGGATTGCCAAGCAACTCGGCAATCGGCTGGGACTGCAGGAATACTTCCCCTGGGAAGACTTTTCCGAAAAACTAGACTGGCAGCTCAAGCAGGTCGGCAGCTCGCTCGAGGAAATGCAGAATATCGGCGTCAAGAATTTCCCGCGCAAACGTCCGCTGTATTTCCGTGAAGGGCAGCGAGTTCGTTTCCCGACGCCGAGCCGCAAAATCGAGCTCTACTCAAAACAATTGGCGGATAAGGGTTTCGATCCGATGCCTGTGTATACGCCGCCCGAGGCTGTGCCAAACGGGTACTACCGCCTCAATTATGGCCGCATGCCGGCACACACGTTCGGCAAGACCACGAACAATCCGCTGTTGTTCCAGCTCGCGCCCGAAAACCAGCTGTGGGTAAACCCGCTGGTCGCGAATGAATGGTCGATCGAGAACGCTGACTACATACGGCTGGCCAGCCCGAATGGCGTGATCAGTAAAAAAATCAGGGTCCGGGTAACCGAAAGAATCGGACCTGACTCGGTCTTTATGGCGCACGGTTTTGGTCACAAGTCCAAACGCCTGCGACTGACATTCGGTGTCGGCGCCGACGATTCAGAGTTGATGAGCAACATCAAGATCGATCCGATCATGGGTGGCACTGGAATGCGTGGCAATTTCGTTACTTTTGTCAAAGAACAGGCCTGAGGAGATCATCGATGACAAGATACGCCATGGTGATCGATACGAAGACCTGCATCGGCTGTGGCGACTGCGTTGTTGCCTGCAAAACCGAAAACAAGGTTCCCAATGGCCTTAATCGGGACTGGGTCGTCGAAGCCACGAGAGGCACCTATCCCGATTTGACGACCGAATTTCGTTCGGAGCGCTGCAACCATTGCTCGAACGCGACTTGCGTGACGCTTTGTCCGACGGGCGCAAGCCATCACTGGAACGACACGAATATCGTGCTGGTCGATGCCGACAAATGCACTGGATGCAAAGCATGCATTGCCGCCTGCCCTTACGATGCGAGGCTCGTCATGCATCCGGATGGCTACATCGACAAGTGCACGTTCTGTCACCATCGAGTCGAAAAGGGCCTTGATCCCGCTTGTGTTTCAACTTGCCCGACAGGTTGCATGCATTTCGGGTCACTCGATGACCCGCATAGCGAGGTGAGCCAGCTATTGAAGACTCGCAGGCACAAAGTGCTTAGACCCGAAACGGGCAATGATCCCAACGTCTACTACTTGATCTAGGGGCCGGAACAGAATGTCTGAAGAACTATTCGTAACGGCGAGAAACAATGCGCTGATTGATCCCAGCCTGCACATCTGGACCTGGGAAGT
>Ga0209271_10000781_pt1 | contig 11097 bp, 9 predicted proteins | sample tdAd002_FD_187123 | JGI IMG/M metagenome (GOLD analysis project Ga0209271, IMG submission 187123) | Marine sediment microbial communities from the Atlantic coast under amendment with organic carbon and nitrate - tdAd00.2 (SPAdes)... | ecosystem: Environmental > Aquatic > Marine > Coastal >... | reverse complement strand
GATGAACCGAGAGGTTCACGTCCGGTTGCGTGAGAGACTGTGGGGGAGGTTCCCTCGGTCCACTCGACTCGCAGCAAATACCAGATCTGTGATATGGAATGGATATCACATGTTCACATGTCTACCAGGAATTAAAAATATCACAACAATTTGATATGGTTAAAAATAGCTTTTAACAAGAAACAAAAGTTAGGTTCCGGTTTGAAATCTTCACTTTTCGATAATTTAAGGTTTAGGCCCTAAAGGCAACGTTCCAATCAGCGATATCATGCGACACCTCATGTATTATTATAGTTACGAAAATCATCACCAGGCCATCCGGCTCTTTAATACAATACCAAGCACCACGTGTAAGTACTTGGCAAGTTGCGACTATTCCAGGGCAGAGTATCTTTGTCCCCAGAACATACCCATTGCGAAACTCATGAAAAAAGCAGTTGAAACGTTGACAAAGAGCTAATTTGAGTGATTGTCGAGTTGGCCGAATATACACGTTGTGTGAAGCGAAATCCCGAGGCTTAAAAATGAATCCAAAAACCAAAAGAATCAAAAAGAGTGCAACCCTTAAAGAGCCTTCAGTTCTGTTGGTTCTTATCCTGACTGCCATTAGCGTCTGCTTGATTATTGTTAAGACAGTCCATGCTCAATCTGGCCATATCCAAACTATAGTGACGCCCCCTCCAGGTCTTGAACCGTTAAATTCCCCAGAGGTATTTGACCCTGAAAGTCTTTATGAAAAGATAAACGGCCAGGCAGAGCTTTATCTATCAGCAGGTTTTGTGCGCCTAAAAAGCCAGTGGTTTGCGGAAGCAAAAGACACAGATTCAATGTTTGAGGTTTATATTTATCATATGGGAAATGGAATAAATGCGTTCTCCGTTTACAGCGTGCAGCGCAGAGGGGACATCCAAAAGGTTGACTTGGCGCAATTTGCTTATCAAACGGAAAGTTCACTTTACCTGGTGCATGGGCCGTATTATCTGGAAATAATTGCAACCACGCCTTCAGAGAATATATTATCAAAGATGACATCATTGGCACAAAATTTTATTAAAAATACACATGTAGATACGAAATCAATTAAAGGGCTTGAATTCTTTCCAAAAGAAAATTTGGATCAGGAAAGTATTTCGCTAATTGCCAAGAATGCTTTTGGTTTTGATGGATTGGATCGTGTGTTTACCGCTACTTATAACATCGATGGGAGTAAAGTAACCGCCTTTATCTCAAAGCGCAAGACTCCACAGGAAGCAAAGTATCTGGCGATAGATTTCCACAAGCATTTCATTACCTTTGGCGGTAAAGATATTAAACCCGACGTTGTGATCAAAGACGCGAAAATGGTTGAGATTATGGACACCTTTGAAATTATGTTTTCCCTCAACTCCTATTTGGCAGGAGTTCATGAGGCATCTACAAAAATACAGGCAGAAGCGATGGCTGAAGTACTCGCCACAAAGCTTCAAGAGGCGCTTGGTACAAAGTAACCAAGATTTGTTTTTCAATGGACAGAAACAGGACCGATTGATGTTGAAATAACAGACTTTCATTCAAGACTCTTTGGAGATTAAAATGATTCGTATATGGCGAAGAAAGGGAGGCGATTATGTCCAAAAGATGGCGTTTAGTAGCATCTATGCTTATGCTGACCGGTTTGATGTTGATTCCCATGTTTGTTGCTGCAGAGTCCGCCCAGACATTTAGGCAACAGAACGGGCTGTTGGAGTATACCCCGTCCGCCTGGTTTTTGGAGGGGTACTTCATTGCCCGCGAAAAAAAGCCGGGTTACGTTTTCGGACCAGTGCAGGATTTCGTTAAGACTCTCGGTGCCACAACCACATGGTTGATTGAAGATCTGGAATTGAAACGCCTGGAACGGGCCTCCACAGACGGAAAAAAAGCTGAGTATTCGGTGTTTCTCGAGGCTGTCTCACCTGGAAACACGGAATATTGGGTTTTTGTGGTGCTGCCCCATGAAAGCGCACAGGCGTGGTTTGACGCAAGGCGGGCATATCATGGGAGAAAAGCCGTGGGCTATTACGGAGAAACCCAGAGTGAAATAGAGCGCGCCTTGAGCCAAGGCCTTAAAATCAAGGCTGAGCTTCGGTTTTTGATAGAGAAGGGAGATACGAGCCTTCAAGTCCCCGAGGACGTGATCATGAGCAGATACAATTTCCAGCCGATTTTCGACCTTAATGCGGGGCGTCGGCTGGGTCCTACTACCAAAACCAAGTAGTGCATATCCAAGGAGGTATACATCATGTCGTTCAGTAAGGATAACGTTAGAGAACCTAATCGCCGCGACTTTTTAAAAAAAGCTGCAGCTATCGGATTGGGGGCCACGGTCGGCGTTTCTTCTTTGGGCCGGTCTCGCCAGGCTCTGGCCCAAATCACCCTGCCCAAGGGGCCAATGCCCCGCAGACCCTTCGGTCGCTCGGGCATAATGGTTTCCACACTTTCATTGGGAGGTATGTTCGACATTCTGAACAATCGTTTGATGCTACCCAAAGCTCTTGATTGGGGGGTCAACTATTGGGACACAGCGGAAGGATACGGCAGGGGCCGCAGCGAGGAGGGTATCGGTCTCTGGTTCGCGCGCAATCCTGATACCCGCAAGCAGGTTTTTCTGGTAACAAAGCTTTCACTGAGAAGAGGTAAGGATTTTACAACCCGGCTGGAGAAAAGTCTTAAAAGGCTGCACACCGATTACGTGGACCTGCTCTTTGTGCATGGAATCCGCGGCATAAATGAGATGGAAGCCAGCTTGGAATCTTGGTCACAAGCCATGAAAAAAGCCGGCAAAATAAAATTGTTCGGCTTCAGCACACATTCCAACATGGAAGAGTGCCTCGATGGGGCAGCCAAGCTGCCTTGGATAGACGGCATCATGTTTACCTACAACTACCGCCTAATGCACAAACCCCGCATGAAAAAGGCAGTTGATGCCTGCTACCGCGCAGGTATCGGTCTGACGGCCATGAAGACCCAGGGCGGTGGTCCGGTCAAAAGCGACAGCGAGTCAGAGATCAAAATGGCGGGTCGGTTTATGCAGAAAGGATTTACAGACCATCAGGCAAAGCTCATGGCTGTTTGGCAAGATAAGCGTATCACCAGCATTTGTTCTCAAATGCCCAATCTCACCATTATGGCCACAAACGCAGTGGCGGCAGTGGAACAAACCCGCCTGTCAAAGTCAGATCATGCCTTGCTGGCCCAATATGCCAAGGAAACCAGCGACGACTATTGTGCCGGATGCGAGTGTCTCTGTTCAGAAGTGCTTGCCAAAAAGGTGCCGATCAGCGATGTCATGCGCTGCCTCATGTACTTCCATTCCTACCAGGATCTCGGGTTGGCACTATCCACCTTCGAAACTTTGCCGACCCACACAAGAGAGCTTTTGACTCAACTGGACTTCAGCGAGGCAGAAAGGTCGTGCCCCCGCAAATTGCCGATCGGGCGATTGATGCGAGAGGCTCTGACTCTGTTTGTCTGACTGAAGCGATAATAATTCCGAGTTAGTGAAAACACTTCTAAAACCTTGCAGACAGCGGTTATCCGGTGCTTTCACAATCGGTTTTTTGCAACGCTAAGGTAAACTCTCTACTTTTTCATTAGATGTTTATATGACAGAATCGACGACAAGTTCGCTGCTGTAATCCACTTTAAAGAGGCCTAAAAGGGCTACATTTTTCATCACCATGTGGATTTTAGAATCCGTAATATATGCTCATACCTTTAATTCTGAGCAACATTTTCTATTGTGATTATTTTACTGATGGTCGATCATCTGATTGTTGATTAGGAGCGTCACTCGCTGGGGGGACCGTGTTCGGAACCATTCTTATTTCAGCCTGTACATTCATGCATATCTATGTTTTTTGGCGTGCCGCCTCCGTGCCATTTGTGAACCGGCATGTGCCCCGAAAGATCTTCATCGGGGCAGGCGTGATCCTGTGGGCCATTTTTTTCTTCGGTCGCGTCGTAGGGCACGGCGGAACGGGAGTTCTGACCGGAACGCTGGAATTCCTCGGAATGAGCTGGATGGCCGTTCTATTCCTGACTTTCATCCCTCTACTTGGAATAGATCTCTCTACCCTCTTCGGCTTCTTCATACCCCGGTTATCGCCCTCGCTGCGAGGATGGGCCTTGTTAGTCGGTGTAGTGCTTTCGGTGATCGCGCTCTTCCAGGGCCTGCGGCCGCCGGTGGTACAAAAATACGAGGTGAGCCTTCCTCGCCTTCCCGATGCTATGGACGGGACAGTGCTCGTCGCCCTGTCCGATATGCACCTCGGTTCGCAGCTCGGCGAGCATTGGCTGGCGGCTCGTATAGCTCAGGTAAAGGCGCAGCGGCCCGACCTTGTGGTTCTGCTCGGCGACATCTTCGAAGGGCATGGTCCACCTGAAGATCAGTTGATTGTAGCACTTAAGCAACTCTCTGCACCTCTCGGTATCTGGGCCGTCCCCGGCAATCACGAATTCCACGGGGGAGGTGACATGAGCCTGTTCGAGGAGGTAAGCTTCAAGTTGCTGCGCAACGGCTGGGCCGAAGTGAGGCCCGGTTTCTTCCTGGCAGGCGTGGATGATCTCACCGCCAGACGCCGAAACGGACAAGACGGCGATCCCATCTCGCAAGCGCCCGTGGGTCGCCCCCCTGGTTCTACCATCCTCCTTTCACATACGCCGTGGCAGGCCGAGAGGGCGGCGAAAGCCGGCGCGGGCCTCATGCTATCCGGTCACACTCATGGAGGGCAGATATGGCCATTCGACTATCTTGTGCACCGTTTCTATCCCCTATTGGAGGGTCGGTACGAGGTGGATGGTATGACAGTTATCGTATGCAGAGGCACGGGCACGTGGGGACCGCGCATGAGACTCTGGCGCCCCAGCGAGATCCTCCGTGTGACACTGAGAGGGAAGGGGAAAAAGAACTTATCTGAATAATTAACTTGAAAAAACCGAATATCATTTACCAACTTTTACAATTGGAAAATACTACAAAACCAGAGGACACCTTTCTTGTTTTAATGTAATATCAAATCTTTATAAGACATTATGAGATCATTCGAGCAACGATGATAAAGTACACGTCCCCTTGGGGACGCCAATAGTTTTCAATTTAAAGCGCAATCACAAGCTAATGTAAATTAACAATTTGTGATATGATCCAAAAGCAGAAAAAAGGCGAGTTGTGATACATCCTATAGTCCGCTTGTCAAGCATAAAATGGATAAATTTAAAATAATAATATATTCAAACACTTGAAAAGATACACCTCCTGAAGACGCAGCTCTCCTTTGTTCTTTGACATAATTTTTCGGCGACTCTCCCACTAGGCGAACCTTACCTCTGATCGTTACGTTTATGGAGTCATCTATCAAAGATAATGGGGGCAGACGTTCAAGTGTTGACAGACGTCAATTCAAATATACTGAACATATTCCTGAGCAGAGATCTGATAAGGAAAGAAGAGGCGAACTTGATAGAAGACAAAAACCAAGAACATCTGAATAACAAAAAGATATTCTAAACGGGCAGGGTCAGCGATAGCCCTGTCTTTTTTTATGAAAAACATGACGCGAATACTTTGTCCGGACAGTGGGGGACAAAGCAACAAAAGATCTTATCAAAAAATATATCGAGTACCATAAACATAAGGAAAAATTGCCTCAACAATTGGAGCTATTCTAAAAAGCCCCGCCTTTTAAGGCGGGGATTATTTACTATAGGTCGATATTATAGACGCATGTAAAAGCCGGGTATGGAAAAACCTAAATTGAACTATATAATAGGGGGCAGTGAACAATGAATATATTTATTACCGGAGGATCCGGCTTTGTCGGCACTAATCTATCATTTTATCTGCTCGAAAAAGGGCACAGCATTATTGCTGTTGGAACCTCTTTATCACATAAAGTAATCAGTCATGAAAATTTTCGATACATCTCGGCCGATACTACGATAAAAGGAGCCTGGCAGGATGCGCTTAAAGATGTTGATGCAGTAATCAATCTTGCAGGAAAAAATATTTTTAAGCGGTGGGGCGATAGCTATAAAGATCAAATATATAAAAGCCGTATTCTGACCACGCGCAATCTGGTTGAAGCCATGCCTGACAAGAAAGATGCAATACTTTGCAGTACCTCTGGGGCAGGATATTACGGAGACAGGGCCGATGAAGTTTTAAAGGAAGATGCTCTGCCAGGCTATGATTTTCTTGCCAAAGTCTGCATTGACTGGGAAAAAGAAGCTTTTCAGGCGGAAGCAAAAGGAATACGGGTCGCTACAATGCGTTTTGGGGTTGTTCTCGGTAAGAACGGAGGCGCCCTTGAAAAGATGGTTCCGGCGTTTAAATTGTTTGCTGGCGGTCCACTTGGAAGCGGTCTGCAATGGTTTCCATGGATTCATATGGATGATCTTATTGCTGCGATTATTTTTATACTTGAAAACCCGGATGTAAAAGGCCCACTCAATTTCTGCTCACCTAATCCAGTAAGAAACCGTGATTTTGCCAAAACCCTTGGCAAAGTTCTTCGCAGGCCGTCTTTTATGAGAGCCCCGTCCTTTATGATCCGCCTTATTATGGGGGAAATGGGGAAATCTCTTATGAACAGCCAGAGGGCGATCCCTGATAAGCTTTTAAAGCATGGTTTTACATTTTGGTATCCTGATATTAATAATGTCCTCTATGACTTAGTGCTCTAATTCGTAAATACGGTAACGTATTTTATGACGGACCACCCCATTCAACATACCGAATGATCATAAAAGTGACTAAAATTTGAAGTGAGCTAAAGTGAGCTAAAGTTAAGGAACTTGACTTCGGAGAGGCCAATTTAAAAATGATAGAATTCATCAACTTTAGGCACTTTAGATCACTTTAACTTTTAAATTGAATGGATAAACCAACTATTTTACGTTAGGGTATTTATCCCGGGTTTCTTGGAGTGGAAGCAATTTAGCGGTTAGATAGAAAGTCGATAAGACCCGAAACTGCATCTTCAATATCAAGAAAGCAAAACCGGTATGCATCGTACTCGAGTCCGTACGGATCGGCGATGCCCCGCCTCTTTGAACCAAAACGGGCAAAGTGCCTGATTAACTGAGTTTTGCCTTCTGCTTCAGGAAAGTCCATCAGGAGCGTATCCTCGTGGGATTTTTCCATAACCAGAATCATGCTCGACCAGGCTACAAGTTCTTTGGACACCGATTTGGCTCTATACTCAGACAGATCTACACCGAATTCCTCAGCAACACGTTGTGCCAGGTAAGTAGCTGAATTACCTGGAAGTGCAAGCAATCCTACAGATTCAACTCTAAGGCCCTGGAGCTGTTTTTGATTCACCAACTTTGTGAAAAAGGCATGTGCAAAGGGACTGCGACAAATATTGCCTATGCACACAAACAGAATATTGGCTGTCTGTCCGACCATGTTTACAATTCCTTTCATCTGCTGCCGGTAAGATAATTTTCATCCAAAGATCCATGGATCACAGGAAGCGATTCAGTATCCGGGGGCTTGAATCCAAAAACAATTTCAAGAAAAACCATTGTTATTCGAAAGGTTGCGCCCCAAAGCACTTCAGATTCATCTTGATGCTCATGAAGAAAACAGGGATAGTCAATTATATCCGGATCCTTCTTGTTTTCATGGGGTTTTGCAATATGTAATCTATAACGTGCATAATAAGAAGGGTTCGTTAGATTTCGGAGCGGAACAAAAACGATGCTTTCCACTTCCCAGTTCGGGAAAAAATGCTTTTGACGGCCGGTCCAGCAAACCATGGGATAGATCACCTTGCGAAACATGACGAGTTGCTGTGACGGCAAAGGCCCCAGAAATTTCACTCCCAGAGGGTTCAAACGCATTTCCTCAAAACTCTCTCGTAGGCATGTGGCAAAAAGCAGCGCCAGACTTCGTGCCTCCTGATTCCGATGTTTTCGCCACAAAGGCCAATAAGGCCAGCGTGCCAGAGGAGAACCCGGCAAGTATAAAAGTTTTGCAAGATAAGGATCAAGACGGGAAGAGATTCTTCCACCCGGGCAGCAAAGGTCTCCCGGCTGTTTAACTTTTAAGGACCGCTTGTTTAAAATCAAACAGGGCTTTGGTGAAAATCGTTTTTCTTCGCAATCGGGACCGAGCAAAAACAGCACGGCAGATGTGATAGACGAATCTGTAATGTCTTTCGAAAAAACGCTATCATGATGGTTTCTTTCATGAAGCGCGCGCATAGTTTTTTTAATAAAAGCGGAAGTGTCCCCAAACGAATCCAGCATTCCATTTATCCCAGGCTATTTCACTATCAATTTTCTTCTAATCTACACTATAATATCCAGCAAATAAATATCATTATTTATTTATGTTATTCATTACTTGAAATTTTTGCAAGTTTGCGCTAAGTCGAATTCCAAAAAAATATAACCCGGGTTTCTCACGAATTTCCACATTTTTTGGTTTTTCAAAAGGCTCGAACAAATTCTTTATGAGAAATTCGGGATAGGAGAAAAGAGATGAAGGTAATTAAAATCGGCGGTGGTTGTCTGAAGGGGAAAAAGGACATCGAGCAGATTCTCGAACTGATTGCCGGCCGGGGCCGAGGCCACATTTTTGTAGTATCGGCCCTTAACGGGGTTACTGATTTTTTAATCGACAGCATACCCGCGGCCCTGGAAGATGAGGAGAATATCCCTGCCATCATCAGCCGGCTAAACACCAAACACATGCTCATAGCCCGACATCTGATGTCCAAGGATAACATTCAAAAAACCTTTAGACGGGATCTAAACAAATCTTTAAGTAAACTCGAGCGTCTTTATTACGGTCTTAGCTTTACCCGGGAAATTACTCCTAGAATGCATGATATTATCAGCAGTTTTGGTGAACGCTTTTCCGCAGTACTTCTTTCCAGCGCACTTCGTTCCCGGGGGATTCGGGCTACCTGTCGTATGCCTCACAAAATTGGCCTGGTTACTGACGGCAAATTCGGTGATGCCACGGTCAATTTGCCCAAAACCACTAAGAATTTCCAGGAGCACATAAAGCCTCTAATGAAAAAGGGCGTGATCCTTTTTATTCCCGGCTTTTTCGGGGTTAGTGAGGGGGACGACATTACAACATTCGGTCGTGGCGGCACTGACTATTCGGCGGCTGTGGTGGCAGCGGCTATGAAAGCGGAAGTTCTGGAGGTCTGGAAAGATGTTGACGGTTATATGAGCGCCGATCCGAAGTTTGTTCCAGACGCGCAACTTATTCCGAGTCTATCGTATGACGAAGCTGCTGAACTCTCTTATTTCGGCGCCAAAATCCTTCATCCACGGACGGTTGAGCCACTCAGAAAGAGCCGGGTAAATATTGCTATCAAAAACACCTTAAACCCGGATGCCACAGGGAGCCTGATTACTTTCCGGAGCAAAAAAACCAGGAACGTCATAAAGAGTGTGGCATATGATAACGATATCGGTATCCTCAAAGTCCATGCTTCAGGGGTCGGTGCACGACTTGGAATCCTGTCCCTTGTGGCCAAACAGATCGCTGAAAGCGGAATTAATATCAAATCGGTAGTAACTTCTCAGACCTGTATCAGCCTTCTGTTCACACTCAAGGATCTTGAGCCCGGTTGGCGAGCCCTTAAGTTAATGCAGCCCAAACCATACCGGCGACTGGAAAAGATAGAAGATGTGGCACTGGTGAGTATTGTGGGAGATGGTCTCATTAAAGGGAAGGGGATTGCTGCCAGATGTTTTACGGCTGTTGCTGAATGCGGAATCAATGTTGAGATGATCTCATTCGGCCCTTCTCCGGCGGCGCTTTATTTTCTGGTTCGAAACCGTGATTTGCACAATGCTGTCGACGCCATTCACAGCACATTTTTCCCTAAAAGGTTGAGTGAGTTTTAGTTTCTTAGTTGTAAATTTTGTGCTTTTTGTGGCAAAAAAAAGCTTAGCCAATTAAGTGTAAAGTGATCTAAAGTGATCTAAAGTGATCTAAAGTTAAGGAATACTGCCAATTTTTATAGAAATCGGAGCGCAGCGACTCCTTAACTTTAGCTCACTTGTAACTTTTCCGGTTTATCCGGGTTAGGTTACAGTAATGTATTACCTCAATTGAGCGCAAACATTATTAAACTTTGAAAAACGGAGAGCTTTTTAGTGAGCGTTTCACAGAAAATGTTGATATTCGGGCCCATGCGTTTACCCTTTCTAATATTACCTCCTGTATGCGTTGCCCTGGGTGCAGCCACCGCAGCTTGGTCAGGAAATCAATTAAACCTGTATTATCTTATACTTGCTTTTACCGGTGCTGTTTCGGCTCACATCAGTGTGAATGCACTCAACGAATACGATGATTTTAAGAGCGGTCTCGATTTCAATACAGAGCGTACCCCGTTCAGCGGAGGGAGCGGGGTCCTTCCGAAAAATCCTGAAAAGGCGCATTATGCTCTGATAACCGGCCTTATTACCCTGGCGATAACAATCTTCATCGGTATTTACTTTTTGTTTGTTAGGGGGATGTGGATTTTGCCACTGGGGGTTCTTGGCGTTATTAATATTATCGCCTATACCGGCTGGTTCACCAAAAACTCTTTTATCTGTTTGATCGCTCCCGGGCTGGGTTTTGGCCCTTTAATGGTGATGGGCACCGACTTTGTCCTCACGGGTTCATATTCCTGGACCTCTTTTGTCGCATCTCTTGTTCCATTTTTTTTGGTAAGTGATCTTTTGCTTTTGAACCAGTTCCCGGATACTGAGGCTGATAAAGGGATCGGGAGATACCATTTTCCGATTGCCATCGGGAGAAAGGCCAGCGTTACAGTTTATACTATGTTTCTCGCAGGTGCTTATGTTTCGATCATCCTCGGCTGTCTTGCCGGGGTCCTGCCATTGGCAAGCCTTGTGGCTCTTGTCACGATTGTCCTTGCCGTTACTATCGTCAGAGGTGCGATGAGATATGCCGATGATATACCAAAACTGATTCCGTTCATGGGACGAAATGTATTAATAAACATATTAACCCCCATGCTTCTTGCAATAGGATTGTTTATTAGTAGTTGATTGTTGATGATTATAGATCAGGAATCGGAGATCAGAAAATAGGGGATA
>Ga0209271_10000780_pt1 | contig 11101 bp, 7 predicted proteins | sample tdAd002_FD_187123 | JGI IMG/M metagenome (GOLD analysis project Ga0209271, IMG submission 187123) | Marine sediment microbial communities from the Atlantic coast under amendment with organic carbon and nitrate - tdAd00.2 (SPAdes)... | ecosystem: Environmental > Aquatic > Marine > Coastal >... | reverse complement strand
CCAGACACTGAAAAATCGCATATTGCTGGAGCATTATTTCTTACCGGGCGATCTCGAAAAGCAGATCGAGGCGTTCGTCGATCACTACAATCACCAGCGCTACCATGAGAGCTTGAAGAACCTGACGCCAGCCGATGTCTACTTCGGACGCGGACAATCAATACTGGCAAGCAGAGAAAGGATCAAGAAAAGAACCATCGCGAAGCGTCGTTTGCACTATCAACGGCATGCCGCGTAACATGATAACGAGGAACAAAACTCTCCACTAAATAACCGCTAACTCTGTTCCATTTGTTTGAAGACGGACACCGTACATCCCGCAGAAAGGTCAGGCATTTAATTCTAGTACAATATTCAGAATAATCTGATATATGTGGCATACGTTTCAGAACTAATAAAGCTCAAAATCGGATATCTATGACTATGGCCAGCGACTAGGGAGATCGTTTCATGCGAGCATCATCTTGGATTCAATTGACAGGATTATCAATACTGATGCTATCAGGCATCAGCACTGCGACAGACGTGGAAAGAACGATTGTCGGTTATTCAAGCGAGTTAACCGTCCGCCCGGGTGATACGGTCGAATTCAAGGTCAGCAAGATCAATGGCGGCGGCAAGTACGAAGCCGATCTTGTCAGGGTCATTAATGGTGACTCGCACACCCGCTACAACGAACACTTCGAGGTTGCCGCGGTCGATGCTGATTTCGCCGGGACTTACGAAGCTATCGAACAGGACCTCAATCACGGGTCCTACGTTCACGTTGAGAATACCGGTGCGCTGGATGGGCTTGAGGATTTTACAGTCACTGCCTGGATTTTCCCGTCTTTCGATCCAACCGAATATGAAGAACCGGACCTTGAAAACCCTGATCCGTTCTATCCGCCGACCCTAAGTATTGCTCCATTGATTCTCGAAGACGGGCAAGCCATTGTGTCGCGCTTTGATGCTGCGAGTAGCTCGGGTTGGGCCTTGCAGCTGAATGCAGACTTCCAGCTCGAATTCGTGGTTGGCGACGGCAGCGGCGACATTGAAGCGGTCACGATCAGCGAAAAGGTGAAGGACTGGGATTGGGCCTACGTTGCGGCGAGCTATGACGCCGATAACGGCGCATTGACAGTGCACCTGCGCGAAAAACCCTACGCGCCGGGTGACCAGCTCGTCGCAAGAGATCTTTACGCGTCGGGTACCGTCGACTCTATCTCCCATGCTGGGCCATTGCGCATTGCCGCGGTGCGAAATGGACCGGGGGCTGCTGCAGCGAAGCTCGAGAAGCCTGGCGCCGCATTCACGGGTCGCATACAGGATGTTCGCATTGCGAACCGTGTACTGGACGAGAACGAAATTGATGCACTCGCATCCGAGGCGGCTCCTGAATCGCTCGCGGACTCAATTGTCGCGGACTGGGACTTCGGCCGGGGCATCGATACGCTCAATATTAGCGATGTTTCGGGCAATGGCGTTGACGGTGTTGTTGTCAATCTTGCCGAGCGCGCTGTACGAGGTCGATTCTGGGATGGTGGCACAATCGTGTGGACAGAAAACCCGGATCTTTATGATGCAATCACGTTTCATGCGGACGACCTGTATGACGCCGAGTGGAAGACAGACTTCACCTTCGAAGTACCAGCCGACATGCCAAGCGGCATCTATGCCGCGCGACTGGAAGATGGTGGCCAGACAGAATACGTGACGTTCTGGGTTGTTCCGCCGGTCGGTCAGGCCAATGCTGATGTCGCTGTGTGGCTGTCCGATTACAACTACCTGGCATACTCCAACATTACGTTGCCATCCACAGTGCCGCAGAATTATCCCGGGCAGAACCTCAATCCTGTGGATGCTAAGTTCTACCAGGAGAACCTGACCTACGGTACAGGCGGCGTTTACAACAATCACATTGACGGTACGTACTTTGCGTACGGCAGTCGCCTGCGGCCGGATTTGCAGATGAAGCCCACGGGCTATGTTTACAACTTCCCGGCCGACACCCACATCACCGCATTTCTCGAGAATGAGGGCATCGCTTACGACATCATCTCGGACGAACAGGTTGATCTCGAGGGTACGGAGGTACTGAACCGCTATCGCACCGTGATCAGTTCGACGCACCATGAATACGTCACGTCGGAGATGATCGACGGTGTCGCTGAATATACCGAGCAGGGTGGCCGCTTCATCTACATAGGCGGCAACGGTTGGTTCTGGGCTGTCGACGGACACCCGGTGCTGCCGGGCGTCATGGAGTCTCGCAACTTCCACGATATCGCAGACCGGTACCTGACGAGTGGAGAACGTGGCGGCCTGATGGTCGAGACGGGACGGCACACCGGTCCGATCTTCGGCAACGAAATGGGCGGTATGATCTTCAACGGCTCAAGCCCTTACCGTAAGCTGGAGGACGCGAGTGATCCGCGTGCTACCTGGATCTTCGAGGGCACCACCGAAGGTGACGTCTTCGGAGAATACGGCATCGATCGGGTCAAGGGCGGCGCCGTAGGCTTTGAGATTGACCGATTTATTGCCGGTAATGGTGCACCGCGGCATGCGCTGGTCCTCGCAACGTCGGAGCCACTGATTGAGACAGTCGAAGACGTTAAGCTCGGTAACATGCCGTTGACTATCGCTTATCACCCCGTAAAAGGCGGCCCCTGGGCCCAGGCCGATATCGTGTTTTTCGAAACGCCGAACGGTGGTGCGATGTTCTCGACTGGGTCGATTGTCTGGATTAGCTCAACGCTCGAGAACGACTTTGACAATGATATCGCGACCATCACGCGCAACGTCATAAATCGCTTTCTCGATCCGACGCCATTCCCGGTACCTGGTTCGGATGCTGTCGAAGACGTGGATCGTGCTCCTGAGCAAGAAGAGTTCGGCGTGATGATTCCCGCTGAGGAATAGACGACCGGTGATACGCAGCATACTGCCAGAAGTCGTCACCCGACTGCCCACGGCGGCGCTATTTCTAGCTCTTTTGATGCCGATTGCTCAAGCCGATTTTCTGGATGTTGCTGAGGAGGCCGCAGAGGAAGGGAATGATTACATGGAGGTGGCATTGACGCCAATTTATCAGTACGCCATGCGTGCAGGTGAAGATACCGGTAATTTCGAAATTGATTTAATCGGCGCGCAAACAATTCTTGACCGCGATAATGATCAGACTCTCGGCAGCGCTTCACTGGTTTACTGGGTGTTTAGTGTGGATAATTTCGGCGACATGCAGTCGACGGCCGACTTTGCCGCAAATGCCGGCTTGCTTTGGCCGACAAATGACGTCGCGGTCAGTGAGTCTTTCACTGCATTTGGGGTGTTCGCCTGGCAACAGCAATTGTGGCATGACAGGGTCACAATTCACGCAGGCAAATTGTTCGTCGGAAATTTCGTGTCCGAAAGTCCGTACACGGCGAGCAACACTGAAACGTTTATGTCGCGGTTAATATCGAATGATATGGCTGGACGCTATTTCGATACCATCGGACTCGGTGCGCAGTTGCAGTACAACGCTGACAAATGGTTCGTAACCGGAGGTTTTGCGGACGCTACCGCGGGCGATGAATTCGATTTCAACACCTTTTATAACGGTGATTGGACGGTGTATGGTGAGGTCGGATACCGGCCGCCCCGGGAGAACGCCGGCATATCCGTCGTTAGCGCACTGATTACAAACGCCGCATCTACAAAAACGCTTAGGAGCCAGCAAACAGTGACTGCTGCCTTTACCCACGAATTCGGTGGGGCTGGCGCTGATTACGCGGTGTTTGGCCGCTACACTTTCGGCGACGGCGGTGAGGGAAAAACGAGTGAATCGTTTGACGCGGCGTTGCCACTCAACAACGGCGGCTTTGTCGGCTTCGCCTGGAACAAGCCGTTTGGCCGCGACAAACAACAAATTGGTGCCGCATTAATGTACGGCGAACCGACCGCATACCGTAGGTCTCAGGGTTTCGAAGATCAGTATGGCATTGAGAGCTACTGGAAAGTCGACTTGACGGACTGGTTTAGATTTTCCGCTGACATTCAGGTTATTAATAACATCGATAAAGATCTTGAGATAGTGCCTGGCTTGCGAATAAAGGTGCACAAGACGTTCTGATCGAGACGAATTAGCGGCGCTGCCTAAAACGTCCACTGCAATGCAAAGCTAAGCAGCCAGAAATCACTGGTCGGCCTCGCCTGTGTTTCCTTAATGAATTTCCCGGGCCGTAACCAGGTCAATACACCAACTAGCAGCAAGTTTCGGCCAGCCTGATAGCCAACCATGCCTTGGGCTTGTACGCCTATATGCCGCGCCTCTGACCCTGACGGCGGCCGCAAAATGCTTCCGTTGGTACGATAAACAGCGTCCGTCGTTTCCGCACGCCAGAGACTAAACATACTTGCACGTACCAGTAGTTTCTGCGCCGGCACGATGTCCGCATTGATACTGGCGGATATCAGGTTGCGGCGATCGATCAAGCCATGCACGCCAAAGAACGTCTGGCCTAGCGGATAAAGTGGGTCGTAGGTCTGCAGCTTATTATCATTGGGATCCTGATCCCCCGACGCGTAGTCCAGTGACGCCCAGAAGCGCGGATTCAATCGCCAGTCGCCGGGGCTTAGGCCGCCGATTAAAGTCAGCGCCCATGCCCGCACGTCACTGCTACCGAATCGCCCAAACTGAAATGTCGCTTCCGCTTCGGCATCGAAGGGCGTATTCGCGTACGGGCCATAGCTCAGCAGTCCCACACTGTAACGGTCCTCGGCCTCAGTACCTTGCAGGACGGTAACCTCCTTGCGGTGAATGCCAAAAACATAGGGCTCCCAGAAGCCGCGAGCGGGCCTCGTAAGAGACCGCGCGAATTCATTGAGCACCGGGACGACCGCCTCCCTATTGGAGTACACAAGCCCCCAAAAAGTGGTGTCTTCGTCCCTCGTATTGCGCCCCTCGGGCACCACTATCACCGGTTGTACAAGAAACGCGCTGAATCCGGACTCCCCGGCTCTTATCCATCCACCGACGCCCTCGAAACTTTGCCTTGTGTTCAGCCAGCTCTGCGGCGACACAATACGCTGCTGGCCATACTGCAATTCACGCCGACCTACCCAGATGCCGGTATCACGACTACTATCAGAACCCAGATTCCATTCACCAAACAAATTAAGGATCGCCGGACTGTTGGAGACTGACAATCCCGGTAGTGTTTCTCCGTCCCGCTTTGTTAGCGAATCTGAGTAAATGCCTTCAGCGAAAACTCTAAACTTTTCCCCAAAATGGAAATCCCCAAAAGCGCGAAATCGAAACATCGCCGCATCCACACTACTCGTCGTGGAACTACCAAAATCGGGAGAGCGCAGAAGCGCGGAACGAAATCGGACCTGACCACCAAAACTTGCCCATGTTGTCTTGTCCGATGATAACGGCAAAACTTTAATGCGATCGTGCCACTTCAAAGCAGAGCGATCCAGGCTATCCCAATCAGCGGGCTTCCAGTCCTCTTTGAAACGGCGGTCTTGATAGCGTGGCGGCCACGAGACGGACGGCGATTTGCTTTCGGCAGATTCTTGTTCATCCGCCATGGAATCGTTCGCTCCGGCACTTTCCGGGAGGGCCATCCCCATAATGACCAGCAGAATAAGAGTGCTACAATTGGTTGCACGCCTAGCGCGAGTGAATATGCGTTGGTCTTCCAATTGGTATCCAGTTGCTGCGCAATCAAATTCGTCGTTATATCCTAGCATTAAACCTCCTGTTACTTGACCGCGAGAGAGCCCATGAGATTACTTATCTGTTCCGTGCTGCTGATCACAATTGGTCAAGTCTCTGTAGCCGACGACGTACTAATTGACAACATTACTGTCTACGTCGCGAAGAAAATTATCACGATGGACCCTGCTTTTCCCGAGGCCCAGATCGTTGCGGTACGCGATGGCAGAATTCTGTCGGTCGGCCGGGATCTAAGTGATCTCGCGCCGTGGTTAAACAGCAATCCTCACACCATCGTCGAGACCTTCAACGACAAGATACTGCTTCCCGGTTTCATCGAGGCGCACGGCCATCCGTTGCTGGGCGGCATTCTGATGACCCGCAAGCTGTCGGCGTATAAAGATATACAAAACCCGCACGGGCCAATGACTACCGGGGTGAAGACGAGAGAAGCGGCCATCGCCAGGCTGGCCGAGTACCACCGGACCATGACAGATCCAGACGAAGTGTTGTTCAGCTTTGGCTTCGACATTGTGCGTTTCGAGGGCCATCTCACGCGCGATGAACTCGATCGCATTTCCTCGGTACGGCCGATAGTCGTGCTCGATAACTCTCAGCATTTCGCGTATGTGAATTCGGCCTTTATTAAACTGTACGGATTCTCTCCGGATCTGGCGAATGAGATAAACGGTGTGCAACTTGATTCCCACGGCGAACTCAATGGTCAGTTTCTGGGCGTAACGGCGGCGACGTTTGCTTTGAAGGGCGAACTCAGCAAATTATTGGCTCCCGACGAAGCCAAAAAGGCTCTCGACTTTATGGTGGCCATAAGTCAGCAGGGCGGGATCACAACACAGAATGAGATGGTCGCTGGCATCATCAACCTGGATGTCGAGGACGAAATTTACCGAAGTTACTTCGATAAGTTTAAGCCCATGCGAGTAGTCGTGGTTACCGATGCTAAGGCATTGCTGACGGCGGCGGGCGACAACGCTGTTGATTTATACCGTGACCGTGCATCGCGCAGCACGGACACACTTATTTACTTAGGTGTGAAAGCTTTCTCGGACGACTCGTTTTCAGCGCTGGGAATGGCGATCGAGAATCCAGGCTATATCGACGGCCATGAAGGTCTCTATATTAACCAAGGACAGGCGCTCACTGATCTCCTGCTTCCTTTTTGGAAGGCCGGCATAAAAATACACGTGCATTCCAATGGGAACGGCGGCCAGGAAAATACTTTGGCGTCACTTGCTGAAATGCAGAGACTTCAACCGCGCGTGGATCATCGCTTCACCTTTCAACATCTCGGTATATTCACCTCGGAACAGTCAAAGCGCATGGCCGCGCTGGGCGCAATGGCTAGCGTGAATCCCTACTACTTGTATCAGTGGGGCGAAGAATTTGAAAAACATATTGGAACGGATCGTGCTCACTTGGCTGCGCGTTTCAAGACGCTGACCGATGACGATATTACCGTCAGCATGCATTCCGATACACCGGTAGGCCCAGCACTACCGCTGGAGTGGGTGTGGATTGCCGTAAACCGTTTTGGAGAATCCGGAAAGGTCCTTGCTGCCGAAGAGCGAGTGGCGGTTTATCAGGCACTAAAGATGATTACCATCGATGCCGCGTACACGCTCGGTGTAGAAGATAAGATCGGCAGTATCAGCACTGGGAAATTCGCGGACTTTACGGTGCTTGAGCAAGATCCATTTGAGGTTCCGAAAGAGGAAATCAGGGACATCGGCATTTGGGGAACGATACTGGCGGGCAGACCGATACCGGTGTCACGGTGACGAGGAGTTCGATGGTGAGGATTAATCGGCTGCGCAGCCTGCTGATAATTGTTGCGGTGTGCATGCTTTGGTATGAGGAGAGCTGCGCTGACGACGCAGCTCAAGGCAGCCTTGCAAACGAATCTACAAAGTCGGTTCCCCGGCACCGAATCGACCTTACTGCAGTTTTTCTGGACACTCTGTCTGCCGACTCTGCCAACGGAATCCTCGGCTACACTTACAATCTGACGAGCAATAGCATTGTCAATTTTTCTATTCCCTATCTCAACCCGGATATAGGGGTCGCCGGCGACAGTGGATTCGGTGACACTGTTTTTTCGTTCTCATATGTTCCGTCGGTCAAGGTCGGCGCAAACCCGTGGTTGCCGCGTACTGTCGGAACTGGTATTGCGGTATTGATACCAACTGGCAATTCCAGCAAAGGTAGAAGCTTAGATGCATGGGTTATTTCACCGTACCTCGGTCTGATCATTCCACTGACCGACCGATTCTTCTTTGCCCCACAAATCGGCTATACACATTCCCTCGGCAAGATCGCTGATGGGTCCGATCTGCGATTTGCGTTCGCTGACCTCGGCCTGGGATTTGTTGCTAAAAACGGTTTTTGGTTTAGTTATTTTCCGTATTTTGCGCGAGACTTTGAGAGCAGCGAATGGGCTATCAATCATCGCTTCGCTGTAGGCAAAATGCTGTCAGAAACATTCGGCCTCAGCTTTGATTATTCGTTTATCGAGCGATTCGACTTCGGTAACAATGTACCCGGGCAGACTGGTTTTGATGAATCGATAGAACTCAACGTACATTTCGCGTTCTAGTACGACGTGAACAGTACGACACGCGCCCTCTTCGGGTTAAAATACGAGAACAATGCGAATGTCTTCACACATCCGACGGTCTCTGTTGCTCAGGTTTGTTCGGTACCTTTTATTCGTCGCGCTGGCGTTATCTGGCGGCTGCGGTGGCAAGCTGTACCAGGTTCAACCATTTGACGCGAGCGCAATTCGTGATCGTGCAGCGGTGCAATCCGAGAATGATCTTTTGGTGCGGGCCGCAATTCCCGATGCGCGCGAGTCGCAGATCATTTTCGGAGTGCCTCTGTATGAACAAGGGGTCCAGGCCGTCTGGCTGGAAATAGAGAACGGGACTAACAGTCAGTTACGTTACGCGCCAGTGGGTACCGATCTCGAATATTTCTCGCCACTAGAGATCGCCTACAAGAACCGCAGCGGCTTGTCGGACGAGGGTCGGTTAGCGATAGACAAACGCTTCTACGAACTTGCGATGCCCAGATACATTGCACCAGGTGAGACTGCGTCCGGATTCATCCTGACGCACTTGCATCCCGGCACAAAGGGATTCAACGTAGATTTGTTTGGCGATCAGAAAAACGTACGTTTTACCTTCTTTGTTACAGCGCCTGGATTTATACCCGATCATGCGGAAATTGATTTTGCTGGGCTGTATGACCCGGACGAGATCCGGCGTGTGGAAATGGATGGCCTTTATGACTACCTCGCAAGCCAGCCGATCAATTCAACTGACGCCGCCAACGAGCAAACCGGTAGCCCGTTGAATACGATTCTCATCGCCAAAGGGGAGGACATACTCTACGCACTGCTACGATCTGGTTGGCGCGAAACGGCTCGGGGAGATCGATCAACGGTTATCGGGAGTGGCGACTACTTTTTTCTTGACAGGCGGCAGGACACCATTTTTCGTTACGAGGGCAGCAATGCTGACGATGGCTTTTATGAACTCAGGTTGTGGTTGTCTCCCGCTGTTGTAAATGATGTACCTATTTGGATGGGCCAGATGCGTCATTTTGTTGATCACCGCTGGATCGATGCGGTACCGGATCTGGATGTTGACAGTGCAATGTGGTACATGTTCCAAAAGCTGTGGTATTCGGAAACATTACTGAAATTCGGTTGGATCATGTCAGGTGAGGCGGCACCGATAGACGAGCCTCATACAGATTTTCAGGGCAGCACGTATTTTACTTCTGGTATTCGTGTCGCAATGTGGTTATCCGGTGATCCGGTCTCCCTTCAGGACATCGAATTTCTCGATTGGGACGACCCATTTAATCCATGAGCATTATAAAAAGTACATTGTCCCGTAGATCGCGCAGTGCAGTGCAATCAGCAGTGGCCAGCATCGCACTCCTGTTATCCGCTTGCGCATCAGACTGGAGCCCGATGCCGGTTGATACATCCGCTTTTCTCGAACGCTCGCAAACGCAGGAAGACGACGGCGTAAGGGTTACAGCCGCCGTTCCCAGCAAGGCAGAAAGCCAGGCCATTTTTGATGCCAATGTTTACAAACGTGGTGTCCAGCCAGTCTGGATAGAGGTCGTGAATAATCGGGAGGATGCAGTTGTGTTTCTGCCCCTTAGCACCGATGCAGACTATTTCACACCGCTGGAAGCAGCATCAATGCATGCAAACAAGAAAAATAAGAACGATATGGAACGGTATTTTTTTGCGAACGGCGCTAAGCTTTCTATCGCGCCAGGAGAGGTTCGAAGCGGTTTCGTTTTTACACATCCTGATGAAGGAACGAAGTCTTTTAATGTGGACATCTTTGGTGATGATGACAGTTGGCACTACACATTCTTTATACCGGTACCGGGTCTCAAGATAGATCATTACAATGTGGATTTTGCGGCAATGTACAGCGTCGACGAAGTCGCGCATGTGGATACGGGCGCACTGATTGCGGCGTTGGAGGCGTTGCCATGTTGCGTCAAAGATAAGAAGGGTGAAAACGATGGTGACCCATTAAACATAGCTGTTGTAGGCGATCCGAAGGATGTCTACTATGCATTTATACGCGCAGGATGGGACGAGACCGAGGCGGTTGGTGCGTCGTCTGGTTTGAAGACTGCAATCTCCTTTATTTCAGGTGGTGAATACCGTTACTCACCCGTCAGCAGCCTGTACGTTTACGGTCGACCACAAGACATCGCGCTGCAAAAGGCGCGCGACAATATCCATGAACGAAATCACCTGCGTCTATGGATGTCACCAATGAAATTTGAAGGCAAGGCAGTCTGGATTGGACAAATCAGTCGGGACATCGGCGTGCGATTCACGTCCAAGACGATTACAACTCACAAAATTGATCCTGATGTCGACGAAACGCGTGAATACTTGCTGGAAAATCTCGCCTATCACCAAGCGCTGCAAAGGTTTGGTTACGTTGCGGGGACGGTCCCGGCACCCATCGATACGCCGCGGCAGAATCTGACCGGAGACCCGTATTTTACAGATGGGCTTCGTGTCGTTCTTTGGGTTTCGTCTGATCAGATTAGTTTGGACGAAATCGACATGGTCGACTGGAAACATCCTCGTAATTGAGAGCACGGCCACCTGGGAGACTGTACTTCGCTGAGAGGCGGCTTATACGAAATGCGACTGGCGGGCCGTATCGGGCTCCGAGTTTATTTCGCAAACATAGACGGGGCAGTTGTGCTTTTGCTCGGAGGCTCAGGAAAAAGCGATCAGAAACGAGCGATTGTCCGTCTTCAAACAAATGGAACAGAGGTAGCGATTATTTAGTGGAGAGTTTTGTTCCTCGTTATCATGTTACGCGGCATGCCGTTGATAGTGCAAAC
>Ga0209271_10000779_pt1 | contig 11108 bp, 11 predicted proteins | sample tdAd002_FD_187123 | JGI IMG/M metagenome (GOLD analysis project Ga0209271, IMG submission 187123) | Marine sediment microbial communities from the Atlantic coast under amendment with organic carbon and nitrate - tdAd00.2 (SPAdes)... | ecosystem: Environmental > Aquatic > Marine > Coastal >... | reverse complement strand
TATTGACTTTCACGGCACGCTTACTCAAGTTAGCTAAAGTTAGCTAACTTTTAAACATACCACGAATAATGTCAAGAATATTAAGGATATCAATCAGGTCAGAAAATCCAGCAAGGTCTTGTCGGAGTTTTTACTCTGATAATCCCCTAGCCGCCTCCTAAATCTTGTGGTACTTGGGTGACCCCTTATTACCTAACGTTTGAATTAGGCGACGTTGCGGAACAACGTCCGGTGGGGCCAGCCAGGTGCAATTTCTTCGACTTCAGGCGGCATGGCTACCATGCTCGGAACTATGCTTCAGAAGACTTTCGGCTGGAATTGAGAAAACTTCGTGTAGCCCCTCGATCATTCGGAGTGTCAATGGGCGCTTACGAGCCAGAATTTCGTATACACGATTTTTTCTACCAATAACGGGAACAAGGTCATCCACAGTAAGACCCTGTTGCTCCATGCGAAATCTGATGGCTTCAATTGGGTCGGGGAAATCAATCGGATAATGAGCTCGCTCATAGGCTTCGACCAGCGTAACTAAGACGTCCAGGTAATCACCTTCGGGCGTATCAGCTTGAGCTGACATGTGTGACTCGATTTCCTTAAGTGCTGCCCAATAATCAGCTTCTGTTTTGATAGGACGAATTTCCATAAATCACCTCATATTGTCTGTGCATCAATTTCGTCGTACTGCTTGTGTGTTCCGATGAACCGGATGTACACAATGCGATAGGGATAGTTAATCCATACGACCAAACGATATTTGTTACCAGCTATGTTGAACACAACACGCCCATCTTTGAGGATGCTGGCGCTAGAGAACTGAGCCTTGACCTCGTTCGGGGTAGCCCAGTCCGCTTTCAATGCCTCTCGATACCATGCCATTCCAGGTTCAATTACGTCGGAGTAAGCAGGCGAACTGGACCAATATGCTTTCAGTGTTGAAACAGCAATTATGCGCATAATTGAATTATAGTCCCATATTGGGACTTGCACAATGACAAAGCTGAGGGCTGAGTCGCTCTTAGCACCTAACGATTGAGTTAAGCGGCGTAAACGATTTGTTGTAAAAAAGTCTGGACACCCATATTTCTGAGAGACATGGGTGTCTGCTTTCTTTGATAGAGACTACTGCGCCACGCGCTGCCAGTGCTGCCCCTGGCAAATGACAGAGATGCAGCCGTCGACGTCCAGTTCATCCCCCTTCACCTCCATCTTGGATTTGTAAACCTTGTCTTTTACCGGGTCCCAAATCGTACCCTTGGAATAAGTGCCATCGCCATGATCCTTCATGTCTTTGATGATGAGTTTGCCGAGATTCGAATAATCAGGGTCTTCGCCCGACTTGATGAACGCCTTGCTGATGACGCCACAGGTTAGAGCGGCCTCGGACTTGCAAGGCGCGATCGTGACTTCGAGGTAGGCGCCCTTGTCATCCTTCTCCGTGCTCCAGACACCATTTGCGCTACTCGCGGCGGCGATGGTGGGGACGCCAACAATCAGTACCCCAAGAAACAACATTAATTTACGCATTCGCTTCTCCAAAAGTTGCTTGTAATTCAAGTGATGAAGTACGAGTTTGAGCATAGTGGATATGTGACCTAGCGTCCATGGATAGCCTGGCACCGAACAGGAAGAACAGGAGAGTACTTTAATGATTTGTTATAGGTCTTTTTCAGCTTCTTTTCCATGCCACACTCGAAGCACAATGATCGATTTCTCCTGTCGTAAGTATCGAACGGTGTACTTTCCAACGAACAGGTCTCGAATCACATTGGGATCAGGCGCGCGCCTGACTGGGAGCCCTAGTTCAGGGAAACTTGCTAAATTCTCGATGCCGTCCAATAACTCAGCTGCTATTCGTCTTGCGGCATGGGGGTTCTTGATTTCTACAAACGCGCGAAGCCGTTCAAGATCATGAATTGCTTCAATCGCATATTTAATTCTCATGCCTCTGGAGGGGATTTGAATGAATCGCTTCCCCAGGATTTAAGCCACTTTGAAACCTCTTCTGAATCAATGAGACGCCCGGCCTTGACAGATTCCAAAGCCTGGGTTGTATCAGACCACCGAATTTCTTCCATGGACTGGCGAAGCACAAACTCTTTAATAGCTTGATTAATCAGATAGTTCTTGCTCCGATCCAGTTTTTGAGCCAGTTGTTCTAGTGGAATTTCTAGGTCTTCACTCAAGCGAATACTGGTGACGCCCATTTTTATTCTCCATACTGTAGTTGTTTGTATTACAATATACTACACAAGAGAGGTTTGCGACTAATAACTTGTATCGTATTAGTTAACCTGAACCGAATCGAAATAATGAGCAACCGCTTCGATGTCATCGTCCGTCAGGCCAGCCAGACGGGGCCCGATGTCGCTGCCTTCTCCCAGGGTGTTGATTTGCACCCTATATTTCCCAGCTTTTGCATACAGGAAGTGAACCACCCAAGTGTGGCTCAGAGCAATACTGTCAAGCAGTTTGACTGCTGTGGCCGGGGCAATTCAGATTGCAAATTTATGTTGTTTTTGGTTCAATTTTCGGTGCAAATGCACAACTCATCGATGAATTGCGGTTTAAACTTGCCAGGGATTTGCTGCTTGAATCGGATACATTGATTGGTGATATTGCGGTGGCTACCGGAATCCGGGACAAGGGCAATTTCGCACGTATGTTCCGGCGGGTCGGGGGTCTGAGCCCGCGCGAATTCCGCAAGGCACAAAGCAAAACATAATTGAGGCAGCAGTACATCCCTTTCGCACCTTGATTATCATCTCGTTTTTCCCGGGATTCTCAGGAGCTGTTTACTCTGAAGCCATCAGAATATGAGATATCGAAATCAGACCGGACGCCGCCCTGGAACAGCAATTGGAGTTGGTCCCACGCAAGGTAGAAACCCGCTGGGTACTCATCCCTGGCCTGCGGATGCGCCTGGTCTTCTGACCCCAGTCCTAAACTACTTGGCGGTACGCTCCTGGACTAACCCCGGCAACCCGCCGGAATGCGCGCGAAAAGTGTGAAGTGTCGCTATAAGCCAGTTGACGTGCAACGTCGGCCACCTTGATGCTCGGATCTTCCAATAGTCTGCTGGCAACACTATAGCGTGCCAGGCCCAACAACTCGTTAAATGAGGTTCCCTCATCAGCAAGCCTGCGTTGCAATGTGCGTTTACTCATATTGCAAAGTCTTGCAGTCATATCAAGATTGGCTTCTGCGGTTAGTACGTAAGCTTGAAGTACCAATTGGAGTGAAGTGGCGAATGTGGTCGGCAGAGGAACATAATCATGTTCTGAGCGTGCAGGGCTTTCTGTCCCTTCAAGCATGGGTGGCAGGCTGAGCAGTGAATTTTCGATCGCAATGTAGGTATATGGTTGTGACAGGTGCATTCGACTGTCGGGAAAGTGTTCCCGGATAAAAGGGTGTGGCGGGTGATTTGTCATCACGCCGATTGCTTTTGGGTTCCATCGCGGGCCAGCGTACATACGCACTATACCGACTAGAAATGTCAGACCGAACCATCCGATCTGTTCAACTGCGAGGTTGTCTGAACTGCAACTGGGTTTATGGTAAAAATACGAATAGTCTGAGTCAGGGGGTTGGAGTACCCACATTTGGCAATGCGTGACCGTGCGGTTGACTACTTCGCTACCCGTGTGAAGACCGCAATAAAGTGTGGGCGCACGCCTTAACAACGAGGTCATTTCAGGGTCTACTATTTTTACGCCAAATTGTTGGCCAACCCGGAAACCGAGGTCATTGATACCCTCACTGTATGCCATATCGACAAGAAACGTCCAGAAGCCGTGCGAAGGGAGGTAGTTGTCGACGAACTCTAGCGCGTCATACGACAAATCTGCCCGCTTAAACGCACGCTCGACGGGTGTGCCGATACCCTCAAGAAAGTTCACAAATGGACGCACCACGGCTACCCGGTGTAAAGGTAATGATCCTGTCTTATTGTTAGTGTTGGAACTCATCCGTTCAGTTTTTCACAGAGGTTCAAGGTAGGGCTTACTGTAGCGTATTTGAAGTTTGGCGTAAAATGGCTGTTTATTAACTTTTAGAGAATTCACGTAGAAAATATACTTTAAATAAGGTATGGGAAAACAGTTGTTTAGCGATGTTGGCATTATTAGTGTAGGTAGATGCTATCGATTGATATGAGTTGGAACTAAGCGGTATGCCTCTTAAACAAGACCTGTACGTTGTTCTCACCACATAGAAAAAGAGGTAATCTAATACGCGCTATTAATAAGTGTTTCTGCATATTCATTAGATAGCGATGAAGGTGCTGATATTCCAAAGATGCATAGAATCAAGATTAGGGAAATTGTTATGACTTTGATAAATTCAGGCACGAAGATTTTCTGGCTGCTTGCCTTGCTGCTCCTTTCTTCGCCTTCCTGGGCACATGATCCGGATGAGAATGATGCTAAGGAAAATGAGCAGCAGCCGGCACAGGCTGAAGATACAGATTCTGAGCCTCACCCTACCGATTTGTCTGATGCAGAAAATGCTGCCAAGGTTGCCGAGAGGGCAGCTGCTGCTCATCCTCCCCCGAACGCAGCAGCACAAGCTGCGGCAATGGCAGCGGCAGCAACCGATCCATCAGCGGTCCTGACCCAGTTCCAGAATTTTTTCTGGACCACGGGTAATTCAGATGACAACAATATTTCAAATACGTACTTGCTGCAGCCGGTGCTACCTTTGACCAAAAACAATGTTTTGAGGCCGGCATTACCCGTTGTCAACACAAGCGGTAAAACCGGAATAGGCGATCTGTTCTTGCTTGATATTTTCCTCAACCCGGTTAAATCCGGAACCTGGGGTTGGGGTGTCGTCGGGAGCGTTCCGATTGGCAATGATGAATTTACCACCGATAAATGGCAGGCAGGTCCAGCGCTCCTATATATGAACAAGACCAAACCGGGGTTTTTGTTCGGCATCCTGGGCTACAACCAGTGGTCCTTTGCCGGCAAATCAAGCGCCCCGGATGTAAATGTTTTCACCTACCAGCCGATTTTTGTTAATAACAAAGACGGGTGGTATTGGGGCTGGACAGACCAGACGGCCACCTATAACTGGAAAAATAATTATTCCACCATCCCACTGGGGCTCCGTTTTGGTAAGGTGTTTCATGCCAAAACACCGCTTAATGCAGCGGTTGGTTTCTACTATGCTCTTAACAACAAGGGCCGGGAAAACACCTTTGGCGTGAAGTTCACGGCCACATTTATTAAGCCCAATATGCTTAAGCACTGATTGAACGACAGCGAGGTTTTAGTCAATGAAACGATCTGCTATTAAATTTTCGGTACCACTCTTATTAGTAACAGCGCTTTTTTCAAGTAGCGTTTTCGCTGAAGATACTCCCTGGCCGGAGATTACGCCTGACGGTCTGCAACGAGTCAATTTTTCTGAATTTGCCGTTGTCTACATGACACCGGATGCTGATATTGGAGCCTACGACCGAATTAGGCTTTTGGATCCGCTGGTCAGGTTCAAGAGAAACGGGAAAGGCAAGGAAGGGTTAATGGCCAACTACAAAACACCCGATGCTTATCCCGAGATCGCTAAGGCCATCAGGGAGCGATTGTCCATGCAGTTTCGAGAGGTATTTACTGAAAAACTGGAAAGCGGAGGCTATGACGTAGTCGAGGAAAATGCTGTTGATGTATTGTTGCTCCGCCCCGCCATAATCAATCTGAAAGTAATCATTCCTGCTGACTCCGAAGTCGACGATGCCAAATTGATGGTTCGTTCAGCCGGCGGCATGACCCTTTTTCTTGAAGCGTTTGACTCAGTTTCGGGCGAATTGCTTGCAAAGGGACTGGACCGCCGGATAGACACGGATAAAGACCCTGTCAGTGCCGATTTCATGTATTTCTGGAAGGCTTCTGTGCAGGAAAATGATGACAACAGGGCCTTGGTTGACAAGGCATTGGCCAATTGGGCAGATTCATTGGTCCAAGTACTTGATATATCCAGGTCTCACTAGAGTCAGGAGTTAATTGTAATGTCTATCACCATCTTCCGAGCTTCTCTGATGACGATATTCAACACTGTGCACATCGAGTTGACTAACAAATCAAGTTCTATGAATTTGACACAGGAGAGTTAAATGAAAATCAGAAACAAACTGACCATCGCGATACTGACATCACTGGTATGTTCGGTCTCAGCGTTGGCAGCAGATTCTGTCGGCGAACCCGGACGCAGCGCGAAAGGGCCTAACCCTCTGAAGAATGTCTATTTCGGCGAAGAGCATATGCATACCACCAACTCGCCCGACGCCTTTGTGATCGGCACCCGCGGGACCTGGGAGGATGCTTACAAATGGGCGATGGGTGAGGAGATCGTGCTCTCAACAACCAAGGAGAAAATCAAGAAATCCACTCCCCTTGATTTCGTGGCTATTACGGATCATGCCGAGTATTTCGGTGTCATGCCTTCACTCATCGACCCCAATGATCCGCTCTACAATACGGAACTCGGCAAGAAGATGCGCGACCCCAATGCGAAGCCAAGTGACTCGGATTCCGCGATCAATCAGATTCTTGGCTCGCTGATTAGCGGTAATCCAATGAAGGAGTTCGTAAATCCCAAGCTTTCCATGGGCAATTGGAAGCGCTATGTGGACACGGCCAACAAGTACAACAAACCGGGCAAGTTCACCACCATGGTTGCCTGGGAGTGGACCTCAATTCCCAATGGTCGCAACATGCATCGCAACGTGTTTTTCCGTGACAAATTTCCGGAGGCGCCTTTCACGGCCTTCGATTCCATTCAACCAGCAGACCTGTGGACCTTCCAGGAAATACAGCGTGGCCTGGGGCGCGACAATTTAGCGATTCCCCATAACGCCAATGTTTCCGATGGCTGGATGTTCTCGCCCAACACCTTCCTCGGTGGGCCAATGGATGCACGGGACGCCGCGCGTCAGAATCTCAACGAACCTCTGATGGAAATCATTCAGACAAAGGGCCAGTCCGACACCCATCCCCTGATGTCACCCAACGATGAGTTCGCCGAATTCGAGATGTTTGAGAACATGATCAACGTGGGCCAACCCAGCCAGGTCAAGTATGGTTATATGCGCCAGGGCTTGGTGGAAGGGATGATCCACGAGGAGAAGTTAGGCACCAATCCGTTCAAGTACGGGATCGTAGCCGGGTCTGACAGTCATGCGGCCTACACACCCAATGAGGAGTTCAATTTTCACGGTACCCATGGCCTTCTGGATGACACCCCTGAAAAACGTATGAACCCAAACAAAAATGCTTCGGGTGACGTAGCGGCCAGGGTCGGTTCGGCCGGTATCACGGCGGTTTGGGCCGAAGAAAACACCCGTGAGGGGCTTTTCGATGCGATGAAGTCGAAGGAGACCTATGGCACTTCCGGACCGTTGATTCGGCTCCGTTTCTTTGGTGGTTGGAGTTACCCCAAGGATCTCGTCAATAAGGATGATTTCGTGAAGCAGGCCTATGCTGGTGGTGTACCGATGGGCCGTGATCTGCCTGCAAAAGCAGGTAAGGCGCCGACTTTTGCGGTTTGGGCACTGAAGGATCCGGAGAGTGGTAACCTCGATCGCATCCAGATAATCAAGGCCTTCGTCAATAAGTGGGGTAGACCGGACGAGAAGATCTATGACGTGGTGTGGTCCGACGAACAGACCCGTTCAATCGACGCTTCCGGAAAACTTACACCAGTAGGTAATACGGTGAACATCGAGAAGGCCACGTACTCGAACGATACCATCGGCGCTAACCAATTGAGGGCTGTGTGGACCGATCCGGACTTCAATCCCGCGCAAAGAGCGCTCTACTATGTACGCGTGCTCGAAATCCCGACCCCACGCTGGAGCACCTATGATGCCGCCAAGCTCGGCATAGCACCGCTGGAGAATGTGCCCGCTACGCTACAGGAACGTGCCTGGTCGTCACCGATCTGGTACACACCTGCACCAACCCAGACGGCTATGAAGTAATAAGACTGGTATTTGCCCTCATGTATCATCATGAGGGCAAAGACTATGAAGGCGTTGTAAAGGATTCCAAAGTGCTAAAAGGTGTTTATCCGGGGCAGCCTATCCGCGCGGAGATATCGAAGTAGACATTTGCTGAAAAGTTAAACAAAAATATTACAATACATGATTAAATCACTATCATCAGATCAGCGTAAATCAGCCATGAGTAATCAAACCATGAGTAATCAAACCATGAGTAATCAAACCATGAGTAAATTCATCATAGTTCTCGCTGCGGCGTTGCTCACTGCGGGCAGTGCTTTTGCAGATTCCCGCGGAGAACCGGGCCGTGATTCGGGTAAAGCCAACCCGCTGAAGAATGTATATTTTGGTGAGCAGCATCTGCATACGGTGAATTCACCCGATGCTTTCGCTATGGGTACCCGTAACACGCAGGAAGATGCCTACAGGTTTGCCCAGGGCCAGGCGATTAAAAAGAACACCAGCGGCGAGATGGTGCAGAAGAAAACGCCCTATGACTGGGTCGCCGTTACCGACCATGCGGAGTATATGGGCGTTTTTCCGCAGTTCGAAGACCCTGATTCTGACTTGATGAAAAAGGCTAAGGACAATCCCATCGTCAAGATGATTCTGTCCGGTGATCCCAAGCAGGGGCAAGAAGCCTTCGCTTTGGTGGCGACACAACTCACGCAACTGCAGCCAGACCCGGATTTCAATGATCCTGTTCTTATCGAGTCGGTCTGGGGACAGTATGTTGATACTGCCAACAAATACAACGATCCTGGCAAGTTCACTACGTTGATCGCATTTGAGTGGACATCGATACCGTCCAATCAAAACCTGCATAGAAATATTTTCTTTCGTGGTGACAAAGGTCCTGCCGCGCCGTTCTCGTCGTTTGATTCCGACAAGCCCGAAGAGTTGTGGATCTGGATGCAGTCCCAGCGCGATGCTGGTAAAGAAGTTATCTCGATTTCCCATAACGCCAACCTGAGCAATGGCTTGATGTTTGCGCCCAGAAATTCCGAAGGCACCCCGGTCGATCTGGCCTATGCGCAACGGCGAGCCAAGTACGAGGTGGCGACCGAAATCCTGCAGACTAAAGGTCAGTCGGACACGCATCCCGCGTTGTCGCCTAATGATGAGTTCGCGGGTTTCGAGCAGCAATACAGTCACTTGATCGGCACCAATCCACCGGCACTCGGGCGTGTTAATTACAGCTATGTACGTGAGGCCCTGATTAACGGTGTCGGTTACCAGGAATACCTTGGCGCCAACCCCTTCAAGTTCGGCATCGTGGCAGGTGCGGACGCACACACGGCTTTTTCTGACAACGAAGAATTCAATTACTCGGGTGTACATGGTGCGGTTGATGCGACCACCAAGGTGAGGATGTCGGGCGCCGCCCAAACGGCTGGTGAGTCTGCTTTTTACTTTGGTTCGCCCGGTGCGACCGGTGTCTGGGCGCCGGAGAACACCCGTGAAGAAATCTTTGACGGCCTTGCCAGCAAGGAAACCTTTGGCACCTCAGGGCCGCTGATTCGGCTGCGCTTCTTCGGTGGCTGGGACTATGCGGATAATCTGGTTGAGCAAGACAGCTTCGTTGAGAAAGCCTACAAAGATGGTGTAGCGATGGGGCAGGACCTGCCCAAGAAACCGACCAAGGCTAAGGCGCCGACCTTTGCTGTCTGGGCGCTGAAAGACCCGGATAGTGGCAACCTGGATCGCGTGCAGATCATCAAAGGCTGGTACCAGAACGGTTACCCGCAGGAGCAGGTCTACGATGTGGCCTGGTCGGATAACCGCAAGCCTGATTCAAGCACCGGTAAATTGCCGCCGGTTGGTAACACGGTGGATATTAAGAACGCCAGCTACGAGAACAGCATCGGTGACAACGAACTGGCAGCGGTATGGACCGATCCCGATTTCGATCCATCACAGCATGCCGTTTATTACCTGCGGGTTCTCGAAATACCCACGCCGCGCTGGTCTACCTACGATGCCAAAGCTATGGGGTTAGCGCCGCCCGCCGGGGTCGATGCGACGATCCAGGAGCGCGCCTGGTCGTCACCGATCTGGTACACGCCGGATCCGGGTCTCGTCAAGAAGGCTGCCACATATCCGCATTTACACCAGGTATTTAACTAATACAATAAACGAGGCTGACCTATTGCGGGGAGGCGGATTCGGATTTAAGGGGTCGAACCGATTTATTTGATTCGGTTAGACCCCTTATTATTTAACAATCGCCTTGGCGACCGGAGAAAAAGCTGATCGATTTCAAAGAAACTGTCTGACGGCGATTTAAGAAACCAGCCATTGTGCCCTGCAAGACCAGGAACGAATACTTTCAGTATTTGCTCCAACCTTGGAATTGCATACACACCAAATCCAGCGCTCGCGGCCAAATTCCTCCCCAGTATATGTACGCCACCGGTCTGAGAAGACATTACTCTATCAAATCATTGATGAGTACTGGCCTGAGTTTCAAGCAGAGTTAGCAAGCCATGGTAAGTACCTACCCGCTTACGTTACAAATGAATTTGATGAGTACCTTAAGTGCGGAAGGCTTGAACATGGATTCCTGAGAATCCGTTGTGAGTCTTGCCACGATGAAAAATTGGTTGCCTTCAGCTGTAAGAGACGCGGATTCTGCCCCAGTTGTGGTGCACGGAGAATGGCGGACAGCGCCGCCCTGCTGGTAGATGAAATCCTGCCGCATCAGGCCATGCGCCAGTGGGTGCTTAGCTTTCCGTTCCCGCTCCGCTTTCTATTCGCCAGCCAACCTGCCGTCATGGGCAAGGTGCTGGGTATCGTCTATCGGGCCATTGCCACGCATCTGAGAAGAAAAGCCGGATATACAAAAGCCACCGCACAAACCGGCGCCGTCACCCTGATCCAGCGCTTTGGCAGCGCGCTGAACTTGAACATCCATTTTCATATGCTGTTTTTGGATGGCGCGTATGTTGACCGCACCCATGGACCTGGTATGCGATTTCGCCGGACCAGCGCGCCGACCAGTGATGAACTCTCTCGACTCACCCATACCATTGCCCGACGTATTGCCCGTTACCTGGAACGTCAGGGCCTGTTGGAGCGTGATGTCGAGGGCGCTTGGCTGACCTCATCTGCA
>Ga0209271_10000778_pt1 | contig 11108 bp, 12 predicted proteins | sample tdAd002_FD_187123 | JGI IMG/M metagenome (GOLD analysis project Ga0209271, IMG submission 187123) | Marine sediment microbial communities from the Atlantic coast under amendment with organic carbon and nitrate - tdAd00.2 (SPAdes)... | ecosystem: Environmental > Aquatic > Marine > Coastal >... | reverse complement strand
AATCATAATGAACTACAGGTTCATATCCATGTTCCTCCAGTTTGTATATTCTAGAATGTCTTTTTTGTGCCTCATCAACCAAATCAGTTCCAGCATACCAATCTCTAGTGTTGAGATCATTGTATGTAGGGCAAGGTTGTAAAACGTCAAGAAATGAAAGACCTTTGTGTTGAACTGCTTGAATTATCAAATCTTTGAGATGTCTAACATCATAGGAATAACCACGAGCTACAAATGTAAAACCACTTGCAATTGCTAATCCAATAGGATTAACATTAGAATTTGTATTTGGGGAAGGTAATGATTTTGTCTTTTCTCCAAGTTTCAGGGTAGGAGAGGCTTGTCCTTTTGTCAAACCATAAACGCCATTATCAAAAATTATGTAAGTCATGTCTACATTTCGTCTTCCAGCAGCAACAAAATGGCCAGCGCCAATTCCCAAACCATCACCATCTCCCCCTACTGCAACAACAGTTAACTTTGGATTTGCAATCTTTGCGCCTTGCGCAAATGTCAAAACTCTTCCATGTAATGTATGGACACCATAAGTATTGATATAATGAGAAGTCTTTCCAGAACACCCAATTCCAGAAAACATTGCAGCCTTATCTCGTTGTATTCCCATCTCAGCTAGTGCCATTTGAATAGCATTGACTATTCCAAAATCTCCACACCCAGGACACCAGTCATTATGAACTTCTGTTTTATAATCAGCTAGTTTAAGCGCCATGCATTAAAACCTCTCGTTTGTTTGCTTTATTTTGAACAATTTTTTTAAGTGAATCATAAACTTCAGTACAAGTCATTGCTCGTCCACTGTATTTTAAGATGAAGTAGTCAATATCACGCCCAATATTTTGTTTGAATAGTTTTCCCAGCTGTCCTGAGTGATTTGCTTCAATGTCAATTATTGTCTTAACATCTTTTAACAAAGAATTAACATAATCACTTGGAAATGGATGTAATAATTTTAATTGAATCAATCCAATGGAAATTCCTTCTTTTTTAAGTAGATCTAATGCATCAAGAACAGGACCCATTGTGGAACCCCATGAAATTATAGAATACTCTTCAACACCAAATGATACAGCTTGTTCTGTATCAGGGATATTTTTCAGAATTAGATCTAGGCGAGACATTCTCTTATCCATCATTTTTACACGTAAAATTGGGTCTTCAGAAATATGACCAGATTCGTCAGACTCATCACCAGTATTCCAAAAAATTCCATTATCCATTCCCAATCTTGAACGAGGAGACACCCCATCATCAGTAAACTCAAATCGTCGATAGCCATCATCTACTTTTTCTAAGAGTTTACCTCTATTGATTGAAATTTTTTGAGGATCAAATCTCTTGCATGTAATTACTGAACTTGCATGAAACTTATCCATCATATGAATAACTGGAACCTGAAAAATATCAGCATAATTAAAGCAATTACCAGTGTCATAGAAACTCTCTTCAATTTCGCCAGAAGCATAAACAATTTTTGGAAAGTCTCCATGTCCAGCAAATACAGAGAAAAGTAAATCATCTTGACCGTGTCTTGTTGGAAGACCAGTTGACGGTCCACTTCTTTGATAATTTGTAATAACAACAGGCACCTCATTCATGCCAGCCCAACCTAACATTTCAGTCATCAATGCAAATCCAGGACCTGAAGTACATGTTGCAGAACGTGTTCCAGTCAATGCACCACCAATAGTCATCCCCATTGCAGAAATTTCATCTTCTGTTTGAATAACAGCAGTAGAACCAGGTCTGTCATCAATTATTTCTAAAATTTCATTTGTTTCTAGATAGACTGATTCATCAGAAGCAGGAGTAATTGGATAGTAAGGTTGGAATCTACAACCACATGCCATTTTTCCCAAAGCAGTTCCTTGAAACCCCTGAACCAAAATAGTTCCAAGTTCTTTTTCAGTTCTAGGTAATGTATAATTAAAACTTTCAAATTTTGCAGTTGCAAAGTTGTATGAATAATTTGCGGTTTGTTGATTGATTTTTGCAATTTCTGGTTTTTTTGAAAAAATAGACTCTATTGTTTTTTGTAACGTGTCAGGAGGCATCTTAACTAATCCTAAAGATAAGGACACCCCAATGACATTAAACATTCTAACTAATCCCTTTAGACGAGGATTTTCAGTTTCTTCTGAAAGTGTTTCAAGAATTGATCTAAAGGACACTGGAAATAATTTAACACCATTCTCTTTTGCAATCTCCAAGATACTTGCAATTGTAAATGGTTTATTTTTTAACTCCAATTTTTTGTGTAGTCTTTCTTTGAAGGGTGCATCAAGGGTATGTACAGCATCAGTTTTTGTTTCCTCTAAATCAGAATCATAAATTATTCCTCCACCGGACATCACCTCCTCATAGTGACGAAAAAGTGTCTCAGCATCAAAGGATGTCATTAATGTGACATCATTGACATTTGAATGAATTTTTTTGTCAGCGACTCTTACTGTGAAATAACTATGTTCACCTTTGATATTGGAATAAAATTCCCTTTTACCAAATATTTGATAGCCCATTTCTGCACAAACTTTTGAGAAGATATTAGCAGCAGACTCAACCCCACTGCCTTGTGGCCCTCCAATTAACCAAGTAAAGTCAACAGAACTCATAAAGAATCACTCATTTTCTGAATTTTAATAGTATGATGGTGTATTTCTCCTAACCACCTGTGGCTGCATCAAACAAAGCACATTCACATTTATCACGTTCACCACAATAAGGACATACACACCCACATTTTTCAATAGAATTTCCACATTCTACACAAATAGCAAATTCTTCTTCTTCTTGAACTTCAGAAGACATTAAAGAATTTACAAAGAAATCGTATAAATGGTTTGAGATGAATCTCAAGACTGATGGAAAAAAAAGTGTTTCTTACAAGAACTTTACATGACTTTGCCCTAAAAGAACTAAAAAAAAGATATCAGGTTGAAGTTTATTCTGGAAAAATTCCCATCCCTCAAATAAAATTACGATCAAAAATTAAAGAAACAGATGGACTCATATGTTTTCCATATGACAAAATTAACAAAGAAACAATAGAATCTGCCAAAAATCTTAAAGTGATTAGTACCTATAGTGTAGGTTTTGATCATATTGATATAGAGTATGCTAAAAAAAATAAAATTCGTGTTGGGTATACTCCTGAAGTGTTAACAGATGCAACAGCTAATCTAGCATTCTCATTATTACTTGACATTTCAAGAAGGGTTTCAGAAGGAGACAAAATTATTCGAGATGGTAAATGGAAAGAAATCTACGGAGCATTTGATTATGTCGGAGTTGATCTTCAAGGTAAAACAATTGGGATTTTAGGTTTAGGTAGAATTGGCGAAACACTTGCAAAAAGAGTAAAGGCATTTGATATGAAAATAATATACCATAACAGAAAACATATTTCCAAAATCAGAGAAAAGGCATTAAATGTAAAATATGTATCATTTGAAAAACTAATTACTCAAAGTGATTTTATTTCAATTCATGTGCCTCACACTAAAGAAACAAATCATTTATTCAATATGAAAAATTTTAAAAAAATGAAAAAATCAGCATTTTTGATTAACACGTCAAGAGGAAAAGTAGTTAATGAAAAAGATCTTGCAGTAGCTTTAAAAAAGAAAATAATTTCAGGTGCAGGATTAGATGTATTTGAAACAGAACCAATTAAGAAAAACCACCCATTAGTAAAATTACAAAATGTTGTACTGGCACCACATATAGGCAGTTCTACAAAAGAGACAAGAGTCAAAATGGCAGAAATCACTATAAAAAATTTGAATCTCGGCATGAATGGAAAAAAACCAATTTATTCAGTAGGATATTGATTTTCACGCTTAGATTATGATCCCATAAAATGTGCAGTTTTTATATCTAAATTGTAAACTAAAGTCAGATTGAAAAAATTCAAGCATACAAATGAAGAATTAGAATTAGCTAAATTACAATCTGAAAAAGAGAAGAAGGAAAAAAAATCTGAAGAATAACATTTTTTCTCCTTGTCTTTTTCAGACAAGGTTTTTTTTAAAATTGAATTTTAGAAGCATATTTCTGGGTTAATTGATCAAAATCTTTTTTTCTTTCAGAAATTAATTTCTTAGACTCATCATACATCTTTGTAAAAAATGCTGCAAGAATACGGTCACCGGTTTCATCAAAGAATCTAATGCTGAAACTGATACGTTCGGATTTGTGTTCTTGCACAAATTTTGCAGATTTTATAAATTCTGAATTAATATGCATGTGTGCTGGACCGTCATTATCACCAATAGTTATCCACTTTTCTTTTTGTCTGATATTAAGGGAATTACTTTTAATCTCACTTATAGCGGCATTATTTTTTAGGATAAATAAGACATCATCTATTTTGATTAAATCAGATAGCACTTCAAAAAGCAATAAGAATACTTGTAATTGAAATTATTTCAATTTTTTGAATTATTCATATCAATTTGGACAAAATCATCCACATCTCCATGAACACAATCAGTTCCAACTGCCTTTACAGGTGAAAAACTAACTTTTCCATCATGAATCTTACCTTCATTTTGTAAAATTCCAATTTTTCCAGACACAATTTGTTTATGTTTTTGGCATGTCAGTCCAACCATGTATTCATCCTGATCTGCAATAATAGATACAATAAATTCAGGAGGATTAACACATTGTTTTCCTTCTTCTGTTACAGAACATCTGTCAGGCAACATAGTTTAAATCAAAATTTTATTAGATATTAATCTTGATTGTGACAGATTTAATTTATTATCAACTAAAATGAATTAAGATTGAAAACTATTGACACATAATTATGACATTATAATAATTGGGGGAGGTATTCTTGGAACTTCGATTTCATATTTTTTATCATTCCTAAATAAATCAAAAAAAATAGCAGTTATAGAGCAAGCTCATAATGTTGCATTTCACACAAGTGGAAGAAATACAGGAAAGGTCCATGCACCATATCTATACAATCCTGAAAAGAAAAAATTATTTGCAAAAGCAGCATTTCAAGGTTATGGAATGTGGGAAAAATATGCAAAATTAAAAGACTTGCCGTTTAAAAAAGACGGAGTAATCGAAGTGGCCTTAGATCAAAAAGGCATCAAAGTTCTTGAAAAATATCTCAAGTGGGGAAAACAAAATGGTCTAAATGACAATGACATTAAATTAATGAATAGTGAAGAATTAGAAAAAATTGAACCTGAAATAAAATGTCAAGCAGCTCTATACGTTTACAGAGATGCTTCAACAGATTATTCCACACTTACTGATTCAATAATGAAAGATAGTAAAGAAAACGGTACAAATTTTCTGTTAGATACAAAAGTAACTAAAATTAAAAAAGAAAATGACAAATGGAAAATAACATTAAACGAGGAACATGAAATTTATACAAAATATCTAATTAATGCAGCAGGTGGAGAATCTATAGATATAGCCCACAGCATAGGAGTTGCAAAAAACTTTACAGATGTGCATTTTAGAGGAGAATACTGGAAAGTCCCAAAAGAATACAACAATCTGACAAAAACAAGCGTGTATTCTGTACCCGAATTTCCAGATTACCCATTTTTAGATCCACATTGGATTATTAGAGTAAATGGAAGTTGTGAAATAGGACCAAACGCAGTTCCCGTATTTAGTCCATATGGATATAATAAATCAGAAAATATCAAGGAATTCATTCCAAAGATGCTGGAAATGCTAAATTCTGGAGCAAGAAAAGCAATTTTTGATAAACAATTTCAAGAACTTGCAATAAATGAAATACAATCATCAATGTCAAAATCTGCAATGGTGGACAGAGTGAAAAGATTCTTACCAAAAATAGACCCAAACAAAATTACTGAGAAAGGCACCGCAGGAATAAGATCATCAGTTATTGATAAAAATGGAAAATTTGTACCAGATGTGATTTTAAAAAGTGATGAAATGTCATTTCATATTTTAAATTATAATTCACCAGGGGCCACAGGAGCATTACCATTCTCAGCACATATTGTGAATCTTCTAAACAAAGCAGGATTACTCAATGACGAAGATCTAGATATGCAATGTGGTCCATGGAAATTCACAGAAATTATAGAAAAATTACAAGAATAATATATTCCAATTAGAAAAACAAGATCAGAATAATATTCAAACTGAATTTATGAGTAAAATCACCATAAAATTTGTTTTATGTAATGAGATAAAATTATTTTATTTTGTATCGAAGTATTGCCAAAACAGAATTATTGATTTCTAATCGCTCAATTATTTTTGGGGAAGTTACAAATTCAATTTTTGATGAAGTATTTTTTGCAATCTCTAGCATTTTCATGATATTTTTGAATTTGGAATTAGTATGATAGTTTGCAGAAACAATTAGTGTATCTACTGCTCCAATTTCTAATGCTTTGTAAATTACATCGTTTCTCTTGGCCGTTAATCCTTCCTTAACTAATGTCTCATATTTTTCAATTAATTCTATGATGTATTTTCTTCTATACTGATACAAGTGATGAATTATTTTTTTATGAATATCATTCATTGGAGTTGAAAAGGACAAATTTTCTACAAATCGACATTTTTTTATCAATTCTGAATTAAGTTCATCATGAAATTCTGTTTTTGCAAGACCAATACCTCCCAAAAGTATTATTTCGGAATTGGAATCCATCATTCTCGCTTTATTTGCAATTTTCTTAAAGAAAACATGAATTTTGGTTTGTCTTGCTCTTAAAAATCGCCCCTGACTTTGTCCCCCTTTTCTGTGTCGCCCCTGTAAATCAATTCGAAGTTTAGATTCTTGTATTATTTGATTTCCATGAAATTTTTGTATTCTTGCGGATTTTTGATCAAGAGTAATCAACAGTACATCATAGTTGATTTTGAGTATATCGCGAAATGGTTTGATGTATGGTTTTTTGCTTACCATGTAAATGTAAGGCAGTTTTTTTGAAGTTCCAATTTCTTTAATGTTTACTTTGCCATTCTTCATCCAACCAAAAATACATAGAGTTTTACTAAACTTACCAGCAGATGTCAAATCATCTTTAAGTTCCACTATTCTTTTTTCAATTTTTGATTCTATTTTTTCAAAAGATTCACTTCTTTTGTTTTCTTGTAGCAAAGAAATCATTTCTTCACCCTTAGCATAAGGATAATAGATAGACACACATGGAGAATCAATCTTTTTTATCTCATAGAAAAATTGATTCAAAGATAGCCATTCAGATGAGGAAATCTCAGAAGATTCCAGATTATTTTTCACAAGTTTCATTTTTTTCTTTCGTAAAAAAACTAATGCTTTCATAGAAATTTAATTCAAAAATAGAATTTACAACACTAATTCAAATTTTAAAAAAAGCGCCGGGAGGGAGATTTGAACTCCCGTTCCCTTGCGAGAACGCGCTTTATGGTTAATAATTTCCAGGCGCGCGCCCTACCAGGCTAGGCGACCCCGGCACAAGTCTTACGACAAAAGTATTCGGTAAAATGTGATTATATATTATGTTATTATGGAATTGTGAAATTACTTCCAGATTGTAACAGTAGTAGATTTCTCCACATTATTTTCCTGTTCATCTACGCCTTTTGCAGATATTTTATAGAGACCTTCCAACGCTGTGTCACCATCGTTTTTAGTTTGATCCCATGAAAATTCAATTTCATCGCCAGGTTCTAAATCAGATATGACTTGTGCAGTAGAAGGGGCATACATCAGTATTCCAGATAATCCTGTAATCCTAAGACCGTAAGAGGTATCAGAAAAAGTCAGGGAAGTAGTGCCAGAATTTACAATTCTAATGTTTATCTCTTCACCTTTTTTAAAATCAGATTTTTCAGTGACTACAGAGATAGAAGATCCTTCAACAAAAACTAATTGACTGCTACCTTTTACATCAATTAGATAAACACCAAATGAAAATCCTGCAATCACACCAATTCCAATGAAAAGTACAAGACTTTTTGCTAACAATTCTTTTAAAATAACTTCTTGATTTTTTAATCCTTTGGAGAAGTTGGTTTTGTTCTCCATTTTTTTGGATAAGTGTTTGGAGCCATAATGAGTCTCTTTGTTTCAAACGCATATCCCTTTACAGCATCACAGATATCTTCTCCAGACATCGTTGACTCAGCTAATGCCACTGCCTCTCCTTTTTGGGTATAAATTCCAACAATGTCTCCTTTTTTTAGATTTGGAGAAATTTTTAATATTCCCGGAATGGCAAGCTGTGCACCATGACACATTGCATCCACTGCAGAATCACGAATTATTACTGACTTTAATTCACTAAGAGCATATTCAACAGGTTTGATCATTTTCATCAATTTACTATCATCTTTTTTTTCTTCCCATAATGCAAAGGCATCTGCAAGTTCATGCAAAGTCACTAAACCATCAGTTTCATAAAACTGATCTACCCTGGTTCGTCTAAGTTCAATCATGGTTGCACCAGAACCAAGGATTTCACCAATATCGTAGTATAATTTTCGAATATAGGTTCCAGCTTCACATAAAATTCTAGTCAAGAGTAATCTTTCTTTTTGTTCTATTACTTCAAATTCATAGATGGTTCTTGTTCTTGTTTGTCTTACAACGGCCGAACGTTGAGGTGGCTTTTGAAAAATTTCCCCCTTAAACATTTCAATAACTTCATCAAGTTTTTCTTTAGATGGAAGAGAATGAACTCGTCCCAATGCATGATATTCTTTGGGGCCATAAAGTAAAACACCTAGAGCTTTGGTTGCCTCACCTAATCCTAAAGGTAAAACACCCGAAACCTGAGGATCTAATGTTCCACTATGACCAATTTTTGGAAGTTTCAAAAGACGTTTTGTCCAAGCTACAGTTTCATGGCTTGTAGGACCCGGAGGTTTATCCAAAAGAATAATTCCATAATTGAGTAATTGTTCAATTGTTCTCTTATCATAATATGTTCCATATGCATCATCAGTAATATCCTGATCAATTTCAATTAAATTTTCAAGTTGTTTAAGAGTCATAGTAATTTTCTCACAGTTTCTTTTGTAACATCAATTACTTGTTGTGCTGTAAGGTTATCTGTATTAATAATCAAATCAAATACAGATTTGTCTTCACCAAAATCAAAATCATAGAGTTTTTTGTATAATGCTTTATTCTTATCAAATCGTTCTTTAGTAATCTTATAGGCATCCTCAGAACTCATGTTATCCCTAGATTGCATTCTATTAGTACTACTTTCATGAGAACCTTCCAACCAAATTCTTATTCCGTCTTTAACTAGCCACGGTAAAGTATAACTAGTGATTACCATCCCCCCTTGATTGAAAAGAATAGATAATTTTTCATCTAGTTTTTTATCAAATTCTGAATTTTGTTCACGTTGATTTAGAAATTCCATCCCTTCTTCAGTATCCCACCAATCATCACCTTTAGAATCAAAACCATGTTCATTTGCCATTTCCTTTAACACATCTCCCCCACTCAGATATTGTAATTGAAATTCTTCTGCTAACCCTTTAGCAACAGTTGTTTTACCTACTGCAGGAGGACCAGAGATAACAATAGATTTTGTCAACCTAAATCCATGGATGTTTTTGTCAGTCTCATGATTATACCACTAAATGCAATTGATGAAAGAAAGTACCAAGCCCAAAGATATAATGCATTTTCTTTGCCAAAACAAACATGTCCCTCATCAATTGCTTGTTCTGCAGTACATGTTAATTGGAACATATCTCCAGGTATTACATTTAGTGAGATTGGAGAGATAGCTACAGTGTAAGTAAACAGCCAAGGCAACACAAGATAAAATATCAAAATCAATGGAACAAAAGTGATCATCATTGGTCTCATATTCATCTGCATCATTTCCATAGACATTTTGTTCATGTATGATGATTTTTTACTTAGTTCAGCTGTTTTGGCTTGATCTTTTGATCTCATAGCAGCCATTCTTTCTTTTTGCCATGCCTTCGTTTCTTTCATAATACGTTTTAGTTTAACTTGATCAACCATTTTTTTTCGAACTGCCGAATTGAAAATATTAAGCAGAACACCAAATCCAGTTACAGCAAACATTGAAAGAATTAATCCTTTTATCATAGGATCGTCGCTACCCAAAGCTTGTCTGCCTTCACCAGTAAGAAATTCAAATTGTAGAGGAATAGAATCAATGAAAAGTAGAATAAAATTAAAATCCATTTTTTACAACCCTATTGCACTAATGATTTTAGCAGCTGCTTCATCAACCTTTCCCTCACGATTTAGAACAAGTCTTACAGGAGCACCAGTAATTACAGCACAAGCAGAAATCATGCCTGATTGAACATCCAATTCTTTTTTAATGTTATCAAGAGTGATTTTATCTCTATTTCGAGTATCATCTTTCATTCTCCTGTTGTAGATTTCTTCAGGCTTTGCTGAAACAGAAACAAAATTTGTAGGTTTAATTATTTTTAGAACATGTTCTGGCAATCCTGGATAATATCCTTCTGGAGATGAAATAAATGCATGAGTATCAACAAGTATAATTTCTTCATTATGTGCAGCAATTTTTTCTGCAGCAATTTTTTGAAAATGTTGTTGTTCAGATACAGGTAGTTTTCTAAGCAGATCTCTATCTGTAAGACCATTTTCTAGAGCAACTTCAAACATCAAAGTTCCATAACTTATCATGCAAACATTTCTTTCATGATTTTTTAGGATTTCAACCATTTCTGACAATAAGGTAGTTTTTCCAACTCCTGGAATCCCCACCATTACAATTGTTTTATTTTCTACCAAGCATAGCACCTAAACGCGGCATGACGACTTCAACTTGTTCTCTAACTAATTGTGTATAGTAATTAATGAGAATATCAACCATAAGTAAAATTCCAATTCCGGAACCAAAAACTCCAAGTACATCAGACACACCTGCTAGGAGACCCAATATCATAGAGCCAATAATAGTAACCGATGGAATGTACTTGTTTAATAATGCCTCAACTGGTTTATTTGATCTCCTAAATCCAGGAATTTGTACATCTGCATCAAGCAAATTCTGAGCTGCGCTCTTTGGTGACAAACCACCAAGCTCTACCCATAATCTGCCAAATACAACTACAATTCC
>Ga0209271_10000777_pt1 | contig 11109 bp, 12 predicted proteins | sample tdAd002_FD_187123 | JGI IMG/M metagenome (GOLD analysis project Ga0209271, IMG submission 187123) | Marine sediment microbial communities from the Atlantic coast under amendment with organic carbon and nitrate - tdAd00.2 (SPAdes)... | ecosystem: Environmental > Aquatic > Marine > Coastal >... | reverse complement strand
GTGCTGATCTGTCGCAGTGGCAATCGCTCGGAGGAAGCCGGCAAGCTGCTGATCGAGCATGGTTTCAAACACGTTTACAACATCACGCACGGTTTCGAAGGTGAACTCGATGACGATCATCATCGCAGCACCATCAGCGGCTGGCGCTTCGATGGTTTGCCCTGGGAACAGTGTTAATACCAGTCGCCTACTGGATACCGCGGTCAAGCCGCGGTATGACAATGGGCCTGTGTCATTCCGGCGAAAGCCGGAATCCAGTAATACAATAGCGTTCGCAGAACGCACATTATATTAAAAAGTCATGCGGTTATAGGCATCGAGCGCGGCAACCTTGTAGGCCTCGGCCAGGGTCGGGTAATTGAACACGGTTTGTACGAAGTAATCGAGCGTGCCGCCAAGCGAAATGACCGCCTGCCCGATATGCACCAGCTCGGTCGCACCTTCACCGATAATATGCACGCCCAATAGCTTTTGCGTTTCGATCGAAAACAGCATTTTCAGCATGCCTTCACGCAAACCGATGATTTGCCCGCGTGCGGTCTCGCGAAAACGTGCGATGCCGACTTCGTAGGCAATCGAACGCTCATTGCATTCCTGTTCGGTTAACCCGACCATGCTGATTTCGGGCACCGCGTAAATGCCGTAGGGAAAGAGCTCCGGCTGGCTGGACACGTCTGTACCGAAAGCGTGGCAGGCTGCATAACGACCCTGCTCCATCGAAGTCGAGGCCAGGCTCGGGAAACCGATGACATCACCGGCCGCGTAGATATGCGGTTGCACCGTCTGGTAATCATCGTTCACCGGAATGCGGCCGCGTTTATCGACTTCGATACCGACCTTTTCCAGCGACAGGTCATCGGTAACGCCCTGTCTGCCTGCGGCAAACAACACCGTATCGACCGCCATGCTCTTGCCGCTTTTGAACTTGACCACCACCTTGCCGTCGTCGAACTTGTTGATGGTGCTGATCTTGTCGTTGAGACGTACCTGGATATTGACATCGCGCAGGTGGTGAATCAGTTCATCGACAATTTCACGATCGACAAAACCGAGGATATATTCGTTGCTCTCGAGCACCGTAACTTCGATATCCAGCGCCTTGAAGATGGTTGCATATTCCAGGCCGATAACCCCGCCACCGACTACCAGCAACTTCTTCGGAATTCGTTTCAGATGCAGAATCTCGTCGCTATCCATGATGGCATCGCCATCGAAAGGCACGGTATCCGGGCGACGCGTCTTGGTGCCGACACTGATGACAAAGTAGTCGGCCGTGAACTCGTTAACATTGTCATCGTGATCTTTGACACTGATCGAATGCTCGCCGGTAAAGCGCGCGTGTCCATATTGAATTTCGACATTGTTACGCATCAACTGATGTTGAATGATTTCGATTTCATGGCCGAGCGTCGAGGTCAGCCGCTGCTTGAGGTCATCCGCGGTTATATTATCCTTGACCTTGTAACTGCGCCCGTAAATGCCGCGCTGACGCCAGCCGGAGAGAAACAATACGGTTTCGCGCAGGGTCTTGCTCGGGATTGTCCCGGTGTGCACGGTAACCCCACCCACGACTTCATTTTTTTCCACCAGCAATACTTTCTTGCCTATCTTGGCGGCCTGGATTGCGGCGCGTTTGCCGGCCGGCCCACTGCCAATGACTATCATGTCGTAATGTAAATTCAAACTGTATCTCCGTGGCTAGTCGAAATATAACTAACTTTTGGCCTCCAGTCGTCGAATTTCCTGCAAAATACCACCGACACCGCTTCTGAGCACTCTGCACCCGCTTTTAGTTCACGCGTGAAATTACCCATCTGATTTGCACTCTGACGGATCAGAAAAAACGGACTGGTCACGACATTGTTATAATATTTCTTCAAGCAAAATGACTGCTGTCGTTTATACTGCTTAGCAGGACACGATTCAATTTTTTATTCGATACACGGAGCTTTTTTTGTCCCTGGATAATTACGATTACGACGATCTGGTCGCGATACAGGAGATTATCCGTAGCGCATCCGCGAGTAACCTCGCAATTTACTACGAACGATCCACCGCAGATTACAAGTCTGACGGCTCAATTGTTACCGAGGCCGATCTGGCCATTCAACAGGCGCTGACGACGGCACTCGGTGAACGTTATCCCGCGGTGGCTATGCTCGGTGAGGAATTGTGCGAAGACAGGCAACTCGAAGTCATCAATAATAGCGAAGCTTACTGGTGTCTCGACCCGCTTGATGGCACTACGAATTTTCATGCCACCGTGCCGCTGTTCACGGTTTCGCTGGGACTGATCAGCGAAGGCGAAATCAAACTCGGTATCGTCTACGACCCCAACCGTGACGAATTTTTCGGCGCCATCAAGGACCAGGGATTCTGGATCAACGGCAAGCCTGTGAAACGTCCGCATCAACCCTCTGGCTTAAGCAGCTGTATTGCTTTCATCGATTTCAAACGGCTGAGCGATGCCATCAGTACCAGCCTGGTGCTCGATACCCCGTACAAATCCCAGCGCAACATCGGTACCTGTGCACTGGAATGGGCCTGGCTTGCCGCTGGTCGCGTCAATTTGCTGCTGCACGGCCGTGAACGCTTCTGGGATTATTCCGCAGGGGTTTTACTGGTGCAGGAAGCCGGTGGCAAATGTGAAACTTTTAATGCCGAGCCTATCTTCAAACAGACGCTGGTGCCGCGCTCGGTAATCGCCGCGAGCTCACCCGAACTATTCAAACTATGGGCTTCCAGGATCCGGGACGTCATTTAAGCAGGCTGTTACGACAGTTCCTGATGGTGCTCCTGGTGTTGGCCACGACCACGCTCCATGCCGGGTCACTGCGCATCCTCAGCCAGAATATGAACCGACTGTTCGATAATATCGACAACGGTAACAACGAGAAAATCCTGTCCCACAGCCGCTTTCAACAACGTGTAAAAAGCGCAGCCAGAAAATTCGGTGACGAATTCGGGTTGCCGCATATCATCACCTTGCAGGAAGTCGAAAATCGTTACGTGTTGCAGCAAATTGCCGCTGAAATAAGGGATCGTTACCAGGTCGACTATGTTTCGGCGTTGATCCCGGGGCAAGATGTATCGGGCATCAATCTCGGCTTCCTGGTGCGTCACAATGTGCAAATCAAAAAGGTCGAACAACTGTTTGCTGACGCGAGATTCAAACTGACCGGTAATCCGTTATTCTCGCGCCCGCCCCTGTACCTTGAAGCCTGTTCTTTCGAGAATTGTATCTCGTTGCTCAATCTACACCTGCGTTCGATGCGCGGCATCGACAGTGCCAGAGATGGCAAACGCGTGGCCGGCAAACGCCGGCGACAGGCTGAAACCATCGCCGCCTGGAGTAACCGTTTTCAGCAGTCGCGGGCGGGAGCATCGTTACTGTTACTCGGAGATTTCAATGCACGTACCCCCAGCGACGAGCATGTCGATATCGCCGGCATCATCCGCGGTGATCCGGATAACAAAAGCACGAGGTTACCGGGGCGCGACCTGCTAGAGCCTGACCTGGTCGATCTTACCGTGCTGATACCGCAGGCAAAACGTTACTCGTTTATATTTCGGCATAACAAGCAGCAACTCGACTACATGTTTGTCAACCAGTCGTTTGCGGCCAATGTAGAAAACATAACCTTCAGCCGTATCGACTACCATTTTTCCGATCACGCCGGCCTGCTCGCCAGCTTCGCCTGGTAAAAGCGGTTATTGCAGGCTGTGCGCTTGCGCGAGATATTCCTGCGACTGCATTTCGATCAGCCGGCTTGCGGTGCGTTCGAACTCGAAACCGAGTCTGGCACCGAGATAGAGCTGGTCGGGGCTCGCCGCCGCGCTGCAGATCAATTTGACATGGTGGTCGTATAGCACGTCGACTAGTAGCACAAAACGTCTCGCTACATCGTCGTCAAACTTGTCCATCTGGCGTATATCGGTCAGGATCAGGGTGTTGAAAATCCGCGCCAGTTCGAGGTAATCGTTCTGGCTACGCGTGGTTTCACAGAGCTCGGCAAAATTAAACCAGACCGTATCCTCGGCGCAAAATTGATGCTCGAGAAGCCGCCCATTGATCGTTAACTCTGCCTGTTCAACCTGCACCGGCACCACGTGCTGCGCCAGATATTCGTGAATCGCCGTTTCGATTTCGCCATTGTGTGGTACCGAATACAAATCGGTTTGTTGCAGGAAGCGAAGGCGATAATCGAGCAGTCCATCGAGATTGACGACCTTGCAGTGCCGTGAGATCAGGTCGATTGCCGGAAGAAAACGGGCACGCTGCAGACCATCATGGTAGAGCCTTGCCGGTGCCGCGTTCGAAGTTGTAACCAGCACTACACCCTCGGCGAACAAGGCTTCGAGCAATCCCGTAATGATCATGGCGTCACCAATATCGATAATTACGAATTCGTCCAGGCATAACACTCTGGTTCGGGATGCGATATCCCGCGCTACCTGCTGCAGTGGATTTTCGATGTTTCGGTGCTGTTTCAAGGACGCATGAATTTGATTCATGAAACTATGAAAGTGCGTACGTTCACTCGAAATTCCTGTGGGTAAGGACTGGTGAAATAAGTCCATCAACATGGTTTTGCCGCGGCCGACACCTCCCCACAGATAAAGGCCCGTTATTTTTGACCATTTACCCTGCTGGGCAATTAAACTATGCCACCAGCTGGTGGCTTGAACGTTGGCAAGACGATCGAACAGATCATCGAGTAACGCAACCGAATGCTGCTGCGCCGAATCAACGACAAATCCGGGTTGCTCCATCAATGCCTGGTAATTTTGAGAGGGTTTCATAGCTTTACCGGGTTTTTGACGAAGTTACATTACTGCTAATTGATAATCCAGGTTCCACTCTATATCAAAATGAAATATTTTTGTTTTTCAATATCTTATCGTGTGATTTTAATGTTTTTTGCTAGTATTAGAGAAGGATAAGCCTGGTCTATTGAATATAATACCAATCAGGATATACTTTTTTGATCGAATTAATGGCCGAAATGAATTGATTTTAAGATATTTTGAAATCAGTTCAGCTGAATAAAACAGGAAATTAACGACGTACCTATAGTAATGGCAGTAGATAATCGAGTCATCAACCCTGCCCTGGCGCAACAATTATTTCGCAAGAGCGAATTGCTCAAACGGAAACGGGCGGGTGAACCTGCGGCAATCGAATCCTTTCCGCGGGTGGTGAAGACTATCACCGGCTTGTGGCGTTATTCGGAAGGCAAAAATTACCTTGAGGAGTTGATCCTGGTTGAAGGCGGTAAACGCCGTGCCGGGTTTCCGATCGACGCCCAGGATGAATTGATGTTTTTGTATCAACTACTGCTGGATCAACACCGTATTCTGAATCTGCGCGGGCAAAAAATTACCGCCAACAAACCGCCAGGCACCAAGTTCACCATGGGCAAAAAGACCTAATTCCGAATACGAACTATCTCCAGGTTAGAGCTCTTTACCAGCCTGCCATTCCTTGAACTTAATCACGCCGCGCGCGCCGAGTGTCATAAAGGGTTCGGGAAACAGTCGCTGTGGTATCGCTTCGGGACGATAATCCGGTACCAGGCTCGGGGCGCGGTTATCACTGGCCATTTCAGCCGCTACGATGCCTGCGATCGTACCCCGCGTAGTGCCCAGTCCATTTTGACAGCAGGCACTGAATAGGCCCGTTTCGAGTTCATCCAGGGCCCAGACCTCATTACGGCTAAGGCATAGCCTCCCGGACCAGCAGTATTCCATTTCTACCTGTTTCAGCATCGGGAAACGCGCGTGAAAGGTGCGCTCGTGATCGCGTGCGATACGCTGCAACCGATCAGTCGGCAAACGCAGCGAAGGTTCGTAGGTACATTTGTTACGAATTACCAGGCGTGGTCCACCACTGCCATCGATACGGCGTACTGTGGAACCAACTGGATCCGACGGTGTAAATCCCCAGCGCTCGCGACCGCCGAGTTCATCGACCTCGGCACTACTGAGTTCCCGCGTCATCGATGCATAGAGATTTATATGCATCAGCCGGTGTCGATAAAAACCAAAAGTTTCGATCAAACCATTAACCGCGAGAATTACCCTGCTGGCGGTCACTGATCCGGTCGCTGTTTTTGCAACCCAGCGATCGCCTTTACGGGATAACTCCTGTAGCGCCGAGTTTTCATATAACTGGCAAACCCTTTGTTCTACCAACGCATCGGCGAAGCTATGAATGTATAGCGCAGGTTGTATTACGGCGGTCCCGGGCGTACGCAGCCCTCCGCAGTAGTAATTACTGCCGCAAATTGCCTGCATCGCACTGGCATCGAGTAAATCGTAGGGTTCGCCGAGAGTATCGAGATGACGCGCATAGTCTGTATTGTGCTTGCTGCCCACGTCGCAGGCGGCAGCGTTGATTTTGCCACAGGGGTCGAATGCCTCATCGGGGAAACCAAAGCTTAGTGCGATTTCCGCCGCGAACGCAATTGCAGCACGATTCATCCTGATATTGCGTAAATCCTGGGAATCTTCGCCAGCGTAACTGCCACTCGCAATCGCGTGGGGTAAATCGATCATGAAACCTGAGTTGCGGCCTGCAGGACCGGCAGCAACCTGCTCGGCTTCGAGGATGACAATTTCTGCTCCTGCTTCGAGCTGGCCCAGGCGACGCGCAGCGGCTAAACCGGCAAAACCGGCACCGACCACGAGATAGTCACAGTCGATATCCTGCGCCAACGTACAATGTGCCTGACGTGGCGGCAAAATGGCGTTCCAGCCACTCTCGCCGAGATTAACCGGCTTGTTATCGACGTGAATCATCAGGACGGGAAGGCGAGCGCTTCCCCGGTGTCGGCATGGGTGGGTAAATCGGTCATTGGGCTTTACCTTCCCGGATATCCGCAAAAGTTGTGTTCATGGCATTGATCACTTCGTCGAGCGAATGTTTATCGTCTTCGTCAAGCGGCTGCAACGGCTTGCGTGGTGGCCCCGCTGGCAGGTTGCGACCGCTCATACCGTGCTTGATGCACTGGATAAATTTGCCACCCTGCTCGAGCACCGCCATCAACGGCATCATTGCCGACATGATTTTGCGCCCCATGTCGAAATTGCCTTCGAGCACACAAGCCCGGTAAAGCGCGAGGTGAATCTCGGGCGCGAAATTCGAGCCGGCACAAACCCAGGAACGCGTGCCCCAGGCAAAGAACTCCAGTGCCTGGTCATCCATGCCACAGCACAATTGTATATTCGGATATTCTCGCGCCAACAGGTGTAAGCGGTTCGGATCGCCTGTACTTTCCTTGATCGCACAGAAGTTGGGCGAACTACTGACAAGGTCAAGATACGCTTCTCCCATGTGCGCGCCCATGCGATCCGGGTAGTTGTAAAGCATAATTGGCAGGTTGGCGACCTGATCGATGGCGAGCGCGTGCAACGCGTTTTCGCGTTCGGTGGGAAGCGCATAGGGGGGCGTGGTGACGAGTATCGCGTCGGCGCCAACTTCGACCGCGGACCTGGCATATTCGAGCGATTCCTCGGTACGAATCGCGCCGGTACCGACGACGTAGCAGCAGCGTCCATTTACCTGTTGCTTGACAAACTTCATCAATTCGAAGCGTTCCTGCATGCTTTGCGCATAGTATTCGCCGGTGGTGCCAGCAGAGATAATGCCATGCACCCCGGTGTCGATAAGAAAATCGATAATTTCAGCGAGCCGTTCGTAGTCAATACTAAAGTCGTCCCGGTAAGGCGTAATCACCGGGGTATATATACCTTCAAATTTCATCGATGGTGTCCTGATTTATGATTTTGCTGCTGTCATCTCAAAGGCTAGCGGATCGGGTTTAACGAAATATTCGATTAGATCGCGTGACAGTTCCCAGTGATCGACAATTAGATCGACCACGCGCTGACTGTCACCGGCCTCGATTGCATCAATCATTTCATCGTGCTGTTCGAGGGCGCTAAACATACGCCCCTGCATTTTCTGGTCGCGCGGGCGGTAAAAGGTTTGACTGATGCGTGCGTGATCTATCAGCAAACGATCGTAACTGGGTTTCAGATAAGGATTATCCGCCATCTCACCCATCAGGGCATGGAAGCACTGGTTCCAGTAAACCATATCGGCGCTCGATTTGATCGCGATAGCCATGCGGAACTTCTCCTGGACTTCACGGATCTGTTGAATCTGTTCGGGATTTGCATGTTGCGCTGCCAGGCGGCCGATTGCCGAGTAAATCATAGGCGCGGTGAGGAAGAAGTCGCGTAACACCTTGTGATCCATGGATGATACGTAGGTGCCGCGATTACTAACAATTTCGACGCAACCCTCACCTGCGAGGCCACGCAGAATCTCGCGTAACGGGGTGCGTGAAACTGCATAACGCTCGCAGAGGCTGGCTTCGTCAAGCGCCGCGCCCGGTTCGAGCTGCAATGTCAGGATCTGTTTCTTAAGATCGTCGTATATAGCTTGCTTATCCATCTGTCGGCACGTATTTTTATCATATACATATTGTATACATTTAAAATGTGTATGCAAACACCTAAAAAATAAATAATAGCCGTCATCCCCGCGAAAACGGAGATCTCGCAATGGTGGCGTGCTATGAGTTACCCGCTTTCGCGGGTATGACGTTTTTTGGGAGGATAACGGAAAAGTTATCTGCGCAGGACTGCGAGCCAGCGCCAGAAATTGAGTAGCGTGGCCAGCGACGCCGCCACGTAGGTCATCGCCGCCGCACGCAGAATGGCCCTTGCCGCCGGCATTTGCCGCGATGACAGGTAGCCCGAGGAAAGTAACGGCAAGGCTTTTTTGAAACTGGCGTCGATTTCAACCGGCAAAGTCAGCAGGTGCATCACCACCGCAAAACCCATAATGAGAAATGCACCGCTGAGATTCAACAAGGCCGCAGCCGGAAGTTTAGTAATCAGCACGCTAAGTGGTGCGGCAAACAGCAGAAACGATCCCACGCGTTGGGCGATAACGGAAGCCCCGGCAAGCCGGGTGCGCAGCATGAACATCGGTTCCGCTGCGGCATGCTGGAAGGCGTGACCGCATTCATGCGCGGCCACGGTTATCGCGGTCAGGGTTTTGCCGTCGAACTTGTCGCGCGTGAGTCGTACCGTACGCGTCATCGGGTCGTAGTGATCGCCTGCCTCGGTAACTTCGACCTTGATTTCCTGTAAATCGTAACGGTCGAGCAAGTGTCGAGCCAGTTCGGCCCCGGTTCCGGGGAAGTTTTCTTCCGTTTCACGGTTATAACGATTCAGCACCCATTGCACCCAGAACTGGGGGCCATAGATCAGGATCAAAACAAGAAGCATTGCGATAACATATATCATCGCCAAACAGCCTAATCCCTGGCCGGAAACAATTCCAGTGGTTCAGAGGTTGGTGAATTTTTCGATGCTGGCGTGAACCCGCTGGTACTCGTGCTGCATGAACTGGAGTTGCTGACCGAGGTCTATTTGTATGCGGTCACGGTAGGAGTTTTCCATTTGCGCGGCAAGGTGTGCGAGGCGCATGGCGCCGATACTTGCGGCGGAAGATTTAATCGTATGTGCCCAGCGATGCAAATCGTCGCTCGACGTCCTGAGCGTACGATTTTCAATATCACAAAGAAATTCATCGATCGACTCGACGTAAGACTCGATCACCATTACCGCGTCCTCGCCCATGTCATGCTTGAGTTGCTCGATTACCTTATCGTCCAGCGTGAGCTGGGTTTCCGGATCAGGGTCTATTTTCGACATCTTCTATTTCTGTAAATCAACTTCGCGAGTATAGTTCAATGTTCCGGTTTCGCTGCCAACAACACCTGAACGGGATGGTTTATGCCGAGTTTTAGTGAAAACTTTTACATTATTGGTCACCGCGGCGCCGCCGGAGAGCGCTTCGAAAACAGCCTCGAAGGGTTTAAACACGCTTTGACGCTCGATATCGATGCAATCGAACTCGACATCCGCGAGCATTCGTCCGAACTCTGGGTATTCCACGATAATGATCTCGAGCGCTTGACTGGCACCTTTGGCCTGTTCGAGGACCATGCAAATCCATCCAGGATCCGTTTACGTAATGGCGAGGCAGTGCCAACGCTCAAGCAGGTGCTCGATCTTTACTGGGGCAAAATGCCGGTTAATATCGAAATCAAATCGATCAACAACCTTCAGCTTTTACTCGATCTCCTCGCCGACTACCCTGCCCTGGAACCTGCAGTCGGCCTGCCCTGGATCATAATTTCATCATTTAATCACACCACGCTCAGGCAGCTGAGGCAACTCGATTGCCCCTGGTCGCTGGCACCAATCACCTTCGGCGTCCCCCTCCAGACCGCTGTCGAACTCGAACAAATCGCTCCACTCTCGTGGCATTTCGGAGACGCATGTCTCGATTTTGACTTGCTGCGACAGCTATGTGAACAAGGCGTACAAAGTCTCGTATTCACCGTCAACGACGATCAGCGCGTGCAGTTACTCAGGCAACAGCGCGTCGCCGGCATAATTACGGACTTCCCCTCCAAAATGACACAATTCATCTAGACTTGTGTGAGGCATTAACTATTCAAAGGCAAGTCGATGGAAGCTGGTAGGCATCCTGAAATAGGGGGTCTAAAGCGCATCAGAAGTTTGAGTGAATTTAGCGAAGGTCAATTAACAAGTTTATCCAACAAACTTGAAGTGCTGAGCGCGCACAAAAATGAAACCGTGATCGAACATGGCTGCAGCGAAAATTACTGCCTCTATCTGCTTGCGGGCAAGTTGGAGGCGACTACCCGGGATAACAGGGCGACCCTGTTCGAAGGCAGTGAAGATGGTGAATTGCTGCCGATTGCCAAAATTCGCCCGAGTATGTACCAGGTGGTCGCAAGAGGACCTGCCAGCTACCTGAAAATATGGGCGAATCAATTGACCGAGTTCGCGCAACAGATGGAAAGTGATAGCGGCCAGATGGATGTAGTCGAAATCGAGCAGAGCGACGAAGAAAATGCGCTGACTATTCAATTACTTAAGCTTGCAACTATCGTTACACCTAGCCAGCAATGACCGGATAATCGGTGAAAGTTTTCGCGAATGCCTCGGCGGCTACGCCGCCTGCGGTTTACTTCGCAAAAACTTTCACCGATTATCCGG
>Ga0209271_10000774_pt1 | contig 11134 bp, 13 predicted proteins | sample tdAd002_FD_187123 | JGI IMG/M metagenome (GOLD analysis project Ga0209271, IMG submission 187123) | Marine sediment microbial communities from the Atlantic coast under amendment with organic carbon and nitrate - tdAd00.2 (SPAdes)... | ecosystem: Environmental > Aquatic > Marine > Coastal >... | reverse complement strand
TCTTCACCAGAATTTGCTACTGCAGAAAGGTATCCCTCTTGATCAAATTTTACCAAGACACCACTTTGTTGAAATAACCAGTTTGTATACCAGAGATTGTTTTCTGGATCTACTGCAAAATCACCGGTTACAGAATCATCAACTGGAGAGGGAATGCTAAGATAGTTAAAGTCTTGTTGTTCAGCAAGATTAGGGTCTAAGAAAGTAATTTTATTTCCAGTAAAATCATTTACGATTACTTGAGAACCTTCAACTTTTAATTTTTGAGGAAGGGAATCGCCCTGAGAAGGGTAAGTTAATCTCTGATATTTTTCATCCTGAGGAGTAAACTTCCAAATAGAATCAAAAGTTTCATCAGTATACCAAATAGAACCATCAGGAGCATCATCTATTCCCCACATCATTGAGCGGCCATTTGGTGGCCAACTTGGATTTTCATATTCTGTAAATGACTCAGTAATAGGATCAAATTTTGCCAAATTTCCAGTATTTGTTTGAGCAAACCAAACGTTTCCATCATAGTCAGTAACAATAGCTAAAGGATTTGTACAAACAGTAGGAATTGTAAATTCTCTAACATATGTGGTTGATTTAGCATCGCCTGAACCACAAAATTGGGCACGTTGAGCATCAGGGAAATTATCTGCAGGAGTACCAGTTGTAGTGTTTTCAGTGTCAATTGGAGACATCAAATTTGGTAAAGAGATTGCAACTGTAGATGTTAGTAAAATAGTACCAAAAAAAACTGCGACAAGTAATCCTTTTTTATTCACAGTTGAAAAATTATAAACCCTCGTTATATCTTATTCCAAAAATAATCAGAAAATCAGAGTAATTTCAAGTCACCAGTAACTTTATCAATTAAATTTTCAGGAGCAGGTCCAATTGAGATACAAGTTGTAGTTCCAGGTGCCAGTTGTGTGTGACCTGCATCAGAGACCTCAGACCATGGAAGATTCAGATCTATTGCATGTCGTTTAATTTCTTGTAGTTCTTTAATTCCAGATACTTTGACTACCACCTTTTCTTGTCCACCCCACCATTCTTCGAACCATTCTGGATGTGATTTTCTCACATGTTCTGCACCTAGCACACATGCATGTCCTACTTGAGCTGCAATCTTACCTTTGCCCATATCAAGATCGGTTCTTACAATGATCACCTGTTTTATCTCACCCATACAAATATGAAAAATAGGCATAATGAAAAACTTTTGAATTAAATAATTGACAAAGGGACAAAAACTATGTACGATGTTGTAGTAGCAGGTGGAAGTATTGCAGGTCTTTTATGTGCCAGAGAAATCGCTGAAAAAAATAATACCGTACTTGTAATTGAAGAAGACTACGAGATTGGAACTCCAGAGCATTGTGGAGGGTTGGTTAGCACAAAAGGATTAGAGAAACTTGGAGTGATTCCATTCAGTAAAACTTTTGATCATTTAATCGAATCTGCGACCATTAATGCTCCAAATGGAAGTAGTTTTTCTATTAATTCAAAAAAACAAAAAGTTGCAGAAATTAGTAGAAGAGAACTCGATAAACAAATTGCACATCAAGCCCAAAAAAATGGAGCCGTAATTAAGGTACGAACAAGTTTTCAAGAATTGACAAAAGATGGGGTGAGAACCAACGAAGGAGAGATTAAATGTAAAATTTTTGTCGATGCTAGAGGCGTATCAGCAATTGTTCAAAAAGACAGAGAAGGAATTTTGTCATCTGCACAATATGAGATTTATGCGGATTGGATAAAAAAAGGAAAAGTCGAGGTATTTTTTGACCAAGAAAAATATCCAGGGTTTTTTGCATGGATAATACCATCAGGAGAAGGTAAAGGGAAAGTAGGTGTTGCAGGAAAAGGAATTAAAGTTTCAGAAATCCTGGAAGAATTTTTAGGAAAAAAAGGAAATTATTCCACCATCAGAAAAATTTTTGCACCGATTTGGATTAAAGGGCCAATAAAGAAATTTGTCGATGGTAAAACAGTGATAGTTGGAGATGCTGCAGGTCAAGCAAAACCGACCACATCAGGAGGAATTTACACAAGTGGTATGGGAGGAGTTCTTGCAGGTAGAGCAATTTCCAAATTTTTAAAAACAAACAATGAATCAGACTTGGAAGAATATCAAAAACAATGGAAGAATCAATTTGGGGATGAATTTGAAAAACAAATAATGGCAAGAAAAGTTTTAGAGAGAATAGACAATAACACAATCAACAAACTATTTGATTCCATTACTCCAGAGATTACAAAAGAAATTTCAGAAAAAGAAGATTTTGATTTTCATACAGGTTCGATTATAAAATTACTCGGATTGAAAGGATCAGTAAAAACAGCCCAAATAATCCTCGGTGGCGAATTAAAAAAATTGTTAAAGTAAATCATAGGTAAAATATCAAGGAAGGTATAAATGATGTTTACAGAAAATCGAGGTATGTCATCTACCATATCATTACCAACATGCAGTTGTTGTCATAGACATATTATGCCTAATGACAAATGTGTAAAATTCAATTGCCCAAATTGTGGTGCTGATTTAATTTGGAGATGTGAAAGTTGTAGAGAGGCTGCAAGAAGTTATACATGCAGTTCATGCAATTTTCAGGGACCTTAGAAAATGGCCGAGTTACTTTTAATTACAAAAATTCTTCCAAAGGGACCAGAAGTTGATTTAGATAAATTAGCCGAATCTGTCAAAGGTGCAATCAAAGAAGATCAAAAAATGAAGAGACATGCAAAAGAGCCTCTAGCATTTGGAATGTTTTTCATTAAAGCAGAATTTATCGTAAATGATGCTGAAGGGCAGATGGATGCACTTGAAGAAGCTATAAGATCAGTTGAGGGCGTAAGCGAATTTGAAGTGCTCAACATGAGTAGAATGTCAGTCGACATGAAATAGGTGAGTTTTTGGTACGCAAAGAAGAGCCTTTGCAAATGAGAATTGGAGAAGCAAAACAACGTGACGTAGGTAAGAAACGTGCTAGAATTGGTCCAGAGGCTATGGATTATCTGAAAGTTACTCCGGGGGATATAATTGATGTTATGGGATCACGTTCTAGTTGTGCAGTTGTTTGGCCAGTTGATGAAGATGAAAAATTTCCAGATATTATTAGAATAGATGGGCAAACCCGAAAAAATATTGGAGGATCACTTAATGACATTGTTAAAGTAAAAAAAGTTAGTACAAAAATTGCAAAATCAATTTCACTCACTCCACTTAATGATACAGTAACGGTGGACAAGGAATTTACCGACTTTGTAAAAAACAGATTGAAAGGATTACCCATTTCACATGGAGATGAAATTTCAGTTATGATTTTAGGAAATTCTATGGACTTTAAGATTACAAAAACAACTCCAAAACATATTGTAAAGATTGACCGTGCTACAAATCTTACAATATCAACAGAACCTTCAGTTGATAGAAAGTTAAGGGTAACTTATGAAGAGGTAGGAGGCTTAGGACACGAAATAAAAGCAATGAGAGAAATTGTCGAGTTGCCATTAAAGCATCCTGAATTATTTGCAAGATTGGGAGTAGAGCCCCATAGTGGAATTTTACTTTATGGTCCACCAGGTTGCGGAAAAACTTTGATAGCTAAAGTTCTTGCAAGCGAATCTGATGCAAACATGTTTTTGATTAACGGTCCAGAAATTATGAACAAGTATTACGGCGAGACAGAAGCAAAATTAAGAGATATGTTCAAGGAAGCTAAAGACAATTCGCCAAGCATAATTTTCATTGATGAGATAGATGCAATTGCTCCAAAAAGAGAAGAGGCTTATGGAGATGTGGAGAAAAGAGTTGTTGCACAATTGTTGGCTCTAATGGATGGTCTAAATGATAGAGGTAATGTTATTGTTCTTGGAGCAACCAATCGTCCAGATAGTATTGATCCGGCACTAAGAAGGCCCGGAAGATTTGATAGAGAATTTGAGATTTCAGTCCCCAATGAAGATGGGAGATTAGAAGTTCTTCTTATTCACACAAGGGGAATGCCCATATCTGATGACATAGATCTTAAGGACTTGGCCTATGAACTTCATGGATATACAGGAGCGGACATTAAATCACTCTGCAGAGAAGCTGCAATGAAATCAATCAGACGTTATTTACCTGAAATTGATCTTGAAAGTGAAAAAATACCATCAGAAGTATTACAATCAATGCAAATCAAACTAATTGATTTCTATGATGCAATGCATGAAGTAGTCCCTACAGCAATGAGAGAATTTTATGTTGAGCGTTCTAAAGTTTGGTGGCAAGATGTGGGAGGATTAGAAGATATCAAAGAAGCATTGAGTGATAATCTTATTTCTGCAATGAGAGAACCAACTAAATTTACAAAAATGGGAATTAAACCTCCAAAAGGAGCTTTAATTTATGGCCCTCCTGGTTGCGGAAAAACAATGATTGCAAGAGCACTTGCTACTGAAAGTGGTGCAAATATGATTTTAGTTAAGGGGCCTGAATTATTATCCAAATGGGTTGGTGAATCCGAAAAAGGCATAAGAGAGATATTTAGAAAAGCAAAGGCATCATCCCCATGCGTCGTAATTTTTGATGAGTTAGATTCACTTGTTCGCTCAAAATCAGGAGAAGGGGGAGTTAGTGAAACGGTTCTTAGTCAATTATTAACAGAAATTGAAGAAGGTATTTCATCACGAGTGGTAGTTGTTGGAATAACCAATAGGCCAGATGTTTTAGATAATTCGTTACTTAGAACCGGAAGATTAGATTTGGTGTTGTATGTTCCACCTCCAGATGAGAAAGGAAGACTGGAAATTATCAAGATATTAACTGCAAAAATGCCTCTCGACAAGGATGTAAATCTTCAAGAAATTGCTGTTGCCACACAGAATTATTCTGGTGCAGATTTGGCAGCACTGTGTAGAGAAGCTGCCATTCAAGCAATGAGGAACAATTCAGGGAAAATATCAAGCAGAGACTTTGCAAATAGTTTGAAACAAGTAAGAGCATCAATCACAAAAGAAGTGGATCAATGGTATAACACTGTAAGAGAAAGTATATCTAACGTAGTACCAAAATCAAGAGACAGATCATTTTACGGTTAATCATGGCAATACCAATAAGAAATACAGTATTTGACAAAATAAAAGAAGCAGGCTCACTTACAGATTCTGAATTATTCAAATCTTTATCAAAAGATGGGATAATCATGACTGAAGACAAGTTCAACAAATTACTTCTTGATTTGGAAATTATGGGTTTGATCAATGTAGCATGGATTACAAAAGATGCACGTAGAATAGAAGTGGTCATTGTGAAAGAAGAGATAGACGAAGTCGAAAAACAAAACAAAGAAGTGATGGAAAAAGATTATGAGGCTAGTTTTCCTGGTGTCGAAAAATAACTATATTCTAGAATAACGGAAAATGAAATGCAGCATCTAATGCGACTGCAACAAAAATTATTGTAAGATACGGAGCAGTTACTTTGTATGCTTTCCAAGCAAATTCAGATGTAGGATTCTTAGTAAGTTTGTAATGATATGCCAACATCAAACCTCCAGAAGCTGCAGCGATTATAGTGTAAATAAGACCCATCCCAAAAGCTGAGATCATCAAAGAGTAAGGAAGTAAAATCAAAGTGTTTCCCAAAATATATTTTGATGTTCTTTGCATTCCAATCACTACTGGAAGCATTGGAACTTCAGCTTGTGCATATTCATCTTTAATTTTCATTGCAAGACACCAAAAGTGAGAGGGAGTCCAAACAAAAACCAAAAATCCTATTAAAAATCCTAGCAAGTCCATTGATCCTGTTGCAGCAGACCATCCAGCCCAAGCTGCAGCACTGCCAGCAATACCACCAATTACAATGTTTGATGAATTAAGTCGCTTAAGCCAAGCCGTGTAAATTATGACGTATGAGAATATCCCTAATGCAATAAAGAAAGCAGATACAGGATTTAGTGCAAAATAACCATAAATCACAGAAATGCAACTTATTACCAGACCATAAATTAAAACAGTAGACGCAGATATTCTTCCAGACGGAATGGGTCTTTGAGCAGTCCGAGTCATTTTCGGATCTATATCTCTATCATAGTAGTGGTTTAGAGCACTAGACCCTGCAGATGCAAGTGCTCCTGCAACAATAATATGCAATAATCCAAGATTATCCAATTCAGGACCCACTAGTTTGCTTGCAGCATACATAGAAGTTACTGCAGTGATTACCAGCAGTACAATAATACGTGGTTTAGATACTTCCACTATTTCATTAAGGCCCAATCTCACTCTCCCATCGTCCAAAGCCATTTAATTTATTCGACTTTGATGATCTGAGTGATTTCAAAAGGAATAAGTATATCACGACTACCAGCTAGCATGAATGAGTAACTGGGACCTCATGATGCCAGGTATGGGATTAACAGCCATAGGTTTGGCCGGGGTAGCTATTTCCTATGCGGGTTGGGCACATACCTTCATCGATGGAATGCATGCTCTAACTGGGCTTACAATGTTTATTGGATTAATTTTCTTAGCAGCTGGAATTTTAGATGGAGGAGTATCAACTAGCAACAGGGCAAAAGCTACAGTTTTAGTAATTGCTTCTATTTCGCTTGGATTTGGCATGTTTGCATTTACAATGAATACAATCGAGTCTACTAACATTTTTGCTGGTCTATTGATTGCAATTGCATTTCCAGCAATAGTGATTGCATATCTTGCAGCAAAAATGCCAACACGTGTAAAACCAATTGGAGCAATTGTAATGTTAGCTGCAACTACAGGAATTGTTACGTTTGTAGCATTTGGATTTGTAAGTCCTGACACATACATTATTGCAGAAGAGATGGAAGAGGTTGAGGAAGTTGAAGTTGAATTAACTGGTCCAATTTATCCAATTACAGTTTTAGTAAATTCAGCAGTACAAGGTAATCCAGATTATGATCCAGATGTAGCCTATGTGCCAAAAGGTTCTGTAGTAGAGTGGACAAATGCAGATTCATTTTCACACACAGTTACAAGTTCTGTAGATGTAGGAGAAACATTTGATTCAAGTTTATTTAATGAGGGAGAAACATTCCAACTCGATACCAATGAATTAGAGATTGGAGAATATGAATACTATTGTATCGTACATCCTTGGATGGTAGCCAAATTAATCATAGAAGAAGCAAAAGAACCAGTGACAGTAATTATGCCAGAGGGTGCGGGAATTCAAAAAGAGGGGCAAATCTACTATGATCCTGAAGTACTTCAAATAACTGTCGGAACTTCAGTTCTTTGGTTAAATGAAGATAGTGCAATGCACACCGTTACATCAGGAAATTCACAAGAAGGTCCAAACGGAGTATTTGATTCGGATTTAATGGCAGCCGGAGATTCATTTGAGTTTACATTCTCATCGCAAGGAAAAGAAGACTACTATTGTATTGTACATCCTTGGATGACAGGCACTGTAGAAGTAGGATAAGCTTGCAAAAAATTATCCTAACAAAGGTACAAAAACAGATTCTCTCAAACCATGCAGATAAGGAAAGACCTAACGAATCATGTGCAATATTACTTGGAACAGAAAATAATGGTCAATCCAAAGTTGAGAAGATATTTCTTACAAAAAACACAGACCAATCACCAGTGAATTTTACAATTTCTGCAGAGCAAAGACTAGAGGCAGATAAAATGGAAAAAGAGTTGAAATTAAAAATAATAGGTATTTTTCACTCCCACCCAGATTCAGAACCTTATCCGTCAAGTACAGATAAAAAATTCATGGATCTAAATCCAGTGACATGGGTAATCTTTTCAGGAATTACAAAGGAATTCAAAGCATATGTTCTTGAATCAGAAATTTCAGAGATTTCAATAGAAATAGAATAATTAAGATTTTAGTCTAAAGGCAGCTTCTTTACCTTCTGCAGTATCAAGTACAGATTTGTCAGGGTCAATTATCTTTCCGATAATATTTACTGGAGATGCAGGAGTAATCTCATCGTTTTTGCTAATTGGTGTAGGCCCATAAAATAAACAAATTGCTTTACCAGTTGGCCAGTATGCAACATCATTAAGAGAGACTGGAGTTTTGGCATTTTCTTCTGGGATGTTAATGGGAGAGGATGACGTGTAGATTTCATCACCCCATACATTAAGATCTACAGTAAAAGGTAGATTATCTAAAAACGACTTTACAGTTTTTGGAGAAGTGTCATCATTTAATTCTAAAATCATACTAGGTAAGTTTGAAATATCTACTTGTACCAAATGTTTCATGTTTTATAATAGTAGGTGAATTAGAAAACCATTCCGTTTTTAGAGTCATAGTTATGTATGTCTCTTAATTAAAAATAGAATATATTGGTAAAAAAGAACGTAGTTTACCCAGATGGATATGAACCACCCCATGAGGATGATAAAACAATTGAAACGAGAAAATCATTACTTAACGTAATACTAGGTGATCACTCTAAGGAAATATCAGAAGATCTAGATACCGATCTTTTTGAGGTTATGAAAAGAAGGCGTTCTACAAGGAAATTTGATGAAAAACCAATAGAAGATTGGAAAGTTCAAAAAATTTTAGCAGCTGCTGATACTGCTCCCACTGCAGGAAACTTTCAAGGTTTTGAAATCTTTCACGTAAAAAATAACAAAATGAAAGAAAAATTGGTAAAGGCAGCCAATAATCAACCATACGTAAACTCGCCATTAGTTTTAGTATACTGTAAAAATCCAAGCAGGGTAAAGCTGAAGTTTCCTAAAAGAATATTGACCAAGTTTGCAATTCAAGATGCTACATTAGCAGCTGCGTATTCACAACTGGCCGCAACTGCTTTAGGCTTAAGCACTATCTGGATTGGAATGATTGATGAGAAAGAAGTAGCAGGAATCATTGGGACAGAACTGGTTCCATCATCTATTTTGTGTGTTGGTTATCCAGTAAAAAGAAAATATCCTAAACCAAGAAGAAATCTTTCAGAATTAATTCATGTTCTAGAATAAGTTTTGAGATTAAAACTAAAATTCGAAATCAAACCAGGCTCGATGATCTTTGAATTAAATATCCCTTTTTTTAATTAGATTTATGGAAATTCACGTATACGATACCTATGTCAAAGCCGCAGATGGTCATACCATGCACTTTGATGTAATTACTGGAGAGAAAGACCATGACAAAGCCATCACATATGGCAAAGAATGGCTAAAATCTATTGGCGAAGAAAATTCAAGCATGACAGCCAATGAATGTCAATTTTGCCATTCTCAAGGTGCCCCAGAGCCTGTAGAACAGGCAATTAAGGAAAACGGCTACTTTATCCAAAAAATGGAAGGCTGTCCTTAAACTCTTTTTCCTTTTTCTAATTGATCTAGATTTTTTTATTACTCTTAATGTTGAATTTCATGGCAGAACACAAGTATTCAAAGTGGACAGTTGAAGGCGACAAGAAAACAAAATGGATTTGCGGATGTTTCCAGACTTCAGATGATTATTTTAAATTCTGTGAGAAACATAACAATACTTTGAAAAAAGCAATTCAAGCACAAGTAGATGAATTAGATATGACTCTGATTATTGAAGAATAATTAGATTGCAAGTATTGCGACAAAAGCAGATACAAAGACAATTGCAATAGTGTTAAGCAATTTGATTACAGTGTTTAGTGCAGGTCCTGCTGTATCTTTGTAAGGATCACCAATAATATCACCTACAACTGCCACTTTGTGTATTTCAGAACCTTTTTCACCTTTCATCTCAACTAGTTTCTTTGCATTATCCCATGCACCACCAGTATTTGCCAAGTGGTATGCCAACAAGATTCCAGTAACAACTGCACCCATTAGTAATCCAGCTACTGCAGTTGGTCCTAACAATATTCCTAAGATGATTGGGGCAGTGATTGCGACTATTGCAGGTTTCCAAAGTTCTTTAATTGAAGCAACAGTAGCAATGTCTACACATTTAGCGTAATCAGGTTTTGATGTTCCTTCAAGAATTCCAGAATCGGCTTTGAATTGTCGTCTAACTTCATCGACCATTTTTCCTGCAGCCCTAGATACACCATTGATGAGTTGGCCTGTAATGATAAATGGAATCAAACCACCAATTAGTAATCCAACAATGATTGCAGGGTTGGTTAAACTATAATCCAAATCTAATACACCTTCGAAAACATGTGCTGCTTCAAATTGAAATGCCTGAATCATAGCAAGTGCAGCTAATGCAGCACTTGCAATTGCAAATCCCTTTGTAACTGCTTTAGTGGTATTTCCAACTGCATCAATTTCATCTGTGACTTTACGATTTTCTTCTCCCATTCCAGTCATCTCAACAATACCACCTGCGTTATCTGCAATTGGACCAAATGCATCAATACTTAGAACAATTCCTGCAAGACTCAACATTGCCATTGCAGTCAAAGCGGTACCAAAGATTCCATAGAGTACTGGATCTGCACCTTCAGGGGCAGCTGAAGATGCAATACTATAAGACAAAATAATTGCAACCACTAGTGCAATCATAAATGGTCCCGTTGATTGCATTCCTTTGATAATACCCATTAAGGTTAATGATGCATATCCCCATTTTGCAGCGTCTGCAATTTCTTTGACAGGGCCTTTTTTGTAACTCGTATAGTTATCAGTAATTTTTTGAATAATTGGAACTAGAATAACACCAATTACAGTAGAACCAAACAAAGCAAGGGATGTACTAGAGTTCTCGATTAGTTGTGTAATGAAGACATAGTTTAATCCAATTGCAATTGCAGCTGAAACATAGAATGAACGATTTAGAGGTTTCATTACATCTGTAATATTCTTAGAGCCAACAATCACAATGCCAATAATTGATGCAATCATTCCAGAAGAACCAATTAAAATTGGATAAAGGAAAAAGTTTGGTGCACCAATTAATGCTGCAATTAGTAATGCTGCCAGTATTGTTACAATGTAAGATTCATAAACATCTGAACCCATTCCTGCGGCATCACCGACATTGTCTCCCACATTATCTGCAATAGTTGCGGGATTTCGGGGGTCATCTTCAGGAATATTAACTTCGACTTTTCCTACCAAGTCAGCACCCATGTCGGCTGCTTTAGTAAAGATACCACCACCTATTCTGATAAATAATGCAATTAGACTTGCTCCAATTCCTACTCCG
>Ga0209271_10000773_pt1 | contig 11135 bp, 14 predicted proteins | sample tdAd002_FD_187123 | JGI IMG/M metagenome (GOLD analysis project Ga0209271, IMG submission 187123) | Marine sediment microbial communities from the Atlantic coast under amendment with organic carbon and nitrate - tdAd00.2 (SPAdes)... | ecosystem: Environmental > Aquatic > Marine > Coastal >... | reverse complement strand
TCATTGTACGATTCTCAAAAACCGTCGTATTGAAGGATCGCATCGCGCGGGTCGACGGTTTCGACCCCGATATTCTCGATACCGCGGACACCCAGAAGGACCGCTGGGTGATTCCGCCACTGCGTCGTTTCGAGACAACATGGAAATCGCCCGCAGCAGGAGAACTGCCCGTTGCGGCCGTCACGCCCTCAAAAGACGACGAGAGTTTGCCGGTCGAATTCTATTGGGTCGGGGCAGGTGCGCGTCTGGCCGGCACATTGGTGCATCGCTGGCTGCAGTTGGCGGCGGAAGGTCGTATTGATCTGAGTGAAGATGCCGGCGAAGCTACACGAAGAGCAGGGCAGCGCTGGCTCCGTGAAATGGGTGTGAGTTCCGCTTCGATTGGCGAGATTGTCGCTCGTGTCGATGTTGCCTTGCGGAAAATGGCCGAGGATGACAAGGGGAAGTGGCTGCTGGAAGGTGACGGTCATGCTGAATTGCCGTTAAGCGGCATGATCAACGGCCGCGTAGAGTCCGTTGTACTGGATCGGGTGCTGATCGACAGCGATGATAATCACTGGATCGTTGATTATAAAACGAGTTCGCACGAGGGTGGTGATCTGGACAACTTTCTCGGCGCGGAATCGGCTCGATATCGAGCTCAACTTCTCAAGTACGCGGAGTTGTATCGTAACTACTCGGGCGCTGACGCGCGCTGCGCTTTGTATTGCCCGTTGTTACAGGAATTTGTCGAAGTACCGTTGGAGGCGCCCGACGAGTCGTGAACAGGTCAGTACTAGAGTTGGCCCTCAAGCCTGAGTTCGTGTTGACCCCGCTCGTTCGCCGAGCCGAGAAATTGCATTTGCTGCGTTAGATTGGCGGGGGTGTCGTTCTTTGGCGCAAGCTGTGCGACGAACTGGTAACTGCGGTCCCGGGACACCTGCAGGCTGCCAGCAAGGTCAATGACGCCATCAGTGTCTTCTACACTGGCCATGACACCGGAGTCCTGCGTGAAGAACTCGGCACGATAGCCGCCAATTGATGCACGATGCACACGAGGTGCGACGAGATTGGCAACTTCAAGAACGCCATCGGCAGCGACGGGGATGCCGTCATCAAGCGCCAATCGATCGAATTGCACATTTAGCTGGCCGCTCAGGCCCGGCATGTCCAGGGCCTGCTGCATGGACTGCAATGAGAGCGCCGCCTGGAGATCGGTAAACGTGATGGTACCGGTAACGCCGAGCCCGATATTTCCCTCCACGAATCCAGAGGTCGGGCTGGCCTCGATCGCATAAGCCAGTTTACCGGTGAATAACGCCAGTGGTCGCATACGCCAGGTAACATTGCGCAAGTAGATGCCACTTGCTTGCGCCTCGCGTGCGCTTCCACTCCAGATTGAGCCATCGATTCCCGCGAGTGAAAGTGCCTGGGGCGAAACCCATCGATACGCCACACGCGCGGGAAAGAAGACCAACAGGCCAAGGAACAGGGTGACCAATCCCACGGTCAGGAGCCGCGACCGAACCATCATCAAAGTCCGCGCTCGAGCGTCAACGCTGCGTTGATTCGACCGGGTCCGGCCTGACTGGAGGTGGAGAGAGTGCCTGACGCAACATGCATAGCGTACTGAACGCTGAGGTCATCGAGCCACATCATCAGATCGTCGAACGAGACGTTTTCGAATTCAACGCGAATGCCGTTGCTCGTGGTCGGCTGGCTGCGTTGCAGTGACTGATCCAGTCCACGGGCACGCAACGTCCGATCAACGATGACAACCGGTGTTTGCTGTGCGGCGCCAGGCGCTACCTGATTCGCGTCGCCGGATGAGGGTTGCAAACCCTTCAGTGGGCGGAGTTCTTCAAGCGAACGTTCCCACACCAGCACGCTGGATTGCATTGCTTTGTGCCCGTTATCGAGCGGAGTCCAGACAAACGCCCAGAACAGCACGATGATAACGACGACGGCGCCACCGAGAACGAACGCTCGCTCTCTGGAATCCAGAGTTTCAAACCAGTCCTTCATACGCCCGACTCGCGAATCTGTATACGGCTGCTGACCTTGTCGCCGACCTGGTCAGTGGATTGTATCGAAGCGCTGAACCTGCCGGAGCTGCTGACAATTTTCTGAATGTTGTCCAGCGTTGCCACATCCGGTGCGGTCAAGCGCACGTCTATGACGCCGGCACGGTACGTGATCGCCTCGATATCGGCAGATTCATTTTGCTGCATCGCCAGACCGAGTTGCTGGATTGACGGCAGGAAAACCTGCGCGGCTGCAGGGCCGCCGATACTTCGTCGGATCGAATTAAGTATGCCGATCGGGTCCACCACTTCGCGATTGTCCTGCGGCCGCAATTGACGATACTCGGTTGTGAACTGGTTCTTGAGTGTTTCTGCTTCCTGACTCAATCGATAATAATCGACGGCCTTGCCACCAAGGCCAACAACGCCAAGAGTAAGCAACAATAGTGCGGCGAGACGCCACGGCCGGAACAGGGCACCGATCTCTGTTCTGGCGCCATAGCGGCCTTGCAACAGATTGATCCCGTGACCAGCCGCCACAGTGACGGCCAGGCGTGGCAAAACGCCATCGGGCAACAGATTGATATCTACGCTCGCAAGTTCGTGTCTTAGCGCCATCCAGTCATGCTGAAAGCGATCCTCATCCGCCGGCTCGCAATAGACGAGCAGATGCCCTGGCGAACCGTTGTCTTCGGTTTCCGCGTCGCTCGAATCATCGAGCACACCGGCAACAGCCAGGGCATCACTTGGTTTGACGCCCTGCATGACAAATTCATCGTCCTCACCGTCGTTGAACATGATCTGATCGTCGGCGACAAGCATGCTCATCGTTCCAGGAATGCGTGCCAGACCGAAATTCTCCGGGACGAGCTTCGCCGGTGAAATTCCAACCTCGTGCAGACGCTCGAGCCATTCCTCGATTTGTCGATGCGCGACGATTGCAACGGGCATGCGTCTGTTTTCCCGTCGTGAGCCTGCCGCGAAATGCAAGTTCTCGACATCGTCGGCGAGATTCTCTTCAAGCGCGAAAGGCAGAGCAGCAAGTATTCGGGAATTACTGCGGGCTGGAATATAGACCGTTGTGGTCAGTACCGTCGTGGCGGGGACCAAAACGATGACAGCGCGTTCCCCGACATCCTTCACAGCTTCCGCAAGAGGACCCGTGACAGGCGGGCTGATGCGTGTGCCATTACTATCGACAGCAATCCAGTTTGCCGCTTGGTCGCGGTCTGGATCGAGTCGAATGACCAGGTACTCTGCCATAATCAGGTGGTTCCAAGGCTGCGCAGTATCGGGGTGACATCACCCTGCGGGCCGCGCTCCAGTAAACTGAAATACGTGATGCGCACGGTATCAACCCGGACGATCACCTTCAATTGAAAAAACTCGCTGGTTTCATCCAGTTGCACCGGGACACCGTTCGCGAGGAAGGAAAACGTGTTCTCGAGATCGGTAATTCCTGACTCCTCGCGTTCTGAAAGCAGCCGCTCAACGTCTTCCGCAGATATCTCCTCATCGAGGGACTCCAGCACGGGACCCGTTGCCGTATTGACATTGATCCGTGTGCGGCCTGGCAAGGCGACGATATGCGGCCGCAGCGCATCCATTGTTTCCTTGTCCATCCCCTCGAGCGCCGCCAGCTCACTCGTACTTGACAGAATTTGATTGGCGCTGCGGTAGGGCGGGATGATCCCCGTATAGATCGAATCCTCCGCTCCATCAGGAAAACCCGCATTCTGGTCGGCATCGAGCCAGTCGGCTGCAATACCCGCGAAGCGCACATCGAGGTCAAGTGCCATCAGCAAACGTTGAAACTGCTCGAGCGATGGTTCATCGACCTTGCCATCCGCGTCGATCAGATTGTTGATATTGAAGCGGCCCTGTAGATCCGAGATCTGTCCGTAGATCTCGCCCTGGATGCTGTCGCCTTCGCCACCCAGCGGCAGGACCGGTAGCTCGCTGGCCCAGATCTCCCCGAGGTGGTCAGTTTCGCTGTCCTCGAGGTCCTGCCGCAGGATTCCCATGACCCAGGCCTCGGCACCCAGAGCCGCCTGGATTGCTTCCTCGCGATACATGGACACGTAGGTGCGGCGCAAATCGAGCGTATTGTCCCATTCAAGACTGAACGTCAGTGTTGTTATCAACGCCATAATCAGAATGGCGGTGATCAGCGCGACTCCACGCTGTCGCTTCACGGCGCAATCTCCAGCAGGCGACGAATTTCTCCCTGGTCTACCAGCGTCAACACGAATTCCACCGCGCGCGGTCGTGAGCGCATTCCGGCGCCGCCCTGTTGTTCCCTTGGCGGCCAGATCTCCGAAGGTTCGCCATTCGCGGAGTAGTAACGGAAGTACAGGCTCTCCACGTCATCCAACAGAACCGTCGCCAGCGCTTCATTTGAGTAAGTTCGATCAAGCACGTTCCAGTGATACCGGACGAGCTCATCATCTTCGAGTCGATACGCAACTCGTTGCTGAGTGCCTCGCGGCAGACCAGCCGGGTTTCCCCAACCGCCGCGAGTAAGCTCGAGTACAAACTCGGAGCTGAGACTGGTCTGCAGCGCCGGTGCATAACTCTCGCCCAACTCGGTACGGACAGGACGGGGAACAGACTGAAACAAATCAGTACTCAGGAAACGAACAGCTCGTTGAATAGATTGCAGGCGGTCCATCCGGTTGCTCAGATAATCGGCGTTGGATAACGTCGATCCCAGAGCGGAATACGCGAGCATCGACATCACGCCAAATACCGCCAGCGCGACAAGCACTTCGATGAGTGTGAATCCCTTGCGCGGAATCCTCATCACTCGCGCACTCCCGGATCGCCTGCTGGGGGGCCTGCATTCTCTGAGCCACGGTTCCAGGAGCGGTTACTTTGCCCCGCAATTACAGGTTCGCCTATAAAACCGGTGACCTTCCGGACCATGCTGTCATTGTCCGGATAAAATACGGCCACATCTGCCCGAAACAGGTTTTCAATACCGCTTTCAGATACATCGACCCGCCAGTACCAGATCGTATTCGCGTATTCAGTTTCACCGCTTGTCGACGAAACCTCGGTGGGAACATTGGCGAGGCGCAGTTCTGCGATTTTGTTTTGTGCGATCCAGCTTGCGTAGGTTCGCTCGCGCATCGAATTAGATGTGTCGATCATACGCCCCATTTTTGCCGCCACCGCCGTCAGTGAGAGCGCAATGATCGCCAGGGCCACCATGACTTCGACGAGTGTGAACGCCCTATGCCTTACAGTGCTCATGTTTGCCTAAACCTCATCGTCCGCAAACTTGACGTCGCCCAGAATATTGCTTTCCAGAACAACGGCAAGGTCACCGTCCAGGCGCAGGATGTGGAGTTCAAACGGGGTCATATCGCCACTCGAAAATATCCAGATATGTGGTGCATAGTTCTCTCTGAAGGCATTGTTGACGTCGTCTTCCTCAGGATCATCGAAGGCGGCAGGCTCCAATTCGAGGATAACGCGCTGGCCTTCGAGGAACAGGTCGAATTCGTAATCCTCTGGCAAAGTCCGCATGCGCAGTGTGTCATCACCGATTAGCTCGCCCCATATACCGAGCAACGGATCGTATTCAACAAATCGATAAGCATTGGCTGTCAGCTCCAGACCGAATTCGCGCCCCTGCATGGTTGCTTCATCTTGTGCAACCTGGACCAGCGCGATCATACGGCGACCCTCCGTCTGTAAATCGCGGTCGTCGCCAAGCAGGCCTATCGACAGGAGCGCGATAGACATAACGATGCCGATAATCGTAATGACGACAAGCAGCTCAATCAGCGAGAAACCGCTGTCGCGGCTATCAGGTTTCATCGCGGCAGATCGATGCGCCAACGGGTATGGCGTTAATTGACGTCCCAATTGCCGATATCGGCATCGACACCTTCTCCACCCGGACTGCCGTCCCGGCCAAGCGTGTAGATGTCAAACTCGCCTTGATTGCCTGGATTGAGATACAGGTACGGATTGCCCCAGGGATCCTCAGGGACACGTTCCAGATAGCCGCCGGTCTTCCAGTTCTTGATATTCGGGTCAGCCGGCTTGGTGACCAGCGCCTCAATACCCTGCTCGGTGGACGGGTAGGTGAAATTATCGAGCCGGTAAAACTTCATCGCGTTCTCGATGTTCGCGATCTCCGCCTTGGCTTTCGTGATCTGGGCATCGTCGACGCGACCAATGACATTAGGCGCAACAATTGCCGCAAGAATACCGATAATAATCACGACAACCATGATCTCGATTAATGTGAATCCTCGCTGCTGGCGGGCGGTAGGCCGGTGGCCGAAAGTATGTCTCACAGCTTTGCTCCACGGCGCAAAGGCGCCGAAATTGACTCTGTAAATGGTTAAACGTCAGTATATCAAACATGGGGTTAGATCAAGGTGACTCAAGTCGCCACCAAAGTCTCGGATTCGCCGCCTGGGTGCTACCAATTGCGGTGCTATGCTGCGCCATAATTATCGCCATTCTCGGTGACGCGGGCCGCGACTGGCTCAGTTATGATCGCCCGGAGATAGCGGCGGGCGAACTCTGGCGTCTCGTGAGCGGCCATTTCGTGCATCTCGGCGTCTCGCACCTGATCTGGGATGCAGCGGGATTCCTGTTGATCTGGTACCTGGTCGGCCAGTCCTTCAGCCGCATACAGTGGGTCATTGTGTCTCTGGTGACTATTGTCGGCATTGACCTCGGCTTCTGGTTTCTTGAACCAAACCTGAGCTGGTACGTAGGGCTCTCTGGCCTCGTGCATGGCTTTTTGGCCGCCGGTATTGTGGGAAGTCTCAAATCCGGACGTGTCGATATGTGGATTCTTGGCGGCGCCCTGATCGCCAAGCTTGTGTACGAGGCTCTGGTTGGTCCACTGCCAGGGTCGGAACAGTCGAGCGGTGGCGCAGTCATCGTCGCTGCACACGTATACGGCGCTATCTCCGGGGCAATTGCGGCCTGTGTCATCCTGATTAGAGTCCGGACTCAGGCGTCTATATAATGCGCGACCACAAATGACGCACAGATGGAGAGCGATTTGACCATAGCGATGGTATTCCCCGGTCAGGGGTCGCAGTCACAAGGCATGCAAGCCGATCTCGCTACCGCGTACCCGTGCGTGCAGGAAGCGTACGCCGAAGCCAGTGATATTCTGGGCTACGATTTGTGGCAACTGGTTCAAGAGGGGCCGGCGGAAAAGCTCGCAGAAACGGTAGTCACACAACCGGCCATGTTGACAGCGGGATATGCGGCCTGGTTGGTCTGGCAGGAGGCCGGCGGTGCACGGCCATCGCATATGGCAGGTCACAGCCTTGGCGAGTACACGGCGCTCATCTGCGCCGGCGCAATCAGGTTTAGTGATGCTCTCAAAGTCGTCAAGAAGCGTTCGGAACTCATGCAGGCTGCAGTACCGGTCGGTGTCGGTGCAATGGCTGCACTGATCGGGCTCGATGATGACGCCGTATCTCGAGTGTGCGATGAGTCCTCCGCAATCGGTGTAGCTGAGGCCGTAAACTTCAATTCACCAGGTCAGGTTGTGATCGCTGGTCACAAAGAAGCTGTAAAGCATGCGATTGAGCGAGCTGAGGAAAACGGCGCCCGGCGCGCCATACTATTGCCGGTCAGCGTGCCTTCGCATTCTTCGCTGATGATCTCCGCGGGCGAAGAACTGGCGGAGACGCTCGAAGCTGCAGAATTCTCTGTCGCGGATATCACCGTCATCAACGCGACAGACGCAAATCCCTACACCGACGCGGACGATATGCGCGCGCGATTGGCTCGACAGGTGCACCGACCGGTGCAGTGGGTCGCGACGATCAATGCAATGCTTGCTGCAGGCGCCACATCGATCGTCGAGTGTGGACCGGGCAAGGTGCTGGCCGGACTCGTACGGCGTATTGACAAAGCAACACCCGTTGCGACAATCGATTCACTACCTGGCCTGCAAAAAGCATTGCAGCCAAAGGAAACTACATGAGCAGTACTTTTGACAGCAACGCGCTGCAGGGTGAGGTCGCCCTCGTCACCGGCGCATCACGTGGTATTGGCGCTGCCATTGCCGACGTTCTGGCCGGTGCGGGTGCTACGGTGATCGGCACAGCAACAAGCGAAAATGGGGCGGCTGCTATTTCCGAAACCCTGGGCAGCAATGGCCGCGGTATCGTACTCAACATCGGCGATGAAGATTCGGTGCAGATAGCGGTCAAGGACATCCAGAGCAACGAGGGCAGTCCCACGATTGTCGTCAATAACGCGGGGATCACGCGTGACAATCTCCTGATGCGGATGAAAGCGGAAGAATGGGACGATGTTTTGTCGACCAATCTGAGTGGAGTCTATCGTGTCAGCAAAGCGTGCCTGCGCGGCATGATGAAAGCCAAAAAGGGCCGAATCATCAACATCGCCTCTGTCATTGGAGTTATGGGTAATGCCGGCCAGGCAAACTATGCGGCCGCGAAAGCGGGCATCATTGGCTTCTCGAAGTCGCTGGCCCGCGAAATCGGCTCCCGCAATATTACGGTTAATGTTGTCGCGCCAGGCTTTATTGACACCGATATGACGCGCGTCCTGCCCGAAGAACAGCGGGAAGCGATGCTGGCGCAGGTGCCGCTGGGCCGCCTCGGTGAAGGCGACGATATCGCCAATGCGGTGCTTTTTCTGGCATCTGAAGCGGGCGCGTATATCACCGGCGAGACCCTGCATGTGAATGGCGGTATGCTGATGGACTAAATTGGACGGTATTCTGTGTAGATTGCCATGAGCGATTCACATACAATACCGTGCCACGGTCAGGCATGACCTTGAAATATCAAGGACTTACAGCGTTTCCAAGGGCTATTGAAGGCGATTTAAAGCGCCAATTGAGGGCCCGCCGTGCAACATTATTGATGAGTCTTCTCAGGAGAAGGGACCACTATGAGCAGTATCGAAGAACAAGTTAAGAGCATCGTTGCCGAGCAACTCGGCGTCAAAGAAGACGAGGTGACGAACGATGCTTCCTTTGTCGATGATCTGGGCGCCGATTCGCTCGACACCGTCGAGCTGGTGATGGCTCTCGAAGAGGAATTTGAAACTGAAATTCCTGATGAGGAAGCTGAGAAAATCACTACCGTTCAGCAAGCCATCGACTTCGTGACCGCTCGCCAGAGCGCAGACTAGGTTGTGAGGCGCGGCGTCTGACGCCGCGCCTTTTCTATAACAGTGATACATCGGCAGTCCTGCCACTCTAATTCGGAAGTCTTTTGAAAGAACGACGCGTCGTCATCACCGGCATGGGACTAATCTCACCGGTAGGCAACCGGCTGGATGAAGCCTGGAGCAACGTCTGTGAAGGCGTTTCCGGCATTCAACTCGTCGAGGACTTCGATACGAGCACGTTTGCGACTCGTATTGGCGGCATAGTCAAAGACTTTGATGCCGGCGACTACATGTCGCCAAAAGACATACGCAAGACCGACCCATTCATCCATTACGGTATTGCGGCCAGTGCTGAGGCTATCAAGCATTCCGGCCTGGAGATCACTGAAGAAAACGGCCATACGATTGGTGTGGCGATGGGTGCCGGTATTGGCGGTATCAAGGTCATCGAAGACAACGCTAATAAATTCGCAGCAGGTGGTGCGCGCAAGGTTTCGCCGTTTTTTATTCCGGGCAGCATCATTAACATGACGTCCGGCTATGTCAGCATCTACCAACACATTACCGGACCCAACGTATCAATCGTCACTGCGTGCGCGACGTCTGCTCATTGCATCGGCTTCGCCGGGCGCATGATTGAGCACGGCGACGCCGAAGTTATGCTGGCTGGCGGTTCCGAATATGCAACAACACCGCTCGCCATGGGTGGCTTCTGTTCTGCGAAGGCAATGTCCACCCGTAACGATGACCCAACAAGGGCGAGTCGTCCCTACGATATTGACCGCGACGGATTCGTGCTCAGCAATGGTGCGGGCTGCGTTGTGCTCGAGGAACTCGAACATGCGAAAGCACGTGGCGCGACTATCTATGCGGAATTGATCGGGTTTGGCATGAGCGGTGATGCGTACCACATTACATTGCCCCCAGCGGACGGCGAGGGCGCCCGCAAGGCCATGGCTGCCGCAATCAAGGATGCCGGTGTGGATCCTGCCGACATCGACTATTTGAATTCACACGGCACATCGACTCCGGCAGGCGATGTCGGTGAGACTGTAGGCATTCGACGTGCGTTCGGTGATGCTGCCGACGATCTGATGGTTAGTTCGACCAAGTCGACGACGGGCCATATGCTGGGTGCCGCAGGTGTCGCTGAAGGCATCTTCTGCGTACAGGCCATTTGCAACCAGGTTGTACCGCCGACAAGCAACCTCGACAATCAAGATCCGGCGTGTGATCTGGATTACGTCCCAAATGAGGCGCGCGACGCCAAGGTACGCATTGCGTTGTCCAATTCGTTTGGGTTCGGCGGCACTAACGGAAGCCTGATATTTAGAGCGTTCGACTAACTGGTGTGTTCGAATTGAAACGCCTGCTCCTTCTTGGCAGTGCCGTTCTTGGCCTTCTGGTCCTCGCAGCTGCGGTCGCGGCTTTGCAAATAAACAACTTCCTGCACACAGCGATCAGCATCGATACCGATGGAACTGATTTCGCTATCGAGTCGGGCATGTCCTTTCGAACGGTCAGCGACGAGTTGGCGGAGCGCGGCATTATCAGCAATTCGCGGTTCTTCCGCGCCTACGCGCGATGGACGGGCGCTGCAGCGGCAATACAGGCAGGCGACTATCGAATAAAGCAAGGCACGACTCCTGTCGAACTACTGAAGCAGTTCACAAGCGGTGACGTCAAGCTGTATTCCTTCACGATTATCGAGGGCTGGAATCAGTGGGACCTTCTCAATGCGCTGCATGATGATCCGAATATTGACGCCAGCATGACCGATGAGGATTGGCCTGCATTGCTCGATGATTTACAGGCCGACCGTAACCACCCCGAAGGCTTGTTTTTGCCCGAGACCTATCGCTTCCCGCGCAATTCGACTGACCGCGAGGTTCTCCGCCAAGCCTATGAATTGATGCAAAAAGTACTCGTAGAAGAGTGGGCTGGACGTGCTGAAGACCTATCCATAACAAGCAACCACCAGTAATTCCGAAGTATGAAATC
>Ga0209271_10000771_pt1 | contig 11140 bp, 11 predicted proteins | sample tdAd002_FD_187123 | JGI IMG/M metagenome (GOLD analysis project Ga0209271, IMG submission 187123) | Marine sediment microbial communities from the Atlantic coast under amendment with organic carbon and nitrate - tdAd00.2 (SPAdes)... | ecosystem: Environmental > Aquatic > Marine > Coastal >... | reverse complement strand
AACCATGTTCGGGCGGTACGGGGCGGAGTGGGTGAAGCCAAAACGCCGGGCAATTATGCTGCAAGCTTGTATGCCGGCGAACAGGCCCATAAACAAGGTTATACTCAGGTTTTGTGGCTTGACGGTATTAAGCAGCAGTACATAGAGGAAGTCGGGGCTATGAACATATTTTTTGTCATAGACGGTGAACTTATCACGCCGATGTTAACCGGAAGTATCCTTCCCGGCATTACAAGAGATTCTGTTATAGCCCTTGCAAAGATGTGGGATATCCAAGTTTCAGAACGAAAAATCAGCATCAATGAAGTGCTTGATGCCCATGCATCTGGAAAACTCGAAGAAATTTTCGGATCAGGAACTGCAGCGGTTATTTCCCCGATTGGAGAAATCAAGTACGGTGATACAATGATAACCGTCAGTGACAGCGAAGTCGGTCCAATAGCCAATAAGCTCTACAAGGCGATTTCAGATATTCAGTACGGTAATACCGAAGCTCCTGCAGGATGGATAGAGCCGGTATAAACGAGATCACGTATGTCGACGAATTCTGACAAAAACAATCATCTCCCATCCTTTATTTTAAAGATGGAAAGTGCGGGACTTCACCCTGTAGTCATTGATACGTTTACGTATTATTATAAAAAAGTTGTTTCAGGAGAAACAGGCCTTATCTCTGACAGAGACATAAGGCCTGTTTCTTCAGATGAAGTTGAAGATGCTAACCATGTTCAAGAATATGCTGAAGCAGGACGTGAAGTATTAAGCAATGCCGTTATGATAAAACTTAACGGCGGCCTCGGCACCAGTATGGGTCTTACCAAGGCTAAATCGCTTCTAAAGGTAAAAAACGACAAAACCTTTTTAGAGATAATATTAAAGCAGGCAAAAAGGTGTGGTGTAAAACTGGCCTTTATGAACAGTTTCAGTACACATAACGACACCCTTTCCGCCCTCTCAAGGATCAAACCGTTAGATTCCCCGCTTTTATTTCTCCAGAATAAGTTTCCCAAAATCGATCAGGAAAATCTTGCTCCGGCGACCTGGCCTAAGAATTCGGATTTGGAATGGAATCCTCCGGGGCACGGAGATATATACTCAGCGATTTATACATCCGGCATGTTAAAGAGCCTTTTAAAGGAAGGTATAGAATATGCCTTTATCTCCAATTCGGATAACCTTGGTGCCACCATGGATGAATCGCTTCTGGGTTACTTTGCCGAAAACAGATTTCCTTTTATGATGGAAGTAGCTCCAAGAACACCGTCAGACGTAAAAGGCGGTCATATTGCCAGGCATAGAAACGGTCGTCTGATTTTGCGTGAATCGGCCCAGTGCCCGCAGGATGAAATGGATGCGTTCAAAGATATAAAACGTTACCGGTTTTTCAATACAAACAACATATGGATAAATTTGAAAGTTCTTGAAAAGCTCATTGAAAAACGTGGAACCGTAAACCTTCCAATGATCAGAAACTCCAAGACCCTTGATCCGAGAGATGGAAACAGCCCAAAAGTATTTCAGATCGAAACAGCCATGGGAGCCGCCATATCTCTCTTTGAAGGAGCTGCTGCTATAAGGGTTCTTGCGTCCCGTTTTTTTCCTGTAAAAAAATGTAGCGATCTTTTGGCCATCAGATCCAACCGCTTTGTCTTTTCAAAAGAAAACAATTTGATTTTAAATCCCAAGATAGGTTCGCAGACGATAGCCATCGATCTTGATCAGAAATATTACGGGAAAATAGATTTTTTTGATGAAAGATTTGTCGATGGAATCCCGTGCCTGATCGATTGTGAATCTCTTACCATTGATGGTGATGTGCGTTTTGAAAAAAACGTAACCATAAAGGGTAGGATTGTAATAAAAAATATCGGCAAATCACAAGCTGTTATCAAAGAAGGGATGGTTGTAGACGAAGATTTGATCTTTGAATAAGAGATTAATAGAGAGACTATCAATTTTTAAAAATTGAATAGTATTTCATAACTTCTCTGACATAATCTTCCGTCTCCTTGAAGGGGGGTATTCGTTTATAATGTTCAACTGTATTCGGGCCGGCATTATAGGCGGCCAGTGCCAGCGGTAGTTGCCCGTCAAAGTGTTTTATGAGCTGTTTCAAGTAGCGCGTACCTCCCATTATATTTTCCCATGGATCAAAAGGATCTTTTATATTAAATGTCTCGAGATTATCGGGCATAATTTGCATAAGCCCTATCGCACCTGCACTAGAAATCGCCCTGGGATTAAAATCCGACTCGATTTTAATCAGCGCTTTTAGCAATGAAAATGAAACTCCATGCCTTTTAGATGCTTCTGTTATTAGATCATCATACCTGTCGGTGGAGTCTGATTCCAAAGACCCGGAAGGCTTTTCCCTGATAAAGATTTTATAATTGGATGATGTGGGTACGTTGGTAAAATGTAGCACACCTTCGCTGTCTATATAGACATATATATCGGCATAAAGAGGTGAAATAGCTGTAAATACGACAAAAGCCAAACAAAAGATTCCGATATAAAAGAGTTTAATGCTGAAACGGGCCATAACTTGATAGTATAGGGATTTTCTTTAAAAAACTTCTGCTCGACTTTTTTGTTTGCAAACACAGATATAGTCGGGTATCTGTCATGATGGAAATAATTAACGCGACCTATTTTCGAACCATTTGCATTCTATTCTTTGTGACGTTAAAAGATGACACAAAACATTAAGCTCAATACCCGGTGGATACTGCTTTGCTCACTGGTTGTTACAATATTGTTATTTTTTGAGATTGCATCATGCGGGAATGATACAAGCAAAAAGCCTCGGGTTTCGGATACCGATTCTGGCATCAGTTCTATAGATAACATGAAGCAGTTAAATAAAATCATCGAAAAATCAGGAGAACGTCTCCTGATTTTTGATTTTTATGCCGATTGGTGTCCTCCATGTAAAGAGCTTGAACCTATCCTTGAGAAAATCGCTAAAGAAAAAAGTGCGATGGTTAAAGTGTATAAAATAAACATTGATCGTAGCAAAGAGATTGTAAATTCATTTCGTGTAGGCGGCATTCCCCATGTTGTTTTTTTTAAAAACAGGGAAACCGTTCTTGCCCTAACCGGATTGTATCCGAAAAATATGTATTTAAAAGCAGTCGAACGATTTTCAGCTGCTACCGAACCTTAATTTTAAATTCACATCCGTTGCAAGATCTTTTTAACTGCATTGCCATCTGCCGTTGCTCCGAAATGCTTCATAATTAAGCCCATAGCTTGCATCTTGTTTTTAAATTCAGAAAAGTCGATATTTTGCTCAATCCACTTGGTAATGTCCGCTTCGATTGCCATTTTCGGCAAATAGTTTTCAATTATTTTAATAAATCTGGAATCGGTCTCATCACCTTTTTTTTCAAGTACTTCTTTCTCTGATTTTATTAATTTTTTCAGAATTTTCACAGCCTCATCATCTGAAAGCTCTTTTTTATCGAGTCTTCCAAACTCTCCCAAGATAACACGAAGCGTATCTTTTTTCTCTTCATCTTTTGCTTTTATGGCAGCAGTTAAGTCCCTTTTAATTTGATTTTGAAGATTCATTTTTTACCATTCCCCTTTTTCCTGACAAATTCCGGATGACATTAAAGAAAAGTTGTGCCCGAATATTATGTTTATGTCTGTATTGTGTCAATAAAGTATTTTGTTAATTGCCGAAATGAGAAATCAGACCCGTGAGAAATTCGGGGAGCCGGAAAAGTGACTTGAAAGTTTTATGGTATTTGATATATAAGTCTTTTCGTCAACGTAGGAAGTGGAATAAGCTGGAAATAGAGATTTAAAAATTTGGCAAAAGTATTAATCTCAAAAATCTAATTTTCGTAATAGTTTAGTTCTTGAAAATAAATTGATTTCAAACGAGCTTTAGGTATGATTAAATTTTATGCTGGAAACTGTTTGACCCGCCTGCCACGTAAGGCACGAGCGGGCAGGGTGAATTAGGGATCGTTATGAAAGAATCCACCACTCTTGTGTCGTTAATTATGATGATTTTATTGACCTTCTCGTGCTCTGTCGGTCCTGAAGAGACTAAAGCACCTGTCAAGGAAAAATCTTTAATACCGGAAAAGCATCATATGGAATACGGGATTAACTGCGATGCTTTGAATGTTATCAAAGATGTTGTACAACCTAATCAAAACCTGTCGGACATTTTGTTGCAGTTCGATGTCCCTTATTCTGTAATCAATGCTGTTGCGCTTGTATCTGAAAACGTATTTGATGTGAGAAAGATAAAGTTCGGTAATCCTTTTTGCATCATCAGCACTACTGATTCTACAAAAAAAGTTCGCTATTTTGTGTATGAGCTCAATCCCGTAGATTATGTTGTTTTCGAACTTGACTATCCAGTGGCGGTTTATATAGGTAAAAAAGAGGTGCAGATCAGAACAAAAACCGTTACTGGATTTATCGAATCGTCGTTGTGGCAGACTGTAACCGAACAACAATTAGACCCTGAACTTGCCATCAAACTTTCCGAGATATATGCATGGGACATCGATTTCCACCATCTGCGGAAAGGAGATGGTTTCCGTGTAATTTTTGAAGAAAGGTTTGTTGCAGGAATACTTGTTGGTCTCGGAAGGGTCAAGGCCGCCGTGTTTAAACATAAGGACAAAAACTTTTACGCCTTCTACTTTAAGCAAGACGATTCCGGAAGTTATTATGACCAAAACGCCAACAGTATGCAGAAAGCTTTTCTCAAGTCTCCCATAAAATTTGCCAGAATTACTTCCCGTTATTCAAAGCGCAGGTTTCATCCGGTTCTAAAAAAACACAAAGCTCACTTTGGAATCGATTATGCCGCCAAAACTGGCACTCCGATCATGAGTACGGGTGATGGTGTTATACTGAAGGCCGCTTATGACAGAAACAATGGCAAATATGTCAAGGTAAAACATAACGGGATTTACACCACCCAGTATCTTCACATGTCTAAAATTGCTCATGGAATCAAGCAGGGCGTGAAAGTAAAACAGGGGGATGTCATCGGATATGTGGGATCTACCGGGTTGGCCACAGGACCTCATCTTTGCTATAGGTTCTGGAAAAACGGCAAGCAGGTCGATCCCTTCAAGGAAGATATTCCGTCGGTTGAACCTGTTCAAAAAGAATACATCCCGTATTTTGATCAACAGATGACCAAACTAAGGCAGCAGCTTGATGCGATAAAACGTACTATGGATTCCGAAGAGCTTTTGGAAAAATTTCACGTAGCGGAAGGGAATACGTCCACCAAGCCGGCTCCAGACACCCCCTGAACAGTTACTATTTTACTACTGATTATCTAATTGAAGATTTGAGTTGCTCACACACCAGAAGATCGGTTGGAAACGCCATCTCTTCCGGCAAATTATCCGGGGAAAAAAACCTTACTTCACTGGCATCGGAACCGGCTTCAAGTTTTCCGCCGATATACGTGCCCCGGAACCATATCCCTACTGTCTGTTTTTCCAGATTATGAAAATTAGAATGAACTGCGAAAACAGACCCGATGTCAACATCGAGTCCGGTTTCTTCTTTAAACTCACGCTTGGCCGCTACCCGAACGTCTTCATCGTACTCGACGTGTCCGCAAGGGATACACCACATCCCCTCGTAAGATCCGATTCGCTTCGCCAGGAGCAATTCATTATTTTTTAACAAAACAACGGCTACACCGATTGTTGGATTTTTATAATGGGTCCATCGACACGGATCGCAATATAATCTTTTTTTGTCACCTTCCAACTTTATTCGTAATTGACGTCCGCAAAATGGACAGAACTTGAATTCCATAACTTCACCCTTACCTTCTGTTTCTGGCCATACCGGGAAGGACAGGATTCGAAAAGAAAGAAACTAGTGATACCATGACTCCTTTTCAACTTTTTCCCTGTATTTTTTTAATACATACTGTTTTGGGAACGCTTTACTGGACAAATAACCGAGCGTACTATCTAAAAAAAAATCACACAATTCTTCAATTGCGGCTTGTTTTTCGGTTTCTTCCACAAAAATACGTTCTCTTTTCTGTTCAAACAAGACTTTTTCTCCAAGCACGTTTTTTATGTCGTCCACGCTTTTTGTCGATTCGCTTCCCTCATTCATCGATACCTCAGTAACCGGTATCTCCATACGAATGATCAATGATAATAGCCATCTGTCTCCGGCCATCTTTCTTGAACCATCATAGAAATTCAACTTCATACCGTTTTCTAGATCTATGGTTTTTATTAATTTCTCTTTCATACAAAATTCTTCTTTTTTCCGTTAAACATTTAAGAAATATTAAAAATATCTTCTATCAATTACTGATTTATTTTGCACTAGTTTTGTTTAAATTTTTATAATAGCGTAGTTCTTTAAAATAAATCTATTTCAAACGGTAATATTTTCAAAAAGCTAAAGTGTTACAAATTTTTATATTTGCCACATAACCGTGTTTATTGCTATGATGAATTTATCCAAAAGAGGACCTCGTTGTTAATACTTTTAAAAATGACAGGAAAAATTACATGAGATATTCACCGATTGATAACAGACTCTTTATTGAAAACCGACAAAAATTCGCTGCTAAACTCAAACCAAATTCAATTGCTGTGTTGAATTCCAGTGACATCATGCCAACAAGCGCAGACGGCATTAGATCCTTTATTCAAAACACGGATATTTTCTATTTAAGCGGGACCGATCAGGAAGAGAGCATCCTGGTGATTTTTCCGGATGCCGGAGAGGAAAAGCACAAAGAGATCCTGTTTGTTAAAGAAACCGATGAGAAAATTACAGTATGGGAAGGTTCTAAATACTCCAAAGAAGAAGCCACAGCGATATCCGGGATCCAGACCGTTTACTGGACCGGAGAATTTGAAAAAGTTTTCAGGCGCCTTGTTTTTGAAGCTGACCGGATTTACTTGAATTCCAACGAGCACCTACGGGCGGATGTTACTGTGGAAACCAGAGATGCCCGTTTTCTGAAATGGTGTAAAAAATTATATCCACTTCATAAATATGAAAGACTGGCTCCGATTATGCATGAACTACGGGCCGTTAAATCCGATATTGAAATAGATCTGATCAAACGGGCTTGCAAGATTACTGAAAATACATTTCGCAGATTGCTCGGCTTTATACGCCCTGGTGTATGGGAATTCGAGATTGAGGCTGAAATTTACCATGAATTTTTAACAAATCGATCCAGGGGACCGGCCTATATACCGGTTATTGCTTCAGGCTCTAATGCCTGCATTCTGCATTATGTACAAAACAACCGGCAGTGTAAAGATGGGGATCTTTTGCTTATCGATTTTGGTGCGGAATATGCCAACTATTCTTCAGACCTAACCCGCACGGTCCCGGTAAACGGTAAGTTCACCCGGCGGCAAAAAGAGGTTTACAATGCTGTTTTACGCGTCCAAAAAGCGGCTATTCAATTACTCAGATCGGGGAATGCACTTGAAGAATACAATAAGGAAGTCGGCCACCTCATGGAAAACGAGTTGATCGGTCTGGGAGTACTCGATGCCGAAAAGGTAAAAAACCAGAACCAGGATTCTCCTCTCTATAAAAAATATTTCATGCACGGCACATCACATTATTTGGGTTTGGACGTTCATGATTTCGGAAATAAATACCGTAAATTTGAAGAAGGCATGGTGTTTACATGCGAGCCGGGGATTTACATCAAAGAAGAGAGTGTCGGCATTCGACTTGAAAACGACATTCTGCTGTCCAAGGATGGTCCTGTTGATCTTACTGGAGATATTCCGATTGAAACAGAAGAGATTGAAGATTTGATGAATGTATAAAAGTTTCTTATTTATGATTGAAGTAAAGGTTAGCGTATATCAATCTCCGTGTACCCCTTGAAAAATTATTGATAAACCCGCTAATCTTACGGAGGTTTTATATTGTGACTGATGTACTTATATTGTTACGTTTTATTTTGTTGGCAATCAGCACATTGTTGTTGATTATTGTTCTGATAAAATTAAAAGCAAATGGGAGTTCAGGAGTCGAGCAGGCAGTTCGAGAGGAGCTGCGTTTCGGTCGCGAAGAATCAGCCCAGACTGCGAGGGATCTCAGAGAAGAAGTCTCTGCAGGTCAGAAGTTATCCATGGATACGATGGTAAGAACTATCGGCGAAATGAGCAAATCACAAAATGACCAACTCGAATCAATCGCCAGACTAATCCAGGAACTGACTGAGTCTAACAGGACTGGAATCGAAAAACTGCGAAGCACTATTGACGCACAACTAAAGCATCTTCAGGAGAGTAATGAGAAGAAACTTGATCAGATGCGAGAGACAGTTGACGAGAAACTGCAAAGTACGCTTGAAAAACGACTCGGCGAATCCTTCAAGCTTGTTAGCGAACGCCTTGAGGCTGTACAGCATGGCCTTGGAGAGATGCAGAATTTGGCCACGGGAGTTGGTGATCTGAAGAGGGTGCTCACCAACGTTAAAGCGCGTGGTACCTGGGGAGAAGTTCAACTAGGCGCACTTTTAGAGCAAATTTTAACCCCGGATCAATACGACAAAAACGTACGTACCCGAGCAAATTCTCAGGAAAGTGTTGAATACGCCATTCGGCTGCCCGGTCGTGACGACGATCCAGGATCTTGCGTCTGGATGCCGATCGACTCAAAGTTCCCTCAGGAAGACTATCTGAGGCTTGTGGAGGCCGCCGATGCTGCTGACATGGATGCTGTGCAAAAAGCGACTGCGGCACTCCTCCGCTCGGTTCACAGCTCTGCTAAAGAAATCCAAGATAAGTATCTAAATCCTCCGGAAACTACAGACTTTGCAATTATGTTTATGCCCACGGAGGGACTTTATGCGGAAGTCCTTCGCCAACCGGGTCAAGTCGAAAAGATTCAGCAGGATTACCGTATTGTTGTTGCCGGTCCAACCACGCTTTCGGCAATCCTGAGCAGTTTGCGCATAGGTTTTCGTACATTGGCCATTGAGAAGCGATCGAGTGAGGTCTGGAAAGTTCTTGCAGCAGTCAAGACGGAATTTGGAAAATTCGGCGATGTTCTATCAAAGGTAAAAAGGCAGTTGAATACGGCCTCTAATACCATAGAACAGACCGGGATGCGAACTCGAGCAATGGAACGTAAACTGCGTGCTGTGGAGGAGCTGCCTACAGAAGAGACGGCGGAAATCCTGGAATTGCCTGATTCCGGGATAGAGTAGTCTCTTAATGATAAATTTTGTGTATTTTGTTACAAAACTTTTTTCATCGTCTTGTTCAGGTTAGGATATTGATAAGATTTTGTTCTACAATCAATTCGGCAAAGATTTATAAATTAGGATTATTAACGGTACAACGACACTCAAAATAAACAGCAATCCTTCATATGAGATCCAGGCTTCATATGGGGTTTTTCCTTTTCTGCGTGCGTTGACATATTCAGACAAAAAACCCAAGCCCATCACAAGCCAGAGTGTCAATACAGCAATCACTATTGTAGGCGTGTTCATATATCAATTTGTTCCTGTATTACTAAAGCCCGGACAAACAATCTTTGAGGATTCGTAAATTATACAAGCAAAATCAACGCTTGCATGAAGTTGAGTTTTCATGGTCGTTGATAATACAATGAAATTGAAAGATATTCAAGGGCTTTATGTATTCGTTTTAATTTGAAATTACAAATAGAGACTCTTTTAAAAAACCTCCAGGCAAGATGACCATTCAAAAAAGATTGTCCATGTTGAAATCTGTCCGGAAACAAGGTAACCTAAAGAGGATAATTCAGGTTACCCCCTACTTGCCTGATCAGAAAGAAGGTAGAGAATGATAACAATTCATATAGGTTCTCCCCATCTTTTTCGTGTGCCGCCTGAAAAACAGAGCGATGAAATGCTCAACAGTTTTGTTGAGGATGAAACCAAAGAGAAATCGTCGGAGAAAGAGGAATATATTTTTTGTCGCCAATGCCGTAACGTGATAACGAGTCCGGATGAATGCATAGAAGTCAAGGGGTCGCACCAGCATACCTTTGCCAACCCACACGGAATTCTATTTGAAATAGGGTGTTTTAGAACCGTTCAGGGGTGTGGCCATGCGGGCCCGGCCTCGACAGAATTTAGCTGGTTTCCAGGCTTTAGTTGGAGAATTGCTGTTTGCATCAAGTGCCTTGTGCACCTGGGATGGCTTTTTGCTTTACAGGATAATGACAGTTTTCACGGGCTGATCCTGGATCGTCTTGTTACCCAATAAACGTCTTGGAATTTCTACAACTTGGCGAAATTACAAGTTTCTTAATGGCAACATGCTTGTGCCATCGGAAAGGAAGAATGAAATACTGGAATATTGGGGTGAGAGCGGAAATAAGCGAGCGATTTGCTTACAATCCCGATCGAACCCTGGATGAGATAAGGCCGCATTATGGTTTTGACGTATCCTGTCAGGGTACCGTGCCTGATCCAATTTCTCCCTTGATATCAAAATATAACTGAATGATAATCGAATCGATAGAGTTTATTCGGGAAACAAACGTTTAATATCCTGTTCTGTGGCTTTGCAGACGCCTCTTTCAGTTATAAAACCAGTGACAAGTTTTGCTGGAGTAACATCAAAAGCAAAGTTGGCTGCAGGACTGTCTGCAGGAGTAACCAGAACATTTTTTATTGTGTCCTGTTCCAGGCCTTGTACATACTTTATTTCGTCAGGATCGCGTTCCTCAATGGGTATTTCCTTAATACCGTTTCTCAGATTCCAGTCAAAGGTGCTGGATGGAAGGGCAACGTAGAAAGGAATGTTGTTGTCCTTTGCTGCAAGAGCCTTAAGGTAAGTTCCGATTTTGTTGGCCACATCGCCGGTATATGTAGTTCTGTCAGTTCCGACGATTACCATGTCAACCATGCCGTGCTGCATGAGATGGCCGCCGGCATTGTCTGTGATAACCGTGTGTTTGATTCCATGTTTACCAAGCTCCCAGGCCGTGAGTCGTGCTCCCTGGTTGAGGGGCCTGGTTTCGTCCACCCATACATGAACATCTATGCCTTTATCAAAAGCAGTATAGATCGGGGCTGTGGCTGTGCCATATTCGATGCAGGCCAGCCATCCGGCGTTGCAATGGGTCAAGAGGTTGACGGTTTCGCCGTTTTTTTGGTGGCTGA
>Ga0209271_10000770_pt1 | contig 11146 bp, 8 predicted proteins | sample tdAd002_FD_187123 | JGI IMG/M metagenome (GOLD analysis project Ga0209271, IMG submission 187123) | Marine sediment microbial communities from the Atlantic coast under amendment with organic carbon and nitrate - tdAd00.2 (SPAdes)... | ecosystem: Environmental > Aquatic > Marine > Coastal >... | reverse complement strand
GCACTCATAGGAGCATGAACATGGCTAGGAAGAAGAGTAGTTGGGGCAAGAAGCAGCGCGCGGTCGTCGTCACCGGCGTCCGCACCCCGTTTGTCAAAGCGTTTGGAAAGTTCCTCGAGCTCGACAGCATCGACTTGGCTGACATCGCCGTGAAGTCACTCCTCGAGCGCACCGACCTTCCTCACGAAGAGATCGACAGCATCGTTTGGGGTGGGGTCATCCTGCCGTCGCTTGCGCCGAACATTGCGCGCGAGGTGGCGCTGGACCTACGTCTTCCTGCAAGCGTAGAAGGCATGACATGCACCCGTGCATGCGCCTCGGGGCTCCAAGCCGTCACGCTTGCGGCGGCCGCGATTGAACGCGGCGAGGCCGACGTCGTCATTGCCGGCGGATCCGACTCGACGAGCAACGCGCCGCTCAACCTGCCCCAGAAGGCGGTTCATGCGCTCGCGCCCCTCGCGTTTGGCAAGGCCACGCCTGGGGATTACCTCGGGGTCCTCTCGCAGATGATGCCGATCACGGACATCCTCCCGAAAATGCCCAAAATTGCAGAGCGTACGACCGGTGAGGTCATGGGCGAGTCCGCGGAATCCATGGCCCGCCGGAACGAGATCACGCGCCAGGCGCAGGACCACTTCGCGGAGCGCTCGCACCATCGCGCAGCAGCAGCGATCGCCTCGGGCCGTTTTGATGACGAGGTCACCGCAGTGGAAGCGTCTGGTGGCTGGGTCTATGCCGACAACATCGTGCGCGGAGACACGACTTTTGAAAAGCTCTCGAAGCTCCGCCCGGTGTTTGCAAAGGATGGCACCGTCACCGCCGGCAACGCATCACCGCTGACCGATGGCGCGGCGGCGGTACTGCTGATGAGCGAGGAGAAGGCGCGCGCGCTTGGATACAAGCCGCTCGCCGCATTCCGCAGTTGGGCGTACGTGGGCGTCGATCCCGCGGACCAGCTTTTGATCGGACCGGCTCTGGCGATGCCGAAGGCACTCGACCGGGCCGGCATGGAGCTCAAGGACATGAGCGTCGTCGACATGCATGAGGCCTTCGCGGCGCAAGTGCTCTCGGTGACCAAGGCCCTCGCCAGCAAGGGCTTTGCAGAGATGAGGCTCGGCAGGAGCCAGCCCGTCGGCGAGATCGACGAGGACAACTTTAACATCTACGGTGGCTCGCTTTCGATCGGACACCCCTTCGGCGCCACGGGTGCGCGCATGGTGACGACGATGGCGAACGAGCTAGCGAGCACAGGCAAAGAGACGGCGCTCTTGGGGATCTGCGCGGCAGGCGGCTTGGGCGCTGCTGCCGTTCTCGAGGCGGTCGACTGAGGGTGAACGCGCGAGCGGCCTTGGCCATGGCGCTGTTGCTCGCCTGCGCGGGCTGCACGAAAAAGGAGCCGCGCGGGCCTGGGCGGATCGTCACGCTGGACACCGGCGTTGCCGGTTTGTCCGGGCTTACCCTGGACGAGCACGGAGCGTTCTGGGCTCCGGGTGAAGATGGGGACGCAGTCGTCCGGATCGATCCCACAACCTTCGGCGTCACCCGCTACGCCGTTGCCGGGGGGCCAGCCGAGACCGACCTGGAGGCCATGGCCTGGGTCGATGGGACTCGTTTCATGCTCGGCACCGAGACCCAGGAGAAGGCACGCCTTCGTGACGTCATCCTCGATGGCCGGCTCGATGAGGCTCGACTGGCCGTTACGGCAGTCGGCAATCTCGACTATGCGAGGTGGCAGTTAGCCGCTCCAGATAACCATGGCATCGAGGGGATTTGTCACGTAGATGGCGTGTTGGTTTTGGCGACCGAGCTCGTGGAAACGCAGCGCGGACGCAGGTGGGCACCCGTGGGCATGTTCGACCCGAAGACACAGACCTGGACCGCGCATCGCGTAGGCCTGACGAGCAAGACAGGAAAGCTTGCGGCGCTCGACTGCCGGATTGCGAACGGCGCGATCGAGGCTCTTGCGGTCGAGCGGCACTACGGTGTGTCGCGTCTCCTTCGTTTCAGGATCCCGCAAGGTCCCGCAGGGCAATGGATCGAGCCGGCCATCGCGACGGATCTGTCGGAGTTGATCTCGCCCCTTCCGAACTTCGAAGGCCTTGCCTGGATGAAGGACGGTTCCGCCGCACTCGTCACCGACAACAAATACCGGGGTGCTCCTAGCGAGCCGAGCCGGCTCTATTTCGTACCGGCGAGCGCGATTCAATGAGCCGAGCCGTGGCGGCCCTGATTCTGGCGTTGGGAGTCGCCGGCAGCGCCCGAGCTGAGCCAATCGAGCTAGGGGCGGCCGTCCAGGAGCATGTTCGCGCGATTCATGCGCGCAATCCGGAGCTTCGCGACGACGCCTTTTCGAAGATGGGTGGCTCTAGCGTGGCGAGCAAGGCCTTCCTCTACTGCTTCTCGACCCCGTACGTCGATCTCGCCGAGCACCAGGATCTCGCCGAGACCGTCGAATACTTCAATACCGGAAGGCCCAACTCGTTCAACCGTGAGAGCGAGGCCGCAGGTGTGAGCTGGAACCTCCGCTACGTCCTCGGCGGGCGCCCAGCCAATTTCCGCCAGGAGCTCGACGCAACCCAGGCGCGATGGGCGTTCATCTTGTTTGGCAGCAACGACGCTCAGAACGAGAACGAGCGAGTCTACCTGAGCCGTCTGGTGTACCTGATCGAGCAGCTCGAAGAAATGGGGGTGGTGCCGATCCTAGGCTCAGCCCTGCCAAGAAGAAATGCGTACAGGGATCGATGGATCCGCCGCTTCAACGCAGTCACCGAAGCAGTAGCCACACACTGGTCACTCCCGTACATCGACTACCACGGCGCAATGGCGACCCTTCCGCGCAAGGGTTTGGCGAGAGATGGCGTGCATCCGAATGTATTGGGCCAGGGCGGGGTGCGCGCCGCGTGTCAGCTGACGGAGAAGGGGCTGCGGTACGGGAACAACGTAAGGAACCTGCTGACGCTACAGATGCTCGACGCGCTTCGGACCACGATCGCCGACGCCGACGCTGGCACTGACGCTGGCACTGGCACTGACGCTGGCACTGGCACTGGCACTGGCACTGACGCTGGCACTGGCACTGGCACTGGCACTGCCGCTGGCACTGGCACTGGCACTGGCACTGGCACTGGCACTGGCACGGCCACGGTCACCCGGTCACGGCCACGGTCACCGCCACCGTCCCAGACACAACCCTCGTGCTAGACCCGGCCCCCATGAGCTCCCCATCCCCCGCTCACCTCGATCTCTGCGTCAGCACAACCCTCGCTCTCCCTTCCGCCGCTGCCTGTGATCTCCGTCTCCTTGAGCAGTCCCCCGGCCGAGCAATCGGCCGGCTCGATGTCACCGAAGGCGTCTGCGCGGGAACCGGAGCGCTCAGCGGCGGCGATCTCTACGGCCTCCTCGACTCGATCGCCTACCTCGCGCTGATCACCCTGTTGCCCGACGACGAGACCGGGGTCAGCCACGATGCTCATTTCTCGCTTCTGTCGATGGCGCCACTCGGGACCGAGGTTGAAGTTCGGAGCGAGGTTCAGAAGCGCGGGCGGAACCTCGCGTTCATTCGGGTCGAGGCGTTCGTACTTGGTGGCGACGAGCCCAAGCCCCTTGCGCTTGCGACCGTGACGAAATCGATCATTTCGATGAAGCAGCGACTCCGCCACAGGCCACGCGGCTAGCGGAGCCCGTAGCGCTTAGGCGGTCCGGGTATTCCAGGTCGCGGTCGCTTCGCGCTGTCGGCACAGGTCTTCGATGGCGCGCGGGATGACCTCAGAAGCGGGGCGCATCGCCCGGGTGCGCGCGGCGAGCTCGTGCCGTGGCTGGTCGAGCTCCGTTTCCAAGCGCTGGATGACCTCGGGGGTGCATTGCTCGAATGCACTGGCGATTCCGATCCCTGCGGCTTCGATGAGCTGCGCGTTCATCTTGTGCTCGGGATCGCTTTCTCGATGAAGTGCGAGCATGGGGATACCCAGCATGGCGCATTCGGCGGGGAGATGGTTACCGGCCGAACCGACGACCGCCCGGCAGCGGCCCAGCGCCTCGGCGAAGCCTTGCATGTTCGGAGAGTGAACCTCGACACCCTGTGGCACCGATCGAGGCTGTCCGAAGAGGACCACGCGATGGCCGCGGCGGGCGAGTTGCTCGAGGGCCATCGCGCCATTGTCATCACGGAAGTAGGCCAGGATGAAATCCTCCCGTCGCGAGCTCCCCTCGATCTCCCTCCGCAGGTCGGGACGCGCGACGTACGTGCCGGGAGTACGCGCTCGTACCGGAGCGAAGTGCACCGCTACCCGTCGCCTCGCCGGCCAGGACGAGCTCGCCACGTTGACGACCTCGCGCATGTGCGTGTGAACGGGCATCGCAGCGCTGAGATGCGTGTGATGAAAGATCAAGCCATGCCCGACGGCCATCACAGGGATGCCGAGGGACCTCGCTGCATTCACGGAGGGGCCGTCCCCGTCGCTGACCACCAGGTCTGGGGACCAGAGCTGCAGACGTTGGCGGTCGGCCCGGAAGCGAAGCGAGAAAGAGCGAATCATCCCCCTACCGGGCATGCAGGGCAGCAGAGGCTCGGCGCAGGGGACGTCGCTCAACACGTCCCAGGCTTCGCCCGCGCAGAATAACCGGACCTCGTCGCTCTTGCGCAAACCCCCGATAACCGCCCGAGTTCGGATGGCGTGACCTTTGCCGCGGCCGTGAACGAAATATGCGATGCGAATCATTCTGGCTGTTGGAGCGTACGAGTTTGGAGCGCCTTCGTGACGGCTGGGAGGCTCAGGAGTCCGACTCGATGAAGGAACTACAAATTTCCCCCCCTGAGGAACCAAGTTGTAAGGTTGGCCCGCTTTTCGCAAGGAGAGGGACCGGAGCGGAAGATTGTCTCCGAAAACCCGTCAGAAGGGCCCAAGAACACAGCGAATTTCGCTGCAGGAGGGGGTCCATGTGAGGGGCTGTAGTCATGAAACAACAGCTTTTTTCACAGGGTGTGAATCTGATTCACGGTTGACAGTCTCACGAGTGAAACACACGGAGGGCCTTGCATGTATTCGCATGAGCGACGATGGCTGCGCCGACTGGCGATTCTAAACGACTACGTACGAATTCCGTACGCCAATGGGTCGTCCTACGCCTCGCAATTCCTCTATCGCGAAATGTCGTCACGCGGCCACGAAGTCACGATCGTCGGCCCGGATGATCCCCACGCCCAGCCGAGCGAGCTTCCCCCACGGCACATCTCGCTGCCGAGCATCCCGCTTCGCAATCATCCCGGCTTCTACCTGGCGATGCCCTCCAAGTCGTCGCTCGAGTCCCTGAAGGACGCGAACTTCGACATGCTGCTCGCCCAGAGCCCGAGCGGCCTGCTTTATGCCGGTGGCTGGCTCCGCCAGCAGCATGGCGTGCCGCTGGTCTGCGTCAACACCGTCCACATGCCGAGTGTGTACAACGTCGTCCTTCCAGACGCGCTCCACCATGTTCCATCGGTCAACCGTCTCTTCGAAGAGAAGGTGATGCCCTGGGTCGAGTCGAACACCACCGATGCGTACAACGCCGGTGACGCGTTGGTATGCCTGAGCCCTGGCCTCAAGCGCTACTGGCAGGAGGCCGGCGTCGAGGTTCCGATTCACGTGATTCCCCGTGCCATCGAAAAGCGAATCTTCGACCAGACCGGTCAGGATGATCCGTTCGCCGAAGAGGCTGCGCCAGGCGCGCGGCTTCTCGTCGTCTGCCGTCACGCGCGCGAAAAAGAAGTCGACCGCCTCTTGCGGATCTTCGCACAGTACGTGTACCCGCGGGTCGAGGGAGCGACACTCACGCTCGTCGGCGATGGCCCCGAGAGCGAGGTGCTCAAGGAGCTCGCGAAGGAGCTCGGCATCGATCACCGCACGTTCTTCGTCGGCGAGCAAGGTCTACAGCAGATGCCGGCTTGGTTCCGCCACGCCGACCTCTTCGTGTACACGTCCCTTTCGGAGACCTACGGTCAGGTCATCAGTGAGGCGCTTTGGTGCGGTCTCCCCGTCGTTGCGATGGACGACGGCATGGGCGTCGCTGGCCAAGTCACCGATGGCGCGGACGGCTTCCTGGTCGACCCCAAGGCCGAAGATGCAAACCGTCAGTTTGGTGGGCACATCGAGCTCCTGCTGACCAAGGCGACGCTTCGCCGCCAGATGTCCGAGCAGGCCACACGTAACGCGAAGGACCGCTCCGATCCGGAAGCTTGCGTCCAGCGTTACCTCGAAGTGTTCGAGGTCGCCAAGGATCACGCCGCGCGCAACCCGGGTGGCTCGCAGCTCGTTGCGTATCGCAGCCTTGCCCGCTGGGCGGGGATGCACTCCACAGTGGCGGCGATGGGCCTCATGCGAAAGCCCGTTGAGCTCAACCGCAACCATGCGGCTACGGGCACCTGGACGTTCTCCGCCGCCTCCTGAGGTTTCGGGTCGCGACTATTCGGCGGTCAGGAGCTCGACGTCCGCGTCGGACGGCACTGTCATCGGTGGCGGCGGCATGGTAGGCCGCCCGCCCAACCTGGCAAAGAAGTTCCCGGCAGTGCGTCCAGCGTCTTCGAGGATGAGGTAGCTGCAGGGCACGATGAGCAGCATGATCATCGTGGCCGCCAAGACACCGAAGCCTAGGGACACGGCCATGGGAACTAGGAAACGAGCCTGGACTGAGGTCTCGAGGATCATCGGAGCCAAGCCGAAGAACGTCGTGAGTGAGGTCAGCAGGATGGGGCGGAAGCGGCGCGCGCCGCCCGCAACGACCGCCTCCCAGGTACTCATCCCGGCCTCGCGGTAGCGGTTGATCGACACGATGAGAATCAGCGAATCGTTGACGACCACACCGGAGAGGGCGATCAGGCCCATCATGCTCATCAGACTCAGGCTGACGTGATCCCAGAGCGTGAGGCCCATCGCGACGTGGCCCCAGACGGCACCTACCATGCCGAACGGAATCGCCGACATCACGAGGATCGGCTGGGTGTAGCTGCCGAACGCGACCGCTAACATCGAGAACATGACGATCAGGGCAAGAATGAACCCAAGCCCGAGCGCGCCCATGGTTTCCGCTTGCCGCTCCTGCTCGCCGCCGAGGCTGTACGAGAGCCCCGGAATGTCCGCGAGCAGCTGGGGGAGCTCGCGCTGGCGGATCTGCGCGTTGATCTCATTGGCGTTGGACTTCTCGTCGGCCACATCCGCGGTGACACTGATGTTGCGCCGGCCGTCGGTCCGCGTGATCACGGTGTAGGCCTGTCCGCGCGTGACGACCGCAGCTTGTGATATGGGCATCTCCCCGCCCATGGGAGTGCGAACGATGAGCTCCTCGACGTTGTACAGCGAGCGGCGCTCTTCGAGCGGCAGACGCACGTACACGCGCACTTCGTCGCGGCCTCGCTGCTGTCGGACGGCCTCTGCGCCGAAGAACGCCGCGCGGACCTGACGCGCAAGCTCGAACTCGGTCAGGCCCTGGGCCAGGGCCGCATCGGTGAGTCGAAAGTCGAGCTGATCCTTGCCCTTGGTCACGCCGCTATCGATGTCCCGGAGGCCGCTGTACGAGGAGATTTCGGAGGCGAGGCGCTCGGCCGCTGCTTCGAGGGTGGGCACGTCATCGTGGATCAACTGAATCTCGATCGGCTTACCGGGCTCGACACCGACTTCGTATGCAAACGTGAGCGAGTCCGCACCTGGGATCTCGCCAATTTCGTCGCGCCATCGTTGAACGAACTGCTGTGTGTTCAGGTCCCGCTCTCCGGCGTCGATCAGGTACATCATCACCGTGGCGTAGTGACTACCCTCGGTCGATGCGGAGCCTTCGGGGCCCGATTCCAACGAGCTCATCGCGCCGACCTCCTCGTACAGGCCTCGCGAAATGGTCGAGTCATCCAACTTGGCGTCTTCTTCGTCGACGATCGACTGCGCAACGCCCGCGATCCGGTCCGCGATCCGCTCGGTTTCGGAAGCTGGTGTGCCAACCGGCATCTTCAGGTGGGCCGTGATCAAATCGCCCTCGACCTTCGGCAAGAAGGTGAACGGAATCCGGCCCGCGACGTATCCCATCGTGGCGACGAGCAGGGCGACGCCCATCGCAAGGGTGAAGTAGCGCCAGCGCAACGCCTTCTGCAGGACCGGAACATAGGTGTGTTGGATGTGGTGCTGGAGCCGGTGCGCCATGTCGAGCTTGGCCACCACGCGCATGGTCCAGAGGTAGGGAGACAGAACGACCCGTAGCCAGCCGGGCATCGGGTGCGAGAGGTGGGCGGGAAGGATCAGGAGCGACTCGACGAGCGAGATCAGCAGGACCGCGATGACCACGATCGGCACGACCCGGAAGAACTTCCCCATCGGGCCAGGCACCATGAGCATGGGGGCGAAGGCTACGCAGCTCGTCAAAATCGCAAAAATGACCGGCTGAGCAACTTCCTTTGCGCCGCCGATGGCGGCCTCTAAGCGCCCCTTACCGTCCATGCGTTGCTTGTAGACCGCTTCGCCGACCACGATCGCGTCGTCGACCACCATGCCGAGCGTGATGATGAACGCGAAGAGCGAGATCATGTTGATCGAAATATCGGTTGCCGGGAAGAACAGCAGGGACCCCGCGAACGAGATCGGGATGCCCAGGGTCACCCAGAATGCCAGACGGGCCTCTAGAAACAGAGCCAGCGTCAGCAGAACCAGGACGAGACCGATGCGAGCGTTGGTCATCAGTAGAGAGATTCGCCCCTCATACATCTCGGCCGTGTCAAACCAGGTCGCCGCGCTCAGACCTTCCGGCAGGGTAGCCTGAAGTTCCTCGACGTACTCCTTCGCCGCGGCAGCGACGGTCAGAGGTGTCTCGTTGCCGACTCGGTACACGTTGATCATCACGGCGCGCTGGCCGTTGTAGGTCGCTTCCTTGTCGATCTCCCGGAAGCCGTCCCGAACGGTCGCCACGTCCCGCACGCGCACCTGGGAGCCGTCCGCCTCGCTGAGAAGAATGATGGAGCCGAACTCGTCGCCCCGATCGCGCCGCTCGGTCGTGCGCAGCAGAACTTCGCCACCCTGTGTCTTGACGGCGCCACCGGGTAGCTCCACGGATGCGGCGCGCACGCGAGCCGCGACCTCGTCGAGGGTCAATCCGTGCTTGCGGAGCTGAGCCTGGGGGACCTCGATGCTGATCTCGAGGGGGCGAATCCCAGACAGCTCGATGTAGGTGATGCGTGGATCTTGCAGCAGCGCGCGGCGGCTGTTTTCGCCGACCGCCCGCAAGGTCGCTTCGTCGACATCGCCATAGAGAACCAGCGAGATGACCTGCTGCCGATTCGAGAGAAGGCTAACTGTCGGACGCTCCACGTCTTCGGGAAACGAGGTGATGCGATCGATGGTGCTCTTGACGTCGTTGAGGGCCCGATCCTTGTCGGTGTTGAGCAAGAGCTCGACGAAGGTGCTCGCCTGTCCCTCTGTGGCCGATGAGGTGACCTTCTTGACGCCGTCGATGCCGCGAACTGCCTCTTCGACTGCGAGCACGACGGCTTGTTCGACCTCCGCCGGGCTTGCGCCGGGATAGATGACGTTGATCGAGACGACGTCGATCTCGACCTCGGGGAACACCTCTTGCTTGATCCCCGAAGCAAGGGTCACCACGCCCCCGACAATCAGGATGAGCATCAAGACGTTCGCCGCGACGGCGTTCTTCGCCATCCAGGCGATGGGCCCCCGCTCTTTGTCGGGATCGAAGTCGCTGGAGTCGGTCATGGCATGGCTTGGGCTGCGGGCTTGCTGGGGTCGCCGGGCTCGGGCTTAGGGGATTGTTCCACCGTGCGGAGCACCATGTTCGGCACCGGCGTTGCGATTCGGCTGGTGACGACGCGTTCGTTGGGTTGGAGGCCGCCGGTGATGAGCACCGAGTCCGGCTCGGTCCACGCGATTTCGACGTCGCGGATCTCGAGGAGGTCCTGGTCGTTCATCACGTAGACGTTGCGTCCGTTTCTCAGCGCCACTCTCGGGAGGCGTATCGACTCGGCTATGGGTTGCGCGACGACTGCGACGTCCACGAAGGAGCCGAGGAGCAAGGGGAGGTCACCTCCTTGACCGAGCGGGTTGTCGATGTTGAGAAGGATGCGAGCCATCGCTCCGCCTGCATCGAGATCTGGCAGCTGCCGGATCACCTCCGCGCGTCGCTCGATGGTTTCCTGCCCGACGTGCTGAACGATTCTGGCCTCGGAGCCAGGTGCATCCGCCGTGCGGGCCCGGACGGTTCTCAGAGAAGCCACCGGGACGGACACCTGTACGTGATATTCATCGGTGCCAACGAGCCGCGCCACCGAGGTTTGCGGGCTGAGCAGCTGCCCCGTGTCGACGTTCTCACTGACCACCATGGCGTTGAACGGGGCGCGAAGCGTGGCGCGCGACAAATCCAGCTGCGCCTTCTTGAGCGCGCTCTGCGCGGCCTTGAGCGCAAGCCTGCTCGCCTCGAACTGAGGCTCACGCTGGGCGAAGGCTCGCTGCTCGTCGGACACATCTATCTCCCCAAAGGCATTCCACTCGCGCTTGGCGACCTCGCCGCGACGCCCTTCGATCGAGAGGTCGAGCTTGGCTCGGTTCACCTGGGAGCGATACGACTCCACCGCGAGCTGGAAGTCCCGAGGGTCGATACGGACCATCGGCTGGTCCTTCTTGAAGCGACCACCGGCGACCAGCTCCGGGCTCTGCCAGATGACACGGCCGCCGAGCTCTGCCTGGAGCACGATTTCCTTTGCCGGCACCACGGTGCCCTTGGCGTGTAGATCGACGGCGTGGGTGCTCGTGCCGATCTGGATGACTTCGACTAGCGTTCCCTCGAGCGGCTTGTCGGCGCGCGGAGGCTCTGGTTTCGTGGCGACCAAGGCCAACGCCATAGCGGCCGCCACGACCATCACGCCGATCGACAGGGCCCACTTCAAGCGGCGCTCGGTTCGTTTAGTCATCTTCGGGCTCTCCAAATTCTTCGGGCCACGCGCCCCCCAGGGCTCGATAGAGTTGAACGCGATAGGAAACCAGTTGCCGGCGTGACGAAACGAGCTGGAGCTCGGAAATCTGCCGTGTCGCCAAGGCGGTCAACACTGGCAAGAAGTCGCTCAGGCCTGCTCGATAGCGATCGCGTGTCGCTTCGAGCGTAATGTTGGCCAAGCGGAACTCAT
>Ga0209271_10000769_pt1 | contig 11149 bp, 6 predicted proteins | sample tdAd002_FD_187123 | JGI IMG/M metagenome (GOLD analysis project Ga0209271, IMG submission 187123) | Marine sediment microbial communities from the Atlantic coast under amendment with organic carbon and nitrate - tdAd00.2 (SPAdes)... | ecosystem: Environmental > Aquatic > Marine > Coastal >... | reverse complement strand
TTCTTCTTCCGACCAACCGCTGACATCGAATTTGCCGTCTTTTGGGTCTTTGAATCTGTCCCAGAAAGATTTTGCAATAACCGGTGATGTAAAAATAAGTGTAATACTAAGTACGATTAAAATAACTCTGCTCATTTTCATTTGCAAACAAAAAGAGAAAAAGGGTAACACCATTCTTATTGAGTCACTCCGGTCATTTTATGAGACGATTGGAAGATGGGCGCGGATTGTCGACATCACCGATTATTTTTTAAAAAGTTTTCCTGCTTCAAGTCCTATCTGGGAAATACATTTGATCATATCCGGCAATGAACCATCCAGTTTTTTAACGCAATTGGCGGGCACGATATTCAGTTGCCCAACCGTGACAAGCGGAGATATCGGGATGAATACCATCAGTCGATCATCGGGGATCTGTTCAACCACAATACCCAGAACTCGGCTTTCCGAGCCATAGAGGTCAACTTCGACAACCGGAAAATCAGAACTCTCAATCCCTACAAAGCGTTGCGTTAATCCCTTAAACGTTGAATACATAGGGATGCGTTCAAATAATTTTGCTTCAAACCAGCTTTTAACGATCTTACCCCAGAAGGTGTTCAGAAGTAAGCCCGCGAGAAAAAAGATGGCGATGATGAGGAAGACAACAGTTAGGATTGCGATGATTGAATTCGTCAGGGGACCGAATGGCATATGTTCGGTTAAAGGTTTGGTTACTTCAATCAATTGCTCAAACGTGTCACCAATAACAATCGTAACGATTGCAATAGGGATGATAACTACCAAGCCGCCAATAGATGTGATTTTAATAAATTCAATCAATTTTTTCATAGGATACCTTGAACTGCCTTTAATAATATCTTGATATTTTGGCTATAAATTATTTACCAGGCATTGTGATATGTGTAAAGATTTTAGGATTGTTTGATACTTATCGGCATCCTGGCAGAGGAGATGTTGGCCTGTTCTCCGGTCCTAAAGTCATACCGCATACATCGCTGCCGTCCTTTGGCAAAGGATTGCCGGTCAACCTTCGAACTGGAACATGTATGGGACTGAAAATGAATTTAATTGTGGTTCCAACGATACCACCCGGAACAATGCCCAATTCGAAGTCCGCAAATTTTCCATGCACTCCAAGGGGTGTCGCAAGACTGAAAAATTCAGGCTTTTTGGGTGTAGGCGCGACTCTCAGATCGACCTCTTCTTTTTTGAAATTGACCCATCCCTTACCGCAAATGCGCATCCTTGAGGTATCAATTACAAAAGCGTCAGGCTTCAGAAATCCGTCTTGCATACTCCACCGACCTACCAGACATTCGATCTGAGATTGATTCTTGTCTGACCTTGCCGCAATTCCAGCGATCAGGTTAATGGCCCACAGATCTATGATCCCCGCGCGAAGGTTCTCAGGATGGGCAGAAAAATCAATATATCCGTTTCCGTTAGCCAAAAGCTCTTTAAAATTTGTGGCGGATGATTTAAGATCTACATCGAGGTTGAACGTCCCTCCCATATTCGTTTTTGGATCGGCTCTTCTGGCCAAGATACCAAAATCAAAGTTCTTGATTTTTGCCTGCAATGCTGCCTTTGAGCTTTTCAAGCCGGGTTTTAACGACATGGCAAATGAGAAAGATCCTCCAGGAACATTCAAGTCGAGCGGGTCAATACTAATCAGACCGCCTTTAAGCTTCCAGATGAGGTGACCGCTGCCCAGGTGGTCCGCACCGGACAGAACTTTTTCGCCCGAAACTGTCATGCGGGCATCGAATTTTTTTAGAAATTCCGGGCTTAAAAGCGCTAAAGTTGCTTCCGCAACCTCAGAGCCGGTGAGCGTTCCTGCTGGTCTCTTTTCTTTGGTTTCCTCTTTTTCTACATTGGAAACTGTCGATGGTTCCAGTTCTTTGGAGGATTTTTTTGTAGGTGACCAGTCATCAAAATCGAAGTCGTTAATCTGAATCAGTGGTGATTTTAGATCAATATCTATTTTCGACCGGCTTTCGGTATTGATCCCGGTCAATTTTCCGACCAACTCACTATCGCCGACGCGAATCTTTAAGCCAGACAGCTCGATTTTATCTTTTACCAAAGAAAGCGTCGCTTTTGCTCCGTATGATGGAACAGGGGGAAGGTCTAATTTCAGCATCCGGTTAAAACTTTCCAGCTGTTTGCCTTCGACTGATACGCCTAAACGAAGGGTGTGAAGCATTCTGGAAAGGTCGATACTACCGTCAAGTTTAATCTGAGCATTGGCGATGTTCGTTTCTATCTCAACCCAAGATTTGTTCTGTTCTATAAACTCTTGCAGGGAAGCAGCCTTCAGCTCGGTTGTGAATGGTTCCTTCAGAAACGAACCTTCCAGGTTCAGTTGCAAGGGTTTACCAACCAGAGCCGATCCAGTGCATTTGTCGATATTGAACTCGAATGGCTCAGCCATATCGGGTTCCATGAATGACACGGATATCCGGTTCAAATTTATCTTATCGACAAGCAGCGTATCGGAAGAGAATTGTATTGGATCCTGCTGAGTCGTCGGTCCATCATTATCCGTTGCTTTGGCAACGTTTGATGATGACTGATTAAAGGTCCAGTTTACCGCATCTTTTTCATCTACCTTAAGGAAAATGTGCAATCCATTGGTGCTGAAATCCTTAACGTGAACTTTGCCGAAAAGAAGCGGGATCACTCCAAGCTGAACCCGTGCGGACTCCATCCGTGCAAAATCTCCGGGTTTGAAATTTTTCGGATTGCCGATTCGAAGTCCCTCGATGGTAAATACGGGCCATAGAGACGTCGTCACTTGAATCTTTTTGTCGATACTGACTTTACGACCGATGGCACTTGAAGTGATCTCCTCCACAAGTGCTTTCTGCGATTTCAGATTAATGGGGATCTTTACCAAAGCAAGCACTGCCAACAATATCAGTGTCAGTGCGATCAGTCCGAGCGCACCATAAATTATCCACCGTACTGGCTTCGAAAGAGGCATGAGTCCACTCCGTTGCCACATCTTGTGGCTCGCCTTTCTGCTTCAGAACTTAGGATGACAAAACACAATCCTAACGTCAATTGATACAAGTTACATATATCACATAATTTCCAGTAAAAAGCAAAAAACAAACCCTGTTAAATAGATTCGCCCTTACTGAAATGTGATATCCTAACTTTTTAAACAGCTTTAGGATCGTGAATAGATAGCAGAACTCACAAAGTTAGTTCCGGTTGTGATATGGTATGGTTATCACACAAATTCAATGAGTTGATATTTGGATTTTATTGCAGATATCACCAGCATACCGGTTCAACATCCCGAACACCTGAAAACAGGACCTAGTTTCCATTCGCAAACAAAACCATCCGGAATACATAATGACCTCAAGGAGTCTACAGTTGTCTACCGACCATGTTCTTCTTTTAGAAATCTTTTTGTTATTCCAGAAAGATCCAAATAGCGCCTGTTCAACGTTTTCCAGAGTTTCAGATCTCTGTAATTTTTAAGCCTCTGGCCCGAATCCTTGGCCCTTGGCCCTTGAAACCTTTCAAAATCATCACCGCTTTTGGAGATGATCCGAAATAATTAATTTCATAATGCGGTTTTATGTGGTATAAAACTCATGAAAAAGATTCATCTTCTTCCTGTTGTTGCTTACTTGTTTTATCAATGAGTGTATAATCTTTTTAAAACAGACACATGAAGGAGGTCATTATGAAAAAATTAATTTTTGTGGGTCTGTTGTGGCTAACAGGAATATGTTCTTTTCCTGCCATGGCCGCCGAGCCGGTCAAAATCGCAACCATATTCGCCAAAACAGGCATCGCAGCTGTACAAAATGCCTCTTATATTGAGATGGTTGAACTGGCTGTCGAAGAGCTCAACAGCCAGGGCGGGGTGCTCGGACGACCTGTGGAATTAATTGTTCTGGACAACAAAAGCACCCCCATAGGGTCAACGTTGGCCGCCAAAGAAGCGGTTAAGCTTCAGGTAGCAGCCGTTATCGGATCCGGTTTGAGCTCTCACTCCCTGGCAGTGGCACCCATCCTACAACAGGAAGGGATTCCCATGATAACTCCTGTCTCCACCAATCCGAAAGTCACCCATATCGGAGATTATATTTTCCGCGTTTGTTTTATCGATTCATTTCAGGGAGCAGCCATGGCAAAATTTGCATATGCAGATCTCGGAGCCCGAACTGCCGTCGTACTCAGAAATATCGATGAAGCATACAGTACAACGCTCGCTGAATATTTCATAAATGCCTTTAAGCGAATCGGTGGCAAGGTGCTTTTAGACGGGAGCTACAGGGGAAAAGCGGTCGATTTTTCTGACCAGCTCAAGGAGACAGCAACACTTGCCCCCGACGTGGTTTATGTTCCGGGATACACGAGGGACAGCGGTCTGATAATCAAGCAGGCGGCATCAATGGGTGTGAAAGCAACGTTTCTTGGCGGGGACGCCTGGGCTGAGATATACAAATACGGCGGCAAAGCGGCTGACGGGAATTACCATTCCGCAGCATGGCATCCCGACGTCCAATTCGAGAAAAGTACTCATTTACAAAACATCTATAAACAAAAACACAAAAAAAAGATAAGTAATACAAGTGCCCCCCTGTCGTATGACGCGGTTATTGTTTTAGCCGACGCCATTCGCCGTGCCGACTCCTTGGACCGTGCCAAAATACGTGATGCTATAGCACATACAAAGGATTTTCCTGGGGCCACCGGAAGCCTTACCTTCGACGAATACGGTGATCCCCAGGGCAAAGAGGTCATCATTTTGAAGTTAGAGAATGGCCGTCAGATATACTACAAGGCCATCAAACCTTAGGGAGACGGGATCATGATCTCGGACATGAAAAACCCGGACATACGACCCACAAATCAGGATAGCGCATCCATCAGTAAACTCCAGTTAATTATGTTTTTTCTATGTTTTTTCTTGTGGACAACATCGGCCTATGGAGGTAAGACCATTGATATAGCGGCCATATATGCGATGACAGGAGCGGCAGCGGAAGGCAACGCGTTGACCCTTCAAGGGATACGTTATGCGGTCGATGAGATCAATAAACAGGGTGGCGTTTTAGGAAGAGACATAAAACTTTTGGTTTTTGATAATCAAAGCACGCCCATCGGTTCCACCGTAGCGGCAAAACAGGCGGTTGCAGCTGAGGTCGTCGGTATAGTGGGATCAGATTGGAGCTCCCATTCCATTGCCGTTGCCAAAGTGGCCCAGAACAACGGGATTCCCATGATTTCAAGCTTATCCACGAATCCTGAAGTGACGAAAATCGGGGATTACATATTCAGGATCTGTTTCACCGACGATTTTCAGGGGCAGATTATTGCAAAGTTTGCCCGGCGGGATTTGAATGCAGAAACGGCTGTTATCTTTGTAGACGTGACCAGCGATTACAGCCTTAAACTATCCGAAATATTTCAAAAAAATTTTAAAAAACTGGGCGGAAAAATTCTTCTTGAACTGGAATACAAACTCAAGCAGCAACATTTCGACGAAGAAGCTAAACGAGCTGCGGCAACCGATGCCGACGTAATGTTCATCCCGGGTCATGACGAAAGCGGTTTCATCGTTAAACAAGCCCAGAATGCAGGAACAACCGCCATTTTTCTCGGAGGTGACGGATGGAGCACACCGTCATTTTTCAGGAAAGGTGGGGCTGAATTGAAACAGGGGTATTACAGTGCACATTGGTCCGTGAATTTGGATACCGATCGCTCTCGGTCGTTTGTAAAAAAATATATCCATTCGGAAATCTCCGCCGAAAATATCGCACTTGGATACGATGCCATGATGCTTATGGCTGACGCCATCGCACGTTCGGGCTCCGATGATAGGAAAAAAATTAAAGAAGCCATTGCCAATACCCACGCTTTTGAAGGCGTGACCGGCAACATTAATTTCAATATTTACGGAGATCCAATAAAAAGTGCCGTATTCATGGAAATCAAAAACGGCACACCGCATTACCTAAAAACTCTGGAGCCCTAAAAGCAGTCTTTTTTTTGTAAAAAGACACGCCACAAATTAAAAACCGGTTAATTCCAATAGGTTTTTTTAAAAATGAAAAACAGAAGCCTCGGTTTTAAAATCAATGTGGCAATTTTCATCACATGCCTGGTTATCGCAATCATTTTCGGAGCCATTCTCTATCCCTTTGAAATCAGCCGGCGTGACTCCCATAAAAAGAAGGTCGAGTTGCTGCTTGATACCATATTCCATCAGAAATACGAGGATCTGGCCAACGAGATCTTCGCCGGCCAAAAAAGAGCTTTGAAATTAACCCTTGATGACATTTTGAAAGTAGAGGGAATTGTCGCCATAAGTATTTATACACCAAAAGGCGACCTGTTTTTGTCCACGGACGACACAATGTCGGAAAGCTTCAATGACGTAAAGGGAAAATCCTCGCTCATTATCGATTCATTTGTCACCGAATCCTATCAAGGAAGATCTTTGGGAATTTATTCCCGGGGAATCGATGTCATCGGCCAAAAAATCGCTATTATTAAAATCTATTACGATTTTGAGGCATTAAACAAAGAAACCCGACTGTCGGTTATTATTTTCATGACCCTCTTGCTGACCACGCTGATCCTCATGTCCGCCCTACTTAATTTTATGCTCTCAAGATTCGTCATCCGACCGGTTTCATTGCTTCATAATGCCATTAACAAAATTCAAAAAGGCCATTTGGGAGAAACAGTCGCTTTGCCTTTCAGCGACCAAATCGGAAAGATGGGCGCAGCTTTCAATGAAATGTCGGTTGAGCTTTATGAAAGTCAGGAGGAAATAAAAAAGACCGAAGAAAAATACCGCAGTATTTTTGAAAAAGCGACGGTGGGTATCTATCAGTCGACAGCGGATGACAAAGGCCGTTTTTTAACCTTCAATCCCGCTTTTGCTCAAATAATGGGGTATGCTTCTTCAGAAGCGGCTATCAAAACCATAACCGATATAAGATCGCAGCTTTACGTAAATCCGGATGACAGAAGGATGTTGCAGCAATTATTGGATAGCACGGGATCTGCTCAGGGTTTTGAAACCCAATTTTATCGAAAAGACGGCAGAGTTATCGATGTGTCCATGAATGTTCATGTGGTTCGTGATGAAAACAATACCATCCTTCATTATGAAGGTATTCTGGAGGATATCACCGAAAAAAAACAAGCGAGTCAGCTTAGAATCGCAAAAGAAGCCGCCGAAGCCGCGACTCAGGCCAAAAGCGATTTTCTGGCCAACATGAGCCACGAAATCAGAACACCCATGAACGCGATTATCGGAATGACGTATTTAGCCTTAAAGACGGATCTAACCCCAAAGCAATACGATTATTTGAAAAGGATCGAAGTTTCCGCCAAATCTCTTTTGGGCGTCATCAACGATATCCTGGATTTTTCCAAAATAGAATCCGGAAAACTAGACATGGAACAGGTGGAATTTTTTCTGGCCGAAACCCTGGATAACATTGCCAACATTATTATCGTCAAAACCCAGGAAAAAGAGCATCTGGAGGTGATTTTAGATCTAGACTCCCGGGTACCCCCTTTTCTGTTGGGGGATTCTCTCAGACTGGGACAGGTGCTAATCAACCTTTGTGACAACGCCATAAAGTTCACCGAACAGGGCGAAATCGTGCTGTCCACCGAACTGGTGGAACAGTCGGACACCCAGGTTACTTTGCAGTTCTCCGTAAGGGATACCGGCATCGGGATGAGTGGCGAGCAGATCGACAAACTCTTTCAGCCCTTCACCCAAGCAGATACGTCCACCACCCGCAAATACGGTGGAACCGGCTTGGGACTGGTGATCAGCAAAAGACTGGTTGAAATGATGGGTGGAGAAATCTGGATCGAGAGCACGGTGAGTCAGGGAAGCAGATTTTTTTTCACCGCCATCTTTGGAAAAAGCGAAAAAACGGAGAAAAAACCGATAGAACTTCCGTCCGATCTCAAGGACCTGAGGGTTTTGGTGGTGGACGACAACGCCTCCTCACGGAATGTCCTGAAGGGAATGCTCGAGTCTTTCAGCTTTGACGTCACGCTGGCTGCCAGTGGGGAAGACGGATTGAAGGAATTGGAGAACACCGGTGAAGACCTTCCCTATGAGCTGGTGCTGATGGATTGGAAAATGCCGGGCATGAACGGCATCGAGACTTCGAAGCGAATTAAGGACCATCCCGGTCTGTCTAAAATTCCGACCATTATCATGGTCACCGCTTATGGGCGCGAGGAGATTGTTCACCAGGCCGAACAGGTTGGTTTGGAAGGTTTTCTGATCAAACCGTTCAACCCTTCAACCCTTTTCGACACCATCATGCAGACGTTTAGCCGTGACACTCTGAAACTGATCAGACCCCAGGCGCCCAAGGATAAAATGATCCAGAAGCTAAAATCGATTCAGGGCGCTCAGATTCTTTTGGTCGAAGACAATATCATCAACCAGTTGGTGGCCCAAGAAATTCTCGTAGAAGCGGGGTTGAAGGTGACCATAGCCAACGACGGTCGCGAAGCGGTAAGTCTGATTCGGGAAACGAAATTTGACGCCGTGCTCATGGACGTCCAAATGCCGGTCATGGACGGCTACCAAGCCACCCGGGAAATCCGGGGAGACCCGCGATTCAGGGAGCTTCCGATTATCGCTATGACCGCCCATGCCATGACCGGCGACAAGGAAAAGAGCCTCGAGGCTGGAATGAATTACCACATCACGAAACCGATCAACCCTAAAGAGCTTTTTTCCACTTTATTAATCTGGATCAAGCCCGGTGAACGACCCGCTTCAGACGACATCACTGCCAAAAGAAAGAAGAAGATTGCAGAAAAGGATGTCCGTCCCTTTAAAGATATGCCTGGAATTGAGGTAAAGAACGGCTTGGCCCGAGTCCGCGGCAACAGGGCCCTTTATAAGGACCTTTTGGTCAGGTTTCATCAAGATTATGCGGATGCAACCTCCCGAATTAAGGATGCCGTAGATAACGCCGATAGGGACCGCTTCCGACATCTGGTTCATACCATAAAAGGTGTTTCCGGTAATATCGGGGCTGTCGACTTGGAGCGGTCAGCCTCTGATTTGGAGACTGAGGCAGATCAGAAAGACGGCAGTAGAATCGAACATCTAATCGATCGGTTCAACACCGCGCTGATGATTGTTTTGGATTCCATAGGTCATGTCGTTGAAAGCGATTCCGAAAAAGAAGAAAAAACTTCAAAAGGCCCCGTAGCCGAGACGGATGTTCTCCTGAAATTTTTATTAAAGCTGGAACCTCATATTTTGGATCGAGAGGCAAAACCGTGCAAAGAGATAATGAAAAAAATCGTCGGTTATACCTGGCCTGACGCGTATGTTCAGGGGATTACCGATCTGAATCGCTATATCGCAAAGTATAAATTTAAAAAAGCCCAAGAATTGGTATCGCAAATTATCGCGGAATTAGAATTTTAGGAGTCGGGATATGTCCGAATTTTCCAACATGCGGATAATGGTCGTGGACGATACTGAAGCCAATATTGATATTCTGGTGGAAACACTCGCGGACAATTATAAGGTCAGTGTGGCTATGGACGGTGAATCGGCCCTGGAAGATATCAAGACGAACCGTCCCGATCTCATTCTATTGGATGTTATGATGCCGGACATGGATGGGTACGAAGTCTGCCGCCGACTCAAAGCCGACCCCCAAACCCGGGATATTCCCATCATCTTCGTTACGGCCAAATCCGATGAATCAGACGAAACCAAAGGGTTAGAGATAGGGGCCGTGGATTACATCACCAAACCTTTCAGTCCCCCCATTGTCCAGGCACGGGTCAAAACCCATTTAACCTTAAAGATGATGCGCCAGAAGGTTGAGGATGCCTTCGGACGGCATGTTCACCCTTCAGTGGCCGAACTGATTTTGAGTGACCGGATTAAGATAGACGGTGAGATGATAGATGTGACCTTGCTTTTTTCGGACCTGCGAAACTTCACCAGTTTTGCCGAACAGAATCATCCCCAGGTGGTTTTCGCCCGGATCAATGACTACTATTCGTCAATGACCGATATAATACACCGGTTCGACGGTGTGGTTCTCCAGTATGTTGGCGATGAGATAGAGGCCGTCTTTGGCGCTCCCTTTCAGGATGATCATCATCGAGACAAGGCTGTTCAGGCTGCTTTGGAAATGCGCCGGGCCTTGAGGGAACTGAACGCCAGGTTTCAGGCTCTTGGACAATTACCGTTTCGCCACGGCATTGGCATACACTCCGGTCAAGCTCTGGCCGGTGTTGTCGGGTCGACGGAACGTCAGACCTACTGTCTGGTGGGTGACACCGTAAATGTGGCCTCTCGTGTGGCTGATTTGTGTAAAAACTACGATGCTGATATTTTAATCAGCCATCAGACTTACCAGCATCTCACCCAAGACTATGGTATGATCTCCCTCCCACCAACCCGGGTGAAAGGCCGCAGTGAAAACCTTTTGGTTTATCAGGTTTAGTCGGGGCATTCCGTGTTAACCTAGGCATGCCGTCAAACTGTTCAGCGTAAAAGTATGAATTGATGATTTGCAACCGAAATCTTATTCATTCAGTTCCGCACACAATTCTATGTTCTACTTAAATTTGATCTCAAAAAATGAGTGCCTATCAATTCATCAGTAATTAAGGTTTTGTAGTTTTAAAATATATTGGAGCGTCCTTCCCTAATTTCATAATGACCATTGGTTTGTTCAACGGATCACCTTGTTCGTCGAACGTGATTGTTCCCGTGGCACCTTGAAATCCCTTTGTTTCAGCCAGAGCATCACGTATTTTGGTAGCATCGAGAGAATTGGCACGGCGAATAGAGTCAGCCAAAAGCATAACTGCATCATATGTTAATGGAGCGGCCATATTAGATATCTCGCTCGCATATTTCTGTTTGTACATTTTTTGCAAGTGAACACTTTGGGGAGAACGGACATCAGGGTGCCAATGAGCAGAATAATAATTCCCCTCTAAAGCATCACCCCCATAAGTATATATTAATGAACCCGCCCAACCATCAGCCCCAAGAAAGGTCTTTCGTATTCCCATAGAAACAGCTTGTTTGATTAATAGACCACTGTCTCTTACATAGCCTGGAACATAGATAACATCAGGCTGTAAC
>Ga0209271_10000767_pt1 | contig 11166 bp, 9 predicted proteins | sample tdAd002_FD_187123 | JGI IMG/M metagenome (GOLD analysis project Ga0209271, IMG submission 187123) | Marine sediment microbial communities from the Atlantic coast under amendment with organic carbon and nitrate - tdAd00.2 (SPAdes)... | ecosystem: Environmental > Aquatic > Marine > Coastal >... | reverse complement strand
TTCCTGGCCCTTGAGGACACCGCCGATCAGCAGGCCCACGATAACCAGTACGATTGCGATTTCTACTAACGTGAAACCCTTTTGTTTTGTTAACTGCATAGAATTCTCCAGTTGTGTAATAGTTGCACCTGAAGAAGATAAAGCATTTAGCATGCCAATAACGATAAAACCATGTATTTCTTAAGTATTCAACAAAATCCTAATTCAATTTATAGCTTTTTGTTGGGAATCCAACAGCTTTTGTTGAAAATCAGTCAGTTTTTCCTCGAGAAAACGCTTCTCGTCCGGGTCGGCCACCGCCTTCGACTGCAGCAAGGCCTGGATAATCGCGATGGCCGATTCGAATTCGTTCAATTCGGCCAGCAGCAGAAATCGGAAATCCCGTGCCCATTGCGGCATCTGCACGCTCGCAGGCTGGCGTGCAATCTTTTCGGCCATCTGCAACGCACGCTCCAGATCATGCAGCTTATGCTTGGCAAGCAGGCTGGCCTCGGCCAGACGACGCCAGTGCAGTTGCGGATTTTCATCGAAGCGGCGCTCGATAAACGCCAGAATCTGCCGCAATCGGTCCGCGTCGCCGGTCTGGCTGTAAATTCGCGACGCCAGAAGCGTTGCATACTCGCCACCCGGATTCATCGTGGAAACCAGTTCAAGCCAGTCGAGCAACACATCGTAATCGATCAGGCTGTAACGGAAATGTTGCCCGGCCTGGTTATCGTGCAGTTGCAGCCGAATTGTCAGCAGGTATCCCAGCAGTTGCTCGGAACCCAGCGCCAGGCCGTTATAAACACCAGCACTCAGGGGTTTATCGAGTGCCTGATAGCTTGCGGCCATTTGCGCACGACCGGCATGATGATGAAGCAGCTGGAAGGCGAACAAAAGCAGGAACCCCAGCAGCAACGGGCGGGGCAACAACAGCATGGGGCGTTCGCCGCGCCGCACTAGAGATTGAACTCCTTGCGATAAAAATCGATCAGGCATACCGCCAGTAAAAAAAGGGCATAAATCGACACCGAGGCTATCTGGCTACCCAGCATTGCAATCAAATCGTAGTGCGCAAAGAAAACATCATTCTCGGCAAAGGCCTTGCTGCCGGGTATTACATAAAGGATTGCACCAAAAATGAACTCGATCACGCGGCTGGCGACGCTGCCATCGGAAAATTTGACCGATTCCGTCAGCATCAGGCTTATCAGGTTCGAAAATTTGGCGAGCAGGTATATCGCGAGTGAAAAAATGACCGCCTGGGGAATTTTTTCAAGGCTCAGGATTGCGAGCAATCCGAGTATGCCGAGCAAAAACAATTCCAGCCATAGTGCCGACCCCCAGTAGAGCCCGATTGCGGCATTCCCGTATAGCGAAATCAATAACGCCGCCGGTAAGGTCAACAACATACACAGGCAGGCAATCACCAGGGCCTGCGCGGCGATATACTGCCAGCGCGCCAGCGGCATGGTCAGCAGTCTTTCGAACTGGCGAAACTCGTAATCCTCGGCAACGCTGGTGGCAATCATCAACAGGGCCAGCAGCGCCAGGCTGTAGCGCAAAAAGTCAGCCACGAAAGCTGTCTGGATGGCATCGCCATTGATCATCGCGAGCTCGTTTATGAAACTGCCGCCGAGTATGGCGACGAGTACCATGATCGCCACCAGCACCAGTAGACGCCGGTTTAGAATTCCGAGCATGAGAAAGCGGAACAGTGATATAGTCTGGCTGTGCATTCGGGCTTTGGGCACCTTGATTAGAGTTAATTCACTACTGCAATTTGGCCAGCAAATCCTGGCTTCTATCCTGCTGCTTTACCATTTATTGATCTGGGTGGTCGATGACAGTCTGTTAAAATTTGCACTGACCTTCGTATTGTATGGTCTATTCCTGCTCTGGCAACCTCTATGGAGCAAGGAAGCTCGATTCAGCAAAACCCCGGTCGGACTCGTCACCATTGCTTTTGTATTGCTCGCTTACGCGTTTCCCAATGAATCGCTGGTTTTCTTCGGCCTGATTTTATCCGGCCTGATCGGCAGCCGCCTGCTCGGCCAGTCCGCGTTTCGTTCCTTTGACTTGCTGGGGCTGTTGATTATCGTGCTGGAGATGGCGGTTGGACTCATTCCGGACAGCTTTGCACAAATCCAGCTGCCGGCCCTGTTTGCCGAATACATGCAAACCCTGATCCTGGTGCCGGTGCTGCTGTTTTACCTCGCACCCAATCCCGATCAGCAGAAACAGGGGCGCAGCCAGGTCGATTTAATGCATGGATTGCTCACCGCCACCCTGCTGGGCATCGTTTTGCTCGGCGGCATCGTCATCACCCTGCTTTACGGGGTCGATTATATCGATGGTTTGTTGCTGACTGTTTTTATCGTCGCAACCCTGACCATCGGCACCAGCTGGTTCTGGAATCCGGGGGTGGGGCATTCCGGCATCGGCGTGTTATGGAATCGCTACGCGATGACCATCGGTGGCCCTTTCGAAACCTGGATCAATACCTTGACCACGCTGATCGAAGAGCGTTACCTGACGCCCACCGAATTCCTCGAGGCGGCCTGTCAGCACCTGGTTGAAAACGACTGGCTGAATGCCATTCAATGGAACTTCAAAAACCTTAAAATCAAGGCCGGCGACAAGAAGGGCCCTCACCTCGAACATCGGCTGGATGAAAAAACAACCGTTATACTTTATTTCAGGGCGGATCCGGGTACGGCGCTCGAACTACACACCACTTTGCTGATTCGCATGGCCTACCAGTTTTACCTGGCCAAGCTGAACCAGGAAAAAATGCGCGCACAGGAACATTTTGCGACCATCCATCACACCGGCGCCCGCTTAACCCACGATATCAAGAATATCCTGCAGTCGATCAAGACTTCAATCGATATCCTCGATACGGATAAAGAAACCCCGCAATCACAGCAACTGCTGCAGGCTAATTTGAACCAGATCAGTGCGCGCCTGGAAAGCACTCTCAACAAGCTCAGGGCACCGAAGCTGAACACCCGGATCAGCCTGGTCGATTGTCGAAAATGGATTAAACATATCAACAAACAACACAACGCAAATCAACGCCTGGACTTTCATAGCGACATCGACAACAACATCATGCTGCCGGTGGACCTGTTCGACAGCGTGGCCGAGAACCTGATTAATAACGCCCTGAAAAAATCTACGGCAACGCGAATTGACGTGCGCTTGCTGTCGAGCATGGATATCGTCGTATTGTCGGTGTGCGATGACGGTGCTGAAATCGAAGCGGATATTGAGAACAGTCTGTTTGCCCAGCCGGTATCTTCCGGCAGCGGCATGGGTATCGGGCTTTACCAGTCGGCGATCATGGCGCATGCCTTCGGCTATGAACTGGAGCTAAGCCAGAATGAACCCGGTCGGGTTTGCTTTAATTTATTTCAACACCTGGTGGAATAGTTTGGGCGCCAGGGCGCAGTCACGGTAACTGGTCGGCTTCGATCATCCTGGAAAACAGAACACTCGGTGAAACCCATTTAACGACGTCGTCGAAGTTATCGGCAAAACCGGTGGTCCGACGCACGAAGGTGGTTTCACCCGCGGCCACGTTTTTCAGCAGGTATTCATCGCCGCTGGGCCCCAGGCCCATCCCCAGGTCAGTATTGCTTTGAGAGCTGCCTCGGTTTTCGAGTTCATCGTTGACAGGAGCGGCCTCGTTCAAGTTTTTACCATGCGAGAGCAGGACAAACGGAGCGCCGGCATATCGATCAGGTGGGCCCGCCAGGAAATTACCAAACACTTCGACAGCACCGGTGCAGGTATCATCGATGGTAGTGCCATTGTCATCGCAGATCAGGTAACGCCCGTCGAGATCGATGTAACCATCGGCATCGGTATCCACCAATCCAACATTACGCATCTCACCAACCCGAACGAAATCCGACCCGCCATCCCCAGGCAAGCCATTATTAAAATTATTATCGGTGACATAATATCGGTATGGATTACCCCAGGGATCGAGCAGCAGGGTATCGAGGTTGAATTTGCCGGTCAGCCCAAGCGTGTTCACCGGCACGAAGCCGCCGTAATTGTTACAATCAGTGCCACCACCGCCGTCTTCATTACCGCCCGAACTCGGGATTGCCGGGCACGGCAGACGGCCATTAACCTGGGCAAAACCGATGATGGCCTCGATCACCCGATCCATTTCCTGCTCCACCGCGCGATACTGTTTCAATTCCTGCTGGCGCGGGAACAGCGCCACGGTGTAACCCAGCAGGACGCCGACGATCAACAATACGATAGCAATCTCTATCAGCGTGAAACCAGCCTGGTATTGGTGACTTTTACGCATACGCTATCTCATCACCTGAATCACGTCATTTCCGGCCCTGACGTCGAAATCATCATCACTGTCATCATTTCCAAGGTCAAAAATATCGATCAGATCGTCGCTAAAACCATCGGCTGCTTCATCGACAAAGTTATGCTCGGAAGCCAATGTCAAAACTGCAATCTTATCGTTTTTGACACCACCGATGTTGGCGACAGTAATGCAATCGTTACCAGGCGGGGCAGGCGGGGCAGGCGTACAATTAACGGCGGCGTTGCCGGGCGTAAAAGCGCCTGCATAGACCATCTGGATCGAATCGTGCCAGTCATCCTCTGCCGCCAGCGGCCAGTCGGGCAGCTCGGGGTAATAAATTACACCCAGTTGGTAATTGACATTGCCCAGTAAAATATCATCGAGAGACGCAAAATAGTAATTGTCATATTTGAAATCGACGCCGATCTCATCCACGAAGGCTTCGGAGTACTCGAAATATACCCGTGCGTGTCCGGCTGCTGTCGGCGCCTGGTAAACCGGGTCCAGCCCCGCGCCACCGGAGAGTAGCCGCGTAAACGGCGCGCCGGTAACCAGGTTATTGGCATAGGTCACGCGCACCACCTGTGTTGCTAACTGGTTGGGAACAATCGTCGAATCAGGAACGCCGGGGTTTGCGGCAGCCTGGTTACAATCTTGTTCGGTTCCGGTTACCACCGGCAGGCACTCCAGCCAGCCGTCTGCAGCCAATTCCTCATCCCAGTAATAACGCACGATCGAGGCGCCATTTACCGTGGGAGTGATAATCAGGTCGCCTGCCGCGTTAAAAGCAACATCGGCGTTAGCGCTGATTACCCCCGGATCGAAAATTGGTACTGGAAAACCATTCACCGTGAGGGGTTGCACCCCGATCATTTCCAGGTCCGAGACTATGCTCTGGCTCGGCGCAGGGCTCGGCGCAAAATAATTCGCAAATATAGACGGTACTCGCCCCAGGCGCGTACCCACATCGCCATCGTAGTCATCGAGTACAGTGACCTGGGTGACGTAATCGTCGAGCCACGGGTAGGCATCTACGCCAATATTGTTTCGATAGCCGTTAACTGCTTGCTGGTAGGCCTGCAGGGTTGCTTTTCCCGCAACCGCAACGATCTCGCGGGTGGTGATGACCGCAATCTGGTCATTGACAATAACCGAGGCCTCAGTCAGGTCATCGACCCTGCCGAGGATAAAACCATTGGTCGAACCCTGCCCGAACACTGCGTTGTCTTCGATACCGAAGAGCAGGTCGAGATAATTGACCGGGTTGATTATCCCGGCATCCGTATCCGCGGTAGTATCGAACGGGTCATCGCCATTGCCGACACTGCGATCCTGGCTAACCCCATTGCGCGCGGTTACAGCACCGGGCGCGATTATCACCGCGGCAACGCCTTCACCACCCCCCGACGCGTCGTAAATGATGTTACCCACTTGATCGCGCAGGGTAATCGTTCCAAAGGCATCACTATTGATGAAATTGGGGACCGCAACATTGGTGGCAAAATTGCTGGATACCGCGTACCAAAGCCGCTCCCCGTCGGCGTCACGGATATCGTACAGATTCAAATTTGGCTGGTTCCAGGGCAGGCGCCCCAATTGTATGCAGGTGCCAAAAAGCGGATTCGGTGTGCCATCATTATCGGTATCCGCACAGGGCAACCGTCCCGGGCCACGCTGGTTGGTTACCGGGTAGTTATAGGCAAATTGAAGTAAGGCTCGCTTGGCTTCTTCAAGCACGCGCTTGTTGTGTAGAAATCTCTCATGGTCAACCTGTCGCTTGGCGTCCTCGGTGAATCCCGTGGCCACGACCCCGCCTGCGCCGATCAGAAAAAGCAACATCAGTAATAGTGTGTAACCGTTCTGCCTGTTAGCGCCAGATACTCTCCCAGATACTCTCATGGTCAATTCTCGACAGGCGCCAGGTAGGTAACCTCGAGCACTTCGCCACTGGTGGCATAGTATTTCTTGCCATCCGGCGCGGTAATTCTGACCCTGATTTCATCCCCTACCAGAACCTTGATCCTGCTCTTGTCTTCGAGTTGTTCTCCGTCTTCGTAGACCAGCGCATTGATCCACACGGTATGCGACCCATCGCTGGAAACCGTGATCCCGGAAACACTGTATTCCCGGGTCACCTCTTCCCGTATCAACTGCCGTACCGGTTCCGCTGCAGCTTCGGTTTCGACGGGTCGCGGGGTTTCACCAGCTTCGGTTTTGTAACGATTGGAATTGATAAGCTGTCGTTCCGCCGGGGTTGTGAACAGGGTCGTTAACTCTGCCGCTGGAACAACCTGGGATACACCTGTAAGCAGTGGCAACAGAAGTGGAATTGCTATTAAAGTGAAACGATTACTTGGCATCGATCGTCACCCATCGAATCTTGCATTGTGTCGTCAGGTTAGTCCGTTTCGTATCCAGCGACTGGCCGATAGCGGATACTCGGCTCATCGAACAACTTTCTACCGTAAATAAATTCCTGATCGACAAGCGTAAACCCTCCAATAGCGCGAACAAATCTTCTTCGTGTAGCAGTCCTATCGACAAATCCATCGGCGAACTCATTACGGTCACATCGCGTTTAACCTTGAATCCCGGGCGTTCGAATTTTTCCTGGGCTCGCAGGTTATAGGTCAGGGTCGGTAAGCGCAGTACATCGTTAGTGGATTCCAGGCTTTCGATCCAGCTCAGGCGGCGCTCTTCGCCGACCAGTCCGGTCGATCTGTATTCGTTATAAAGCTCGCGATACTGTTCCAGTAAATCGATGTCATTGACTTTGCTACGATAAAGACGGTGCGTGGAAGCCAGTGTTGAAAGCGCCTGTTGATACTTTTCTTCATGCTCCTGTTCGTACTGGTAACCGGCAAAAGCAAGCACCAGGGATAAAAGCAACATCACAAAGAACACGATGATTGGCCGCTTCAGATAGAACCAGTCTATCTTACCCATCTTTAGGCACCTCCCTGACGACACGAATTCCAACTTCAGCCCGTAACTGGATTGTGCTGCGTCCAGCGCCTACGTCACCTCTGAGCGCATTTTCCGGTTCGATATCCAGGGGCCGCTTGATAATTTCCACCGAGTAATACTTGCCGGATTCGGACATCGTTTTTTTCAGATCATCGACCGCGCTCAGCACATAGCGGAAATTACCGTCGAAATTCAGGAATTCGCCTTCCACGTTGACGATTTCAAAATAACCCTTTTTCGGTTTAGGTGCATTCCGGTCCTGTTTTTTAGCTTTTTTCGAGCGGCGTTGTTTAGCTTTTCCCCAGACGACATCATCGGCTTTTAGCGAACTTGAAATATTGGACACGAACCAGTCCATTTTCTTGACGCGAATGTCGGCAAAAATACTGATATCGTTACTGATCAGCGCCAGCATTTCTTCAGGGTCGCGCAAATACCGATCTTCTATGGTTTCGACGGTCTGCACGATATTCTCCATGCCTACGGTCGATGTGGACGAGTCAAGCTGGAGTTCACTGAGCTGATTCAACTTGGCCTTGTATTTTTGCTCGATCAGCTGGGTCTCATTGATAGAATCGTTGTAAATCCACCCCTTAACCACGCTGGTGAGTGCCATGCCAATGCCAACCGAAAAAAGCGCGATACTCGCCGCGGTTAGCGCCAGCCCGGCGCGGTGATGCTGGAAATATTTTCGTTCTTTCGCCTGGGCGTAATGATTCAGGGAAAACCTGTTGCTCGCCAGGTAACAAAAAAGCCCCGAGCTGAAATCCTGCTCATCGCCGACATCGATCTTTTCACGCGCCAGTAACTCATTGATTTCGAGAATGGTAAAATCGAAGTAACTCTCTGTATCACCACGCATCCGGAGTTTATCGTAATGACGTTTATTGGTCAGGATATGCACCGCTACGGTTTCTTCGCGGTCGACAATACGCTGACTTATCAGGTAACGCTGGGTTGATTCAACATCCCGCAGCACATCCGTGGCGTAGTCGCCCTGGTAAAAACTCGCAATGGGCACCATCCGGCTCAGCACCAGTTTGCCATCGACAAAAACCGATTGTCGCAGGTTACTCGGCACCTGCTGGCTGACAAGAATTACCGTTTTATGGTCCGACTTCAGTCCTTTTGCATAATTCTCCGACAGTAACGGCAAACTAATAATGCCTGACAGCGGGGTTCGCGTTTCTTCGATTATTTTCAGCCAGGGTTCCAGTAGATACTGGTTGGTGAGACCAATGAGTAGCAATTTCTCTTCCTTACGAGTCTTTTTCTCCACCGTTTGTGAAATCGCAACCCGGTATTCCGAGGTGCGAAAATACTTGGTGAAGTTACGCTTGAGAATTGCCCGGCGATCGGACCCACGCAATAACGGAATTCGTATCTGGCGAAATTCTTCCTCGATCAAATCGACCAGCATACGTACCGGTTCATTCCGAAACGAGCGCAGATAGGCACTGAACAGGTCAAGGCCCTGGTCATCGGGCTCGAAGTAGACGCTGCTTAAAAGCTTTTGGCCGGACCATTCCTGTGCGACCATTCTGTAACCGGTAAAATAGAGAATTTTCTTCATTATCTATGCCGTTAAAAATCGATCGTGGAGATGGTATCGTAAATCGGGCCGAGCACCGAAAGCGCCAGCCACATCACGATGATCCCGATTGATGCCATCAACCCGGTTTGTAAAATCGGCTCCATTTTCTCGATGCTGTCATTGATATCACGGTCGAAAAAATAACTGACATTGTTCAGCGATTTATCCATTTGACCGCTGGATTCACCGACACGCAGCATACGCACGACCAACGGTGGGAAAATGCCGATGTTCTTGAACGCCTCGCTGATAGTGCTGCCTTCCGAAATCTGTTGCCAGGCGCGATCGATGCCGTCCTCGAGCACGGCATTGCTCACCACGGCCTTGCTCAGCTTGATCGCGTCGAGAACCGTTATCCCGGAGGCGAACATCAGCGCAAAATAACGGGTAAAGCGTGAAACCTTGATCTTTTCATTGACTGGTCCGAACACCCATATCTTCAGCAATATTTCGTCCATTTTAAAACGTGCCTTGTTATTACTACCGTACAAATATCCGAGACCGAAGAAAATTACGAACGGCGCACTGATGACGAGGTACCAGAAATTGATCAGGAAATTCGAGGTTGCCATCAGCATCCTCGTCTCGAAGGGTATCTTGCCTCCCAGTCCGACAATCGCATCCATGATGTCCGGCACGATGAAAATCATCATGAACATGATTACCGAAAGCACCAAGGTGCCGATAACCGCCGGGTAGGTCATGATTTTCTTGGCCTTGGCGAGTAATTCATCCTGCCATTTGAGGGTTTCGGTTATATCCACCAGGACCTCACTCATCTTGCCGCTGCGTTCACCGACGCGGACCAGGCTGACGAATACTTCGTCGAATATCTTCGGATAGAGCGCGAGCGCCTGGGAAAACGAATTACCACCCTCGATCGCTTCGATCAGACCGGTAACAATATCGCGAAAGGTCGGATTTTCTTCACCGTCACGCAGGTCAGACAGACCTTCCAGAATCGGTACGCCGGCACGGGTTAACTGCTCCAGGTAAAATGAAAAATTGATCAAGTCCCGGCGCCCGATCTTGTTGCGCCCGAAAAAGTCTGCTCCGGGATCTTTTTGCTTGAAGGTGACCAGGTCCATTTCCATCTTTTCGAGGCGCAACTCGAGGTCATTGCCGTTACCCGCATCCAGGCTTCCGCTGATAAATTTGCCGCCGGCGTCGATGGCCTTGTATTGATACAATGGCATGACTAATTCATCCGCTCGGTAAGATCGGCCACGCGCGCGACCTCTTTAATCGACGTAATTCCCTCGATGATGTGGCGTATACCGTCATCGGCGAGGGTGAAAAATCCCTGTCCGTGGGCAACCTCCTTGATCTCTTTGGTGGTTGCGCCTTGCGCCAGCAGATCGTCGAGATCTGAATTCATTTTGAGAATTTCGAGCAGGGCCATACGCCCCTTGTAACCCGAATTATCGCAGCTGGTACAGCCCTTGGCCTTGTAAATCTTATCCGGTACTTCTCCCCGGTCATTACGCAACATGCGTAAATCGTCCTCGTTGGGGACATAGCCGATTTTGCAGTATTTGCATAGCTTGCGAATCAGGCGCTGGGCGATAACGCCGATGATATTGCCGGCCATGATTTCCGGGATAATGCCGATATCGCGCAGTCTCGGCAACGCGCCGATAGCGGAATTGGTATGCAGCGTCGAATACACCTGGTGACCCGTCATGGCCGCACGAAAGGCCATTTCGGCGGTTTGCTCGTCTCGCACCTCACCCACCAGGATGACATCCGGGTCCTGACGCATCAGTGATTTGATGCCGTTGGAGAAATCCATCCCCGCGGCCTCGTTAACCGTAGTCTGGCGAATCAACGGGAACGGGTATTCTACCGGATCTTCCAGGGTCATGATGTTGATCTGCTCGCTACTAATGTAGTTCAGCATCGAGTAGAGCGTGGTTGTCTTGCCGCTACCGGTCGGACCGGTAACCAGGATAATACCTTCAGGTCTCAACATCATTATCTTCAGGGCACGCAGTGATTCCTCAGGTAATTCGAGCTGTTCGAGTGGGATCACGCCCTTCTCGCGGTCGAGCACCCTGAGCACGATATTCTCGCCATGAATCGTAGGCTGAGAGGCGACACGAAAGTCGATCTGACGCCCGACTATGGTACGCGATATGCGGCCATCCTGGGGCGCACGGGTTTCGGCGATATTCATGTCGGACATAACCTTGAGCCGTACCGCGATTGCCGCCCAGTAGGTTTTATGCAGGCTGCGGATCTGGCGTAACACGCCATCGATGCGGTAGCGGATGCGCAGGAA
>Ga0209271_10000766_pt1 | contig 11173 bp, 11 predicted proteins | sample tdAd002_FD_187123 | JGI IMG/M metagenome (GOLD analysis project Ga0209271, IMG submission 187123) | Marine sediment microbial communities from the Atlantic coast under amendment with organic carbon and nitrate - tdAd00.2 (SPAdes)... | ecosystem: Environmental > Aquatic > Marine > Coastal >... | reverse complement strand
GCGCAGCTTCGAGCACCTTCAGGGTATGTTCCGAGGGCATCTTGCCCTTGGGATGGAAATGCTCTGTTGAAGAAGACACTGCGGTTACCGGCGCTGCACCGCCACCGGCCGCCTGTGCCGATAGCGGTAGTACCAGGCTTGTCACCAGGGCGAGGGTTATGATTTTTTTCATGTTTAATTGTTTCTCGTAATTATTAATGAATGTTGCGTTGGATAATCAGGCGGCCACTGTGATCACCACCGATCAATCTAAAGGGCCGTCGAAATATTCGGCGGCCCTGCCTTTTATTGTTGCACTTCCAGTGGTGCAGCTAATGAGGTTTCAACAATCGTACCGGCAGGCACGTTGATGCTTGCTCCGCTGGTCAGTATCGAGGCGCCTGCACCTACACGGGCGCCTGTTCTTGCCCCCGAGCTGCCGCCGATGAGGCCACCGATTGCGGCTGATCTGGCAGTGCGCCCGACAGTGCGGGCAGCTTCATTGCCGGTCTGAGCCTGGATGCCGGTGGTGGAAATGGGCACCAGCTGGCCATCGATGACAATGTCGGTGAACTCGATCCCCAGCTCTGCAGTACCTGCCAGGCGGCGTGCCTGGCCTGCCTGTGTGATGCGCCCATGCACGTAGGCGCCGCGGGGGGCGACAGTGACGCCGCCAACCACCAGCGCGCCTTCCAGCTGTCCGGTAAAGCGGTGCCCTGCAGCATGTCTGCTGGAGTCGATGGTGTCTGCTGTGCGAATGACCAGCCGTGTTCCGGTTGGCACGGTAACAGATTCCGCCGACATGGCTTCTTTCGTGGCAACGCCCGCGCTCAGGTAAATGCCGACCACTTTACTCTCGGGGAAGGCTTCGATGCTGCCGCCGGTGTCGAACATGATGATGCCGTTGCTGCTGCCGATGAAATCGCCTTCGAGCAGGGTGCCATCGGCAAGCTCGATGGTATCGGCTTGAACGATGCCGCCGGTTAAAAAGGATAAAGCTGCAATCAGGGATAATGCTGTGATTTTCATATCAATTCTCCAGATGCGTTACATGTACTGCTTGAGCAGGTAAATCCAGACACCAATCAGTGCCAGCGAAGCCAGAAGCTGTGGCCACATGACACTCAGGAATCCGCGCTTCTTGATCTCACGCTGCCTGTTGACGTAGGCCTCCCTCTGGGCTTGCTGCAGTTCGATCAGCCATTGATCACCGGAGATTTCCACGGCACCGTTTTCTACGTGTAGAAATACGGTCGCTTTCGAGGTGGCAAGCCAGAAGATCAGGTACAGGATCCCGCCAAACAGCGGAAACAGGAAGATTACGATAAGGAACAGCCACCAGGCAAAGGGTCGTCTGCCTGTCAGGGCTGCGGTGGTTTCTGTCGTTGATACCGGTTCCCAGCCGGACTCGACGAGCTCGTGTACGCGTTGACTCAATACGGCTTCCATAGAGATTCTCCTTAAGTTAACAAGTTAGACAAAAGTTTAGGGTGTATACCAGATCGGCGAGGTATAGGCGCGGTCCTGTATCGTTGCGGGTACGTTATCGGGGCGTTTGATGTTGAAGAACGCCGCATCGAAGGTGGTCCAGCGTGGTGTCGGTATCTCGAGCACGCGCACATAGTAGAAAGCGTGTTCGTCGGCATCGAAATCCGGGTCTGTCCAGTGCACAAATAACATCGCATCACCAATAGTGTTGGTGAAGGTCGCTTTTTCGATATCCACGGTATTACCAACGGTGTCTTTGGCGCGACCGTCATCACCAACCTCACGTCCGTCTGATACTGCAATATCATAGATGCGTTCGTGGGTATTGCCTTTGTTGTCGAGCCAGCCCTTGATGACCTGGATCCGGTCGAGATTGGCGCCGTCAGGGTCGCGCAGGGCACGGACCATGAAAGCAGGTGCTTTACCCTTGGGTGCCTTGCTGAGGCCGCCCCCCATAGGCACACCGCGCCGGTAGCCCTGGGCAATGAAATCGGGTCGTGCAACTTCGTCAGCCTCGAAGTCCCATCCCGCGAACACGCGCACCCTGATCCGGGTCCCGGTGGTGGCATAGACCTCCTTGCGTTTTATCGCGCCGAAGATTTCACCGCGCGTGTTTTCACGCGCCCACACCGCCATCAATCCGGAGGCCAGCTCCTGGGATGCAAACATGCTCAACGACGGGTCCTGCGCCGGGACGACCTCGGTATTGTGTCTATTGGGGCCCGGCTCTGCACTCTTGTACTTGCCGAAATAGTTCTCTTCCCGTGTCGTCGAGAGCGCGGTGTGGGTGTCGGAAGCGCCGCTCATGCCGAACCTGTAGGGGTTCACCCCCGTCTCCTTGCCGATCTTGAGACCCAGCCTGAGCGCAGAGCGCGCGTATTCGTACTGCAGCATGTCGTCGGTTTTGGCCGCGGTACCGGCCAGGTTGCTCAGATCCCATTGTTCATAGTCGGCGAACTCGTCCTCGGGTGAGAGTAGCGGGTGGGTTTCGCCATCGCCCTTCATCTGTGTCATCTCGATGATCGGCTCCCAGCGCATGCGTGTCTTCGCGTACTCGCTATCGATCTTCTTACCCTTGAAGGTCTTCTCGCTGAACATCAGGCCATTGCTGAGGTTGCCATTGTGGGGAATTGCAATCGCCTGGCCGCCTGTTTTGTCCTCGTAGCCGGCCAGGTACTTCCACAGGTCCTGCGGGTCCGCGCTGTCGAACATCGAAAAGGGCAGGGTCTGACCGGTCTTTTCGGCACCGTCCCTGAAAATCACAACACGATGCAGGTTGTCACCGGCCGGGGTGGATGTCCACTCGAACCCGGTCATGGCCGTGAAGCGACCAGGCTCGTTATAGGCCTCGGCCTTCTCGACAAAATTGACCCAGAAGCTGCGGGCAATTTCCTTGGAGCTGAACGGATCGTTGCCCTTGATGCCGTGCATGATGATGTTGCCGTAGGCTTCCACCCTCCCTTCTGGACCCGAGTGGAAGCGTTTGTGCACCCAGTTGCCCCAGGGATCTGCCAGCAACTCCGGGTGCGACCCGTGGATCATCGGCGCCAGGCCGATGAATTCGGCATGATCGGTGATGACCAGAAAATCGAGTGGCCTTATCAGCTGCACCGGCTGGCCGCTGTTGGAGATGACTTTTTCTCCCTTCGCGAAACGAAAGCCCTCGTCGACACCCAGCGTGGTACCGACCAGACCGGCGTCGAACGATTGATCGGTGTGAAAGTGCGTGTCGCCAAACAGCACCTGGTCGGGATATGCGCGACCGACATAGGGCGAATAAATTTTTTCGGTAGCAAGATCCTCAGCTGTTATCTTGCCGTGATCATACGGGGAAGCCGAAACCGGATTGTGACTCAGTGCCAGTACCAGGATTGAAGCGGTGGTTGTAAACGGATGATAGCTACGCATAAATGTAATCTCCCTGGTAGGTATTGGTCACAGCCATCCGTTGTTTATAGCCTGATACGGCACAGATGTATGACTTATTGACTGTTGCGCATTCGTTACAGTGTGGAATCTGATTTCAGGCAGGTTCACACTAAACGGCTCGATAACATGATTTATTTAAGGTTACTCAAATCGATTATTAGTGCAAGTGGAATTATTCCATAAACAACATAATCACAGTGGTTAATTAAATTTGGGCTCTTCCCTGAATCGAGTGGGTAAACATTCAGATGTTAGCCACAGAGAACACAGAGGTTTTTAGTCTTGTAGGAGCGGCTTCAGCCGCGAATTCATCGCGATCTGACGGATTGTTCGCGGCTAAAGCCGCACCTACGTTCACTGTAGTCCAGATCAAAACAACTAAACAAACATTTGCCTCTGCGCCTCTGTTGCAAACAATTATCGTATCAACCCACTAAGTCTGGTGAAGACCCTAAATTTGGAAAACTATAGGTAGGCCTGGCTTTAATCACCAGGAATCTGCCAGCAACTCCGGGTGCGATTCGTGGATCATCGGCGCCATCCTGATAAATTCGCCGTGGTCGGTCACCACGAGAAAATCCAGTGGCTGGATCAACTGAACCGGCTGCCCGGAATTCGGAATTCGATGTCGCGGGAATTCGATATCGCATAACAATGCGTTCAAAAATGCCCGCCAAACAGCGGCGGTCTTTTAACTTAGCGTTATATGCCTTGAGGCTTGACATAGTACTAATAATTGGCACTATTTCTCAATGAAACGGAAGCACCAAAAAACGCTAGTCCAAATCTACAATAGACCTACTAGCGGAAACATCCCATGGAAGGATATAGAGTCTTTGTTTAAGACCCTGGGTGCGGATGTGTCTGAAAGAGCAGGATCTAGAGTTGCCGTAGTCCTATTCGGTGAAGTTCGTGTCTTTCATAGGTCACATCATTCTCCCTATACAGATTAAAGGCGCGATTGCCAGTATCCGTAAATGGTTAGAATTATATGAGGTAAAGCCATGAATATGATGGAAGTAGACGGTTATAAAGCAAAAATTGAATATGACCCAGAACTGGATCAGTTCCGGGGAGAAATACTCGGTCTGAATGGCAGTGCTGACTTTTATGGCAAAACACCAGCTAGCCTTCGTAAGGAGTTCAAAAATTCATTAAAGATCTTTCTTGTGGTGTGCGAAGAAAACGGCATTAACCCAAAAAAGAATATTCAGGCAAATTCAATCTCAGAATAACACCTGGGTTACATAGTCAAATTGCCGCGCGTGCTACAACAGAACATAAGAGTATTAATCAGTGGGTGTCTGAAATCCTTAAGCGTTCAGTGAGTGAGTAATACGGCATATAACAATACGCTCAATTCCGACGCGTAAAAGACGCGCGTCGGTTAATTCGTGCGTTATGTTTTTTTGAAGTGCAGTAAAAGTTAAATAACAAAGGAGAAGCGCTAATGCATCAATACGTTATTGTTTATCTAGGCGGCAATCAGCCATCTAGTCCAGAGGAAGGTAAGCAACATTTTTCGAAATATATGGATTGGTTAGCTTCATTGGGCGACTCAGTTGTTAGTCCTGCCAACCCTCTTAAGGATACGAGCACAGTAAACTCTGATGGTACTGTTACCATTGGAGGCACAACGACAATGTCGGGTTACACGATAATTGAAGCGGATTCTATGGATGCGGCACTGTCGATTGCAAAGGCTTGCCCTTTTCTTGATATTGGCGGTTCACTTGAAGTGTCAGAGTTAATAGAGATGCCAGGCCAAAAATAAACATAACAATTTCAGACTGCGTTGGAGCCAGCAGATCGCAACGTATTACTCGCAATGACGCAGGATTCGGGGGATTGCTTCGTTTCACTCGCAATGACACAAGATTCGGGGGATTGCTTCGTGCCTCGCAATGACGCCAGGCTTTTTGTCATTGCGAGGTACGAAGTACTAATTTTGCTGGAGTAAAATTGAACGCGCCAAGCGCGGCCCGAAGGGCAAATTACATGGATGTAATTTGTAATCCCCAGCAGATTGGAACCATCCAGAAGATTGCCGCGCTATCGCTCGCAAGGACGCAACTTTGCTGTTCTGGCTAAAGTAAGCACCATTGTACTTTTGCCCAAAGAATCTGTTATGGCGACGGTGGCCAGGGCCTGTGTTCCTCGCTAGATATCCAGGACTTAACCCAGCTAGAAGGTTCAGGCTTCCAGCCTGTAATATCCATGGCTTCCAGTACCTCGTCTGGAGGAATTGTTTTCCCTATAGCTGTTATGCCGGTGCGCAATAAAATTGAAGACGATGGCTGTCCATTTACCCACATTGATTGAGCAACATAAATCCATCGATCATCAAAGCCGACAGCTTGAGTTCGCATGGTCACCTTGTCGAACATCTTCACTCGCCGCCTGTATCTAACAGAGCCGCCGGCCACAACTAATCCCCATCTTTTTTTCTTAAGAACTTTTGCCAGGCCGGTTTGTATAGAAAGATCAAATCTTCCTAAATCATATAAAGTCAGTATTCTTCCATTATTCATTTCTAGAAACATATCAATATCCCAGGGCATGCAGCGGAATGTGGTTTCGCATACCGCATCAAATTCTATAGATTTGGTCAATGCCGCTCGAGTCGATGTAGTAAGAAGTCTAATAAATGGATACATAAAATTTAATCTTGCTCTGATATAACGGTAACAATATACTGAACACACACTGTGTATGTCCGTACTCGTCAAAATAAGTATACTACCCAGCTTGTGTCTCGGCATAAGTTGGGCATTTTATAACAGCGATCAGACTACTTTCTAAGCTGCTACTTGAAGATGATCATCCGGTGGGTGTTTACCATTTTGACGTACCAGTTTTGGAGCTCGCAGGTGTCAAAGAGATATTTCAATGTGTGCCGGCTATGGATATAGTAGGCTTAGCTTTGAATCCCGGAATGGACCTGTCATAGATTGATTATGTCGAATAATATGAATACACAATGGCAACCCTCGAATCCCGCCAGCCTTGCGAAGCGGTTTTCGCGCCTGGGCTGGATCGGTTTCTGGATGCAGATAGTGTTGATCGCTGTTCCCGTCCTGTTGCTTGTCTATGTGCTGTTTTTCGCCAGCCCCGATTCTGCACAACGCAGGGGTATCGACCTGAGTAACTACCTGTCCTACGGTGGCTTGATGGTGATGGTGTTCACCATATTCTGGTTTTATCGCTATACACGCCTGGCCACACGCATTGCCGACCCTGCAAAGCGGCCATCCCAGCAATCTGTGGTTCGAACACTGTGGATCGGTCTGTGGGCAAGCTGCCTGGGGATTGTGTTTTCCATGCTGCTGCTGCTGAGTGCGGTGGCCCGGCTGTTGTTTATTCTGATGACCATGCCTCAAACGGGCATACCTATTGCGGCAGTCTCCGGGGGTGATCCTGCCAGGACCCTGTCCGCCATCGATGCGGCCAGCCTGACGTCTCTACTGATGATGCTTACGGCGGAGTTTATTGTACTTGCCTTCACGCTCTGGCTGCTTTACCGGGTAACCCGGCCTTCGTCCACGATAGATGAGGCTGCAGCCTCAGATTCAGGCACGAAGGGTGATGCCGGGCATGGGGAGCAGGGCTTCGAATAAGGTCTATTTCGCAAGCCGATGTTAGTCGCTGTTCCTCTTAAGAAAACTGTTAATTGTTTAAACGTAATGCAAACAAGCAAATATCTTTCACAGGTTTTACCCGTACTTCTCTTCGCCTGTTTGATGACGGTTAGTATTCCTCATGTCAAAAGCGAGACACAGCAAGGCGCAAACAATTCAGTAGATGCGTCGGGCAACGAGGAGAGCGGGAAGCTTCGCACTGTTCCCTTTCTGACATTGAGAAATATAACCGGTAACGAAAAAGCATCGAAGTTTTTCGGTGGTGAGCGCAGTGACTTGCGTGCCGGATATTGTGAGTTGTCGCACACAGCACTGACGAAGTTGAAACCCGTCGCGGAATGGGCACCGTTCCATATTCCTGAAGAAATCGTCAAGCTGGATGCCATCAGGCTGTCGCCTGTCGAGGAATTCTTGTCGGATATGGAAAGTACCGTGAACGGTCAGTCTCCCGTGCTGTATGCGCACGGATTTTTTATCAGCTTTGAAAGGGGATGCAAAAGGGCTTCGCTACTGCAGCAATCACTCGGGATGAAAGGACGGCTTGTGCTATTCAGCTGGCCGTCAGATGGGTCAATCACAAATTACACCCATGATGAAGCTGACCTCTACTGGAGTGTCGATCCGTTGCGCGGAATTCTGCGTGATATGATCGACCGCTTCGGTACGGGTAAAGTTAACGTTGTTGGTCACAGCCTTGGCACGCGTGGTGTGATGCTTGCGCTGGTCAGGCTGGCTAAAGCGCAACAGGGTAACGAGCCATTGGTAAACCAGGTTGTTCTGATCGCTCCCGATATCGATGTCGGCATATTCAAACAGTATCTGCCGGTAATTCGACCGCTCGCACGTAACATCACCGTCTATGTATCGAGCAACGACAGTCCGCTGGCGCTTTCCAGGCAGGTTCACGGTTATCCGCGTCTCGGTGAGGCCGGTGAGCACCTTCAGGGCCTGACGGGAATAGAAATCATCGATATCTCCGATATCCCTATGCGCGCTCCCTCAGGTCATGTCTATCATCTTAACCAGAACATCGTGGTCGATGACCTTGTCCAGCTGTTGAATGAAAACAGGCCGGCAGCGCAACGCAGGAATCTCAAGCAGAGTGGTGAAAACCAGTGGCGCTTGCAGCAGGCTGAGACTGAGTAGGCTATCACTCACAAAGCCGCTGGATGCCTGCCTCCGCAGGCATGACGTTTAATGAATGGCTCCCCAGTCCCCGTCATCACTGACTCCGCAGGGATGACGTTTTAGAGACTACTGTCCTTTTTCTGTCATCCCTGCGGAGGCAGGGACCCAGTGTCTTATTTCGCTATACAATTTCAGGATACAAGTCGCGCCAGTATGGGTTGGCTTCTTCTATCAGGCCGATCTTCCAGGCGCGTTTCCAGCGTTTGATTTGTTTTTCACGTGTAATTGCATTCCACATGTCTTCATGCATTTCGAAGAAAACCAGAATGTGTGTGGAGTATTGTTTGGAAAATCCTTCAACAAAATTATTTTTATGTTCCCAGATTCGTTTTTCCAGGTTGCTGGTTACACCAGTATAGAGTGTGCCATTACGAGAATTGGTGAGGATATAAACAGCAGGTTGTTTTGCCATATCGTTCCTTGATAATTTTTTCTTCTATCCTGCCCAAATTATAAAGAAGATTTGTTCGATGTGTTAATGATGCGGCTATTCTGAACCCAGGCCGCTGGATCCCTGCCTCCGCACACTGCTGTCCGGAATAAACACGTCATGCCTGCGGAGGCAGGCATCCAGCGTCTTAAGTCACTGGATTCCGGCTAAAAACATGCCGGAATGACGGTGTTTGAGAGATTTCCTAAATTTAAGTCTGTACATTTTGTACCATGAGTAAAGCCGCATTGTATGGCAGTACTAGCTAACTTCGCGACTATTATTCCGGACAGCAATGTGCCTCCGCAGGGATGACAGGAATAGGGTTATTGCACATAAGACGTCATGCCTGCGGAGGCAGGCATCCAGTGTCTTTTGTTGCTATGTGATCTCTGGAGACAACTCACGATTGTAGTACCAATGGTGTCCGGTCCCTTTAGTCATTCTTGGCGCTTGAAATGCAATTCAACGATCAGCCCCGGATGGTTGTCGCTGAATACTATCTCCGCATCGTGCATCCGGGCCACGGCGGCAACCAGGCTTAGACCAAGGCCGCTGCCGTGCTGCGAGCGGCTCTGGTCCATGCGATAGAAACGCTGCAACACCCTGTCACGTTCCGCGGCAGGGATGCCCGGTCCGTTGTCTGAGATCGAAACGACAGGGCGGTGGTTTCGTTCGGCCAGGCGTAGCATGATACGACCGGCCTGCGGAGAATACTTGATCGCATTATCCAGCAGGTTGATGATCGCCTGGAACAGCAGGTCGCGGTCACCGCTGACTTGTGGCCTGGCTTCAAGCGCGATCTCGATTGTAATCTGTTTTTCTTCGGCCACGGCGTCGTAGAGTTCTACCGCGTCCTGTACCAGCGAGGCCAGGTCAACATTGTCGATGTTTGCTCTGACGCCACCGGCCTCGATACGGGCGATACGCAGCAGGGCGCCAAATGTGGTCAGCAACTGGTCTGCATCAGCGATGCTTTGCTCGACATAGGCCGCGTTCGGGCTGCCTTGATCAAGCTCTCCGTGGAGTTGTTCCAGTCGGGTGCGCAGGCGGGTTAATGGCGTACGCAGATCATGCGCCACGTTATCCGTGACATGTCGGATGCCATCCATCAGTCGTTCAATTTCATCCAGCATCGCATTCAGGCTGATCGCGAGCTGGTCGAACTCGTCATTGGAGCCCGTGGTCTCGACGCGCCGCTGCAGGTCGCCGGCCATGATTTCGCGGCTGGCCTGGTTGATGCGATCGATTCGTTTCAGCATGCTGCGGCTCATGATAATGCTGCCGGCCATAGCCAACGCCAGGGTCAGGGCCATGCCCCAGACCAGTGCCCGGATGATCAGTTGCTGGGTTGCTCTCAATTCACGTGTATCACGTCCTACCAGCAGGTGCAGGCCGCCCTGTAACAGGAACGGCCGGGCACGCGCCTGGAATACGCGGCCGCCGGCGCGGGTATCTTTGAAGGCGAAGGTGAGCCAGCCATCGCTGCCGGTTTCGACATCGGGCCAGGCATCGATGTTGCCGGCCAGCGGTGTAAATGTAGACGAGGCGAGCAGGTACACAGATGAGCTGTCCGGATCGCGCTCGACTCGCTGCTGCAGGATGTTCATCAGAATGCTGAGTCCGCCTTCGCGGTACTGCTCCGCAAGCCCGGTGATTTCGGCCTCGATGGTGGCGTCGGTCTGCCTGGCCATGTAGCCGACCGTTGCCCAGTAAATGAATCCCAGCAGTAATAGCACGGATCCGGCAAACAGCACCATGTAGACCAGCGACAGCCGGAACGATGAGCTTCTGAGCAGTTCAGTCGTTTTCATTGATCATGTATCCCGCACCACGCACGGTGTGCAGCAACGGCGTGGCATAGCCCTTGTCGATCTTGCTGCGCAGGCGACTGATATGCACATCGATCACATTCGTCTGCGGATCGAAGTGATAATCCCACACGTGTTCCAGCAGCATGGTCCGGGTGACCACCTGGCCGGCATGACGCATCAGGTATTCGAGCAGTCGATATTCCCGTGGCTGTAGTTCGATGACCTTGCCGGTCCGGGATGCCGTGCGCGACAGCTGGTCCAGTTCAAGATCACCCACCTTGAGGCGGGTATCCATATTGAGACCGGCAGTCGAGCGTCGTTGCAGCACTTCGAGTCGTGCATGGAGTTCACTGAAGGCAAAGGGTTTTATCAGGTAATCATCGGCACCGGCTTTCAGTCCTTCGACCCGGTCATCGACCTCGCCGAGGGCGCTGAGTATCAGGATGGGCGTGCTGATGTCTGCTGCGCGCACGCTTTTAACAATCGTGACACCATCGATGCCCGGCAGCATGCGATCGATGATCATCGCATCGTAATCTTCGGTGGTGGCGAGCACGAGGCCGCTTTTACCATCCTGTGCCTGGTCTACCGTGTGACCGGATTCACTGAGGCCTTTTTTGATGTAGGCGGCAACATCAGCGTCATCTTCGATCAGCAGTACGCGCATCTCACGGGTGTTTCATGTTTCTGTTCACAGCATCAAGTCT
>Ga0209271_10000765_pt1 | contig 11186 bp, 7 predicted proteins | sample tdAd002_FD_187123 | JGI IMG/M metagenome (GOLD analysis project Ga0209271, IMG submission 187123) | Marine sediment microbial communities from the Atlantic coast under amendment with organic carbon and nitrate - tdAd00.2 (SPAdes)... | ecosystem: Environmental > Aquatic > Marine > Coastal >... | reverse complement strand
ACAATCTATGATGCGACATTTATTCAGCCTTCGACAGCCAGGGAACTCGGAGACATCAATTGACAAACGAAATCAAATCAAACGGGCCTGGTGTCGTTACAGTCACGAACCTTGCTTAACGATTGGAAATGATCCGGTATTCATATATCGTTCCGCTATCGTTAAATCAGGAAAACTCCAGGTGACACTCATGAAAGCAATTACCCTGCGCGATTTCGGCGGTCCCGAGATGATGGAATTGAGCGATATCGCGACACCCTCCCCCATTGACAATCAAATCCTGGTCCGCGTAAACGCGACTTCGGTTAATCGCCCCGACGTCATCCAGCGGCAGGGGAACTACCCGCCACCACCAGGCGATTCCGAAGTGCTTGGCCTCGAAGTCGCCGGCACGATCGATTCAATCGGCAGTAGCGTCACCCGCTTCAAGCCCGGCGATCGCGTAGTGGCGCTGGTGGGAGGCGGGGGTTACGCCGAATACGCGCTGGCGCTCGAAGGTCATACCATGTCGATTCCCGAATCGGTTAGTTTCGAGCAGGCTGCCTGCATCTGCGAAACCTACATCACCGCTTATCTGAACCTGTTCATGTTCGGGGAAGTTAAAGGCAAGAAGTCGGTTTTGATTCATGGCGGCGGCGGCGGTGTCGCGACTGCAGCGATTCAGTTGTGCAAGGCCCTGAGTCCTGAAACCGAAATCATCGTCACCGCTTCCAGCACAAAACTTGATCGGGTTCGTGAACAGGGTGCCGATCAAGTGATCGATTACCGCGAACAGGATTTTGCCGATGAAATCAGACGTATTACGGACAAACGCGGTGTCGATGTCATTCTCGACCATATTGGTGCGAAGTACCTTGAATCCAACATGAAATCACTCGCGCTGTCTGGAACTTTAATGCTCATCGGCGTCATGGGAGGCATCAAGGCCGAACTCAACCTCGCCACCATGATGGTCAAACGTCAGCGTATTATCGGTTCGGTGCTGCGCTCCAGGCCAGTTGCGGAAAAGGCCGCCATCATCAGTCAGTTTGAATCCACTGTGATGCCGTTGTTCGCCGCCGGCACAATCGAGCCCTTGATCAGTGCCCGTTTTCCGCTACATGAGGCCGCGGCCGCGCATCAGATGATGGAACAGGGTGGGCATTTCGGCAAGATTGTTCTGCTAGTCCCTCAGTCTTAAATCATTCCCGCCTTCCCAATAACGTCATCCCCGCGAAAGCGGGGATCTGATAACGACGCCACCATTTCAAGATCCCCGCTTTCGCGGGGATGACTGAAGAACTTCGCGGGGATGGCAGTTTGGTACGTCGTTCAGGCCGCTTCGAGCTTGATGGCGCAGAACTTGAATTCGGGGATCTTGCCGAATGGGTCGAGCGCCTCATTGGTCAGCAGGTTCGCCGCCGCCTCGTGGTAGCAGAACGGAATGAACACTTCGCCTGGTTTTAGCGCACCATCTGGACGTGCATAGGCGTGGATTTCGCCACGGCGTGAACGCGCAATGATTTCGTTGCCGGCTTCGACCTCGAGCTTTTCGAGATCCTGGGCATTCACATAAATAACCGGTACCGGTTCGATCGCATCGAGGATCGCGGCTCGACGGGTCATTGAGCCCGTATGCCAATGCTCGAGTTGACGACCGGTGATCAAAATCAACGGGTATTCTTCATCGGGCTGCTCATCGGCCGGAATCGCTTTGGCCGCAACCAGTTTGGCCTTGCCATTCGTAGTCGGGAAGTCTTCGATAAAGACGACGCTCTGCCCCGGGTCATTGGCGTCGGCACAGGGATAGGTCACCGATGAAGATTCGGTCAGACGGTCCCAGGTAATTCCGGTAATGCTCGGCATCGCCAGGCGCATTTCATCGTAAACTTCGGATACATGCTGGTAATTCCAGTCGAGACCAATGCCCTTGCCGATATCGCGGATAATCCACAGGTCCTGGCGTGCTTCGCCGGGCAATGACACCGCGGCATGCCCGAGCTGCACACGTCGGTCGGTATTTGACACGGTACCATCCTTTTCCGCCCAGCCCGAAGCCGGTAGTACCACGTCGGCGAAAGCGGTGGTTTCAGTGAGAAACATATCCTGCACTACGAGGTGTTCGAGCGACGCCAGGGCCGTACGCGCGTGGTTCAGGTTCGGGTCCGACATGGCCGGGTTTTCACCCATGATGTACATACCCCGGATCTTGTCCTCGAGTGCCGCGTGCATGATTTCAACCACGGTCAGACCGGGCTGGTTATCGAGTTCGGCATCCCAGTAATTCGAAAACCAGGCGTGTGCCTCCGGGTTATCGACGCGTTGGTAATCAGGAAATACCATCGGAATCAGTCCCGCATCCGATGCCCCCTGCACATTGTTCTGCCCGCGCATCGGGTGTAAGCCGGTACCGGGGCGGCCAATCTGTCCGGTAATCATCGACAGCGCAATCAGGCAGCGCGCATTATCGGTACCGTGGATATGTTGCGATATACCCATACCCCAGAAGATCATCGAGCCTTTCGAGGTCGCGAACAGTCGCGCCACTTCACGTAGCGTGGCCGCATCAATCCCGGTAACAGCCGCAGTTTTCTCCGGGCTGAAATCGGCAACATTCGCCTTCAGTGCTGCGTAGTCGGTGGTGCGCTCAGCAATGAATTTTTCATCGGTCAGGTTTTCCTCGATGATGGCGTGCAACATCGAGTTTAACAAGGTCACATCGGTCGAGGCATTGAACTGCAGGTGATGCGTGGCATGGCGTGCAATATCGGTTTTGCGTGGATCCAGCAGGATCAACTTTCTGCCATCCCGAATCGCATTTTTCATGAAGGTCGCGGCCACCGGGTGATTGGTGGTCGGGTTTGAACCGATCACCATGAAAACCTCGGCATGCTTGACGTCTTCAACCTGGTTGGAAACAGCGCCTGAGCCGAGACCCTCCAGTAATGCCACCACACTCGAGGCATGGCACAAGCGTGTGCAGTGATCCACATTGTTGGTGCCGAAACCGACACGTACCAGCTTTTGAAACAGGTAGGCTTCTTCGTTCGAGCCCTTGGCCGAACCGAAACCGGCAAGCCCGTTGCCGCCAAGCTCGTGCTTTATCTTTTTGAGTCCGCTGGTGGCGAGATCCATCGCCTCTTCCCAGCTTGCCTCGCGAAACATTTTTGACGGATCGCCTGGATCGAAATGCTCGTTCAGCCCCTTGGGAATACCCTGCTTGCGGATCAATGGCTTGAGCAACCGCTGCGGGTGATTGACATAGTCGAAACCGTAGCGACCCTTGACGCAGAGTCGATTGAAATTAGCCGGGCCATCCCGCCCTTCGACGCGAACGATGGTGTCGTCTTTGACGTGATAAGTAAGCAGACAGCCTACCCCGCAATAGGGGCAGACCGAGTCTACCTTTTTATCGGCTTCGAGCAGATGTGCGCCGCTGGCGTTGCTGAGCGCCCCGGTCGGGCAGGCGGCGACACATTCACCACAGGCGACACAGGTGGATTCACCCATCGGGTCACCGATATCGAACACGATTTCGGCACGATGGCCGCGCAGCGCGAGACCGATGACATCGTTCACCTGGCTTTCACGGCAGGCGCGCAGGCAGCGCGTGCACTGGATACAGGCGTCGAGGTTTACCGCGATCGCCGGGTGCGATAAATCGGCCGCTGGCTGATGCCGGGGGGTAAACCTCGGTTCGCTTACCCCGAGCTTGTTGGTCCAGTAGGTCAATTCATTGTCAAGGGTATAGGATTTCTTCGGCATATCCGACAGCAGTAATTCAAGCACCAGTTTCTGCGACTTTTGCGCACGCTCATTATCAGAATTGACCACCATTCCCGGGGTCGGATTACGGCAGCAACTAGGCGCCAGTACGCGCTCACCGTCGATTTCGACCACGCAGGCACGGCAATTGCCATCGGCACGCAGCCCGTCGGTGTAACAAAGATGCGGTATCTCGGTGCCGGTGCGCCGCGCCGCCTGCAGGATGGTTTCACCCGGCAAGGCTTCGACCGCTTCACCGTTGAGCGTAAATTCGATGGTCTCAAAAATCGAATCAGGATTCGCAGCCATTATGAGCACCTCAAAAAATAGTGATTTTTTGGTGAGCGCAAGGAAGCTCCGCGCGCAGAACCGCAGTGTATGTATAAATACATGAGGATTTGAGCACGGAGCTGACGCGGCGATCGCGAAAAAAGCGCATTTTTAGAGGTGCTCATTATTGATTCTCCTCAATGCCGAGTTCATGGGGAAAGTACTTAATGACAGACAGGATCGGATTCGGCGCCGCCTGCCCGAGCCCGCAAATTGACGCGTCGATCATGACCGTCGACAAATCGTTTAGTTGCTCGATATTCCAGTCACCGCTTTCCATAATACTGACCGCTTTCTGGCAGCCGACCCGGCACGGGGTGCACTGGCCACAGGATTCGTGGGCGAAGAATTTTAGTGAATTCAGCGCCGCCTGCTTCGCACTGTCCTGGTCCGACAATACTACAACCGCCGCCGAACCGATAAAACAGCCGTATTCCTGCAAGGTATCAAAATCCAGTGGTATGTCACCAAGCGAGGCCGGCAGTATGCCGCCTGAAGCACCGCCCGGAAAATAACCGTAAAACTGGTGCCCATCAAGCATGCCGTCGCAATATTCGTCGATCAGCTCCTTGATGGTAATGCCGGCGGGCGCCAGGTGTACGCCGGGTTTGTTAATGCGGCCGGATACCGAAAAACTGCGCACACCCTTGCGGCCGTTACGGCCTTGCGAGTCAAACCACTGTGCACCTTTTTCGATGACGTCACGAATCCAGAACAGGGTTTCGCAGTTGTGTTCGAGCGTCGGCAGGCCGAACAGACCGACCTCGGCGACATAAGGCGGGCGCAGGCGAGGCATACCCCGCTTGCCTTCGATCGACTCGATCATTGCCGACTCTTCGCCGCAAATATAGGCACCGGCACCACGGCGGATTTCGATATGGGGTAGTTCATAGCCGCCCTTGCCAACCAGATCGGCGACCGCGAGTTCAAGAATGCTGATTACCGATGGGTATTCATCGCGGATATAGATGTAGCATTTATCGATACCGATCACGCGGGCGGCGATCAGCATGCCCTCGAGAAAACGATGCGGATCGGAGAGCATGTAAAATCGATCCTTAAAAGTCCCGGGTTCGCCTTCGTCGATATTGATTGCACAGATGCGCGGTGCTGGCTGATCACGTAGAATGCGCCACTTGCGTCCCACCGGAAAGCCGGCACCGCCGAGTCCACGTAACTGGGTGCCTTCCAACGCGCTAATGATTTCATCGCCATCGATGACAGCAGCGAGTAATTTATCATAAAGCTGGTAGCCGCCATTAGCCTTGTAGGCTTCGAAATCAATACTGTCATCCGGCAACGGCTGGCTGGTCTGACCGCTATCGAGCGCGGCTTTGACTGAATCCGCGGTGGCGGTATCCACCGTAAACTGTCCGACCACGGCTACCGGCGCCTGGTCACAACGCCCGACACAGGGTACTCGCTGCACGCGCACAGCCTCGCCTAACGATGCTTCGAGCGCACTGATCAAGACTTCACTACCTGCCATTTCACAACTGACCGAATCGCAAACACGCACCGTCAAAGCCGGTGGAGCGGTTTCTCCGGCTTTAACGACATCAAAGTGATGGTAAAAACTCGCGACCTCGTAGACCTCGGTCATCGACAGTTTCATCTCCTGCGCGAGTGCCACCAGGTGTGCGGCCGAGAGATGACCGAATTTATCCTGGATTTTGTGCAGATGTTCGATCAACAGGTCAGCCGCGCGCGATTCATCGCCGAGCAGACCCTGTACATCGAGCAGCGCGTTGAGATCGACGACCCTGCCCTTGGTTTTACCGCGGCGGCGTTGTTGGCGATTATCGACCGCGTCGGATTTGAGCTCAGGCTGTGACATATGAATTCCCTGGAGTCCGGATATTGTTGAAGAAATTTCCCCGCTCTTGACGAGCGGGGCAAAGTTTAACCCAAGGAGGAGCTGACAAAAACATGTGAATGCGCCATCACAAAACGTTAATGCGCCATCACGGTAATGATATTGGTATTACTCAACAGGTGGCTGGTAACCCCACCGAACAGACGCTGGCGGGTGCGTGCATGACTGAATCCGCCTACAACCAGGAACTCGGCGCCGATTTCAGTGCAGGTATTCAGCATTTTCTTGCCGACATTGCGGCCTTTCCCGCTCAGTACGTGGTAATCGGCCTTGCATCCGTGGCGTTTAATGTACTCAAGCACTTCGCCAACATCGGCCTCTCGTTTTTTCGACACCAGCACCGAAACCTTTTTCATCTGCGTCAGCCACGGCAAGGTCATGCACAGCGCCCGACTCGCCTCGACGCTATCGTTCCAGCCGATGGCAGCATGATCGACACGATGGGCCGTCCATTCAGGGGCGGGGGGAACGATCAGCACCGGTCGTCCCGAGTGCAGCATCAGTGCTTCTTGCAGTTCACCTACGCCGGGACCACCGATGCGGTGTTTGGTGGGTCGTGACATCGCAATTACATCGACCAGACGTGATTCCCGGTCGAGCACCGATTCGGCATTGCCTTCGAGTATATGCAACGAGGCGGAAACCTTCGCTGAATTATGCGGCTTGCGGGTTATCTGGACCTTGCCCTGTGTACAGAAGTTATTGAACTGTTCACGTACGGTGTCGACGACCGAATCGACCGCCTTACTGCTCATTTTGACAAATTCCTCGCGGTAGGAGGCCGGCATCCCGCTAAACATGAAAGGTTCGCTGGTATGTTCACGTACGTGTACTACCTTGATGTGGGCACCGAACCGATTGGCGATAACCAGCGCGGTATTCAGCACGTCTGCACTGCGTTCTGTACCGTCTACCGGTACCAGAATAACTTTTATCATTTGCCTCAACCTCCCGTTAGCACAAATCTTGAATATCGGAGCCTAGGTTCCCAGTTTCGAGCCCGCTTCCAGGCCTGCGGATGCGGCGTATTCGATGGCCGGCAACTTGCCGGCGTCGGCGCGAACCTTGAGCACGCGAATGGAGCCATCCGCGGTTGCAATCACGGCGCCGGCGTCATCGATTGAAATTACGCAGCCAGGTTCTCCGCAGTCAGCAGACTTACGGCTATCGAATAGCCTGATCTCGGCCCCGTTGAACGTGGTCCAGGCACCGGGTTGTGGATTGGCACCACGAATCAGGTTGTAGATCTCGTCGCTGCTCCTGTTCCAGTCAATTTCGACGTTCTCCTTACGACACCAGCCTTCGTAGCTACCATCTTCCGGGTCCTGTACTTCACGCGGTGCGTTACCGTTGCGCACCAGTTCGATCGATTCGAGCATCGCCTCGACGCCGAGAGGAAACAGCTTGTCGAAATAAATCGAACCCAGCGTGTCATCAGGTCCGATATCGACCTCTTTCTGCAGCAGGATCGGTCCGGTATCGAGTCCATTGTCGGGCCAGAAGATCGTCAACCCGGTTTTGGTCTTGCCCATGATGATCGGCCAGTTGATCGAACTTGGTCCCTTATGCCAGGGTAACAGGGACGGGTGATACTGGATCGAGCCGTATTTAGGTACATTTAACGCCTCTTCCGGCACCATCAATAAAACGTAGGCCATCACGCACAGGTCCGCATTGTGACTAGCCATCTGCTCCCAGACCTCCGGATTCTTGTAGGACGCGGGCTGATGTACCACCAGGCCTTGCTCCATCGCGTATTCCTTGATCGGATCCAGGGGTCTGCCCTCCGTGTCGGGCGCGCAGTACACCGCGACTACCTCATCCACCCCTTTATTCAGAATGGCTTCAAGGACTGATTGGCCATAGGCCTGCTGGCCATGCACGATTAATCTCATTATCTTTCTCCTCTCGCCTCGAACGACATCCAGCGCAGCAAGACTGTTCGCCTAAATCGCACCCGCTTCTCTCAGCGACGTGATTTCATCTTCGCTGTAGCCGAGAACATCGCCCAGAATTTCTTCGGAGTGCTCTCCGAGCAGCGGTGAACGCTCGACAACGACATCGTTAGCGGAAAGCTTGACCGGACAACCAACACTCAGGTATGGCCCGCGCTCGGGGTGATCGACTTCTACAATGGTACCGCTTTCACGCAGCGACGGTTCTTCCGCGAGCTCTTTCATCGACAGGATCGGCCCGACCGGGATATCGTGCGGATTGCATATTTCCATGACTTCGTACTTGGTCCTGGTCATGGTCCATTCTTCGATTGCGCCGAATATCTTGTTTAAATGCGGTAAGCGTAAAGCTGGTGTGGCAAGTTCAGGGTCCTCTTTCCATTCCGGCTTACCAATCACTTCGCAAATTTTCTGCCACGCCGCGGCCTGGGTGATGAAATAGGTATAGGCGTCAGGATCGGTTTCCCAACCTTTGCATTTCAGGATTCGGCCGGGTTGACCGCCCCCGGAATCGTTACCTGCCCGCGGTGTGGCTTCACCGAACGGAATCCCTTCGCCATGTTGCGAGTATTCCGCCAACGGCCCAGCCTTGAGACGTTGCTGATCACGCAACTTGACCCGGCACAGGTTCAGTACCCCGTCCTGCATCGGCGCCAGCACACGTTGACCGCGACCGCTTTTTTCACGATGCAACAAGGCGGCGCATATTCCGAATGCGAGGTGCAATCCAGTGCCGGAATCCCCAATCTGTGCGCCTGTTACCAACGGCAGGCCATCGCGAAAACCGGTAGTTGAGGCCGATCCGCCGGCACACTGGGCGACATTTTCGTAAACCTTGCAGTCCTCGTAAGGCCCGGGGCCGAAGCCTTTCACCGACGCCATGATCATGCGTGGATTTAATTCCTGGATACGTTCCCAGCTGAAACCCATGCGGTCGAGCGCACCCGGGGCAAAGTTCTCCACCAGCACGTCACAGGTCTTCACCAGGCGCTCCAGAACCTCTTTGCCGCTTTCGTTCTTGGTATTGAGCGTCAGCGAACGCTTGTTATGGTTGAGCATGGTGAAATACAGACTATCCGCACCTTCCACATCAACCAGTTGCTTACGCGTCGCGTCACCGACGCCTGGGCGTTCCACCTTGATCACGTCAGCACCCATCCACGCAAGTAGCTGGGTACAGGTAGGGCCAGACTGGACATGGGTGAAATCCAGAATTTTTATGTGGTCGAGAGCCTTGGACATTGTTTACCTCTGTTAAACGTTCTTTGAGATTGCTATATAAAAATCACTTGTACATGGTTTGCGCTTTGGTACCTGGCGCGTATTCGTTGGGGTCGACCCAGACGTTGACCACGGCACATTTACCGGTTTTGGCGATCGCTTCACGGGCGCGTTGCATGGCTGGCTGAATTTCTTTAGCTTCGTGCACCTCTTCACCATAGCCGCCGATCATTTCACCGAATTTGGAGAAAGGCACATCGCCTAGCTTGTTGCCGATATCGCCACGCTCCTGGCCGTACTTGGCGAGCTGGCCGTAGCGGATCTGGTTCATCGCCGAATTGTTGCCGATCACGGCGAGATAAGGCGCACCGAAGCGTTGGGCGGTTTCCATGTCGAAAGAAGTCATGCCGAATGCACCGTCGCCGTAGAGACAGACAACTTCCTTGTCGGGATGCGCGAGCTTGGCCGCCATCGAAAACCCGGTACCGACACCGAGCGAACCGAGCGCACCCGGATCCATCCACTGCCCCGGATTACGCGGGCGTACCGCCTGGGCGGAAATGGTGACAATGTCGCCGCCGTCACCGATGTATATAGTATCTTCACCGAGGAACTCGTTGATCTCATAGGCGAGACGATAAGGGTGAATCGGGCTCTGGTCAGTGGTAAACATCGGCATCAGCTTTTCCAGCTTGGTGGCTTCGATGACGCGCAGTTCAGCCATCCATTTTTGGCGCTGCTGGCGTGCACTGTCATCGATGCGACCCGATGCCGCCTGCTCGACCGCGGCCAGGATCGAACCTGGATCTCCGGCCAGACCAAGACTGATGTCGCGATTCTTGCCGACCGTGGCATAACTCTGGTCGATCTGTACCAGGGTCGCATCCCTGGAAATACGTTTGCCGTAGCCCATTCTGAAATCGAAGGGGGTACCGACGATCAGGATCACGTCGGCATTTTTAAACGCATCGCTGCGCGTACGATCGAAATGATGTGGATCGCCCTGCGGCAACATGCCGCGACTGGCTCCATTCATGTAAGCCGGTATATCCAGTGAACGTAGAAAACTGATGGCGGCGTCCTGTCCCCGGGAAGCCCAGACCTGCTGCCCGAGCAACACTGCCGGACGCTCGGCTTTGACCAGGATATCAGCCAGTCTTTCAATATCAGCTGGATCACCAATCGATTTAACCGATGCACGGTAAGCACCGGGGGTCGGGATGACAGCCGACTCGATCGGAATTTCGCGGTCGAGAATATCTCTTGGAATTTCGAGGTAAGACGGGCCATAGGCACCGTTAAAACATTCGCGGGCCGCCATCGACACCATGTCGGCGACGCGTTCGGTTGAAAACACGCCGGAAGCAAACTTGGTGATCGGTTTCATCATGTCAACGTGCGGCAAGTCCTGCAATGAACCCATCTTATGCTGGCTCAACGAACTCTGGCCGCCGATATGCAGAATCGGGCTTTCCGAACGGAACGCGGTGGCAACACCGGTAACCGCGTTGGTGCAACCAGGGCCCGCCGTAGTCACCACGCAGCCCAGTTTACCGGTCTGGCGCGCGTAGCCATCCGCCGCATGCGCCGCAGTCTGTTCGTGACGCACGTCGACGATACGTATGCCTTCATCGAGACAACCATCGTAGATATCGATGATATGACCGCCGCAAAGCGTAAATATAGTATCCACACCCTCCGCCTTGAGTGCTTTGGCGACGAGATGACCACCGGATATGACCGAGCCATCTTTGGTTTTCGCCTTCAGGGTATCCGTGGCGGTATCCGATACGGGTGGTTTTTCAGCTACAGTAGACATTACCATTCACCTCTTCAATTTGTTGGCCAACCCGGAAATCCTGCTAGCCCGGCGTTGATTTATTACGGTGAACCAGTCGGTGACTGGTTCAGTCAATCCAGATAATCGACATATCGTTCAATGTGTTTCGCCAGTTCCAGCGCATGATCCCTGACCAGTTGCTCAGCATGGTAGGCATCGCGTTCCTCGATCGCCTCGATAATACGGGTGTGGTCCATCACCGATTGCATGACCCGATCGC
>Ga0209271_10000762_pt1 | contig 11199 bp, 7 predicted proteins | sample tdAd002_FD_187123 | JGI IMG/M metagenome (GOLD analysis project Ga0209271, IMG submission 187123) | Marine sediment microbial communities from the Atlantic coast under amendment with organic carbon and nitrate - tdAd00.2 (SPAdes)... | ecosystem: Environmental > Aquatic > Marine > Coastal >... | reverse complement strand
CCAAAGCCGGGAAAAATTAATAATATCTTAAGATTTTCAAGCCCTTGATAAGCCTCAAGCTTTTCACCAATACCCGAAACTAGTGCCGGTCTCTGGAAAATTAAAAAGGGTACATCGGCCCCAATCGAAAACCCCATGGACATGAGTTTGTCCTGGGAAAACGGGTCACCGTAATAACGGTTCAACCCCAACAAAACAGCAGCGGCATTGCTGCTTCCTCCACCAAGGCCGGCTGCCACCGGTATCTGTTTTTCTATGGAAATTTTTACACTTTCATTTATATTCAGGGTGTTAAAAAAAAGAAGCGCAGCGGCAAAGGCTAGATTTGTTTCATCTTCCGGCACGTCCGGATGGCTGCAGGAGACAGAGGTCTCCTTAACGCCAAAGGTAAGTGAAACCGTATCGTAAAGTCCGACACAGCACATCAGGCTGACCAGTTCATGGTAGCCGTCGGGTCGTTTACCTGTAATCTTCAGAAACAGGTTTATTTTAGCAGGAGAGAGAATCCTCATAAGATGTCCGGATTATCCCTTTTCTTTTACATATATCATCCTCAGGTCATATAGAATATTTTTTAGCATACTCTCTTCATCCTTTGTCAAATTCCCTTGGGTTTTTTCTTCCAGCATGCCTAAAATATCTATGGTCTGTTTTCCAAGGAGCAGATTCTTAGCCTTTTTGCCGGTAGCAGGATCATCTATGACTCCAAGTTGTACCAGCACGGATGAATTCAACGAAAAAATAAAGGTCGCAAAGTTTATTTCCGGAAGTTGAAAATCTGTTTCATCCTCCTCCGGAGTAACCGCCTCTTCTGGCTCATCGGCCTTAATCTCCTCTTTTTGAGGTTTGGCCGCTTCTTCTTTTTCCTTTTGCCCCTGATCCTCTTCGGCAAAGATTCTCTTGTCTTTAATAATAAAATCTCTTTTGTCCGGCATTTTTGATCTCCTATATGTTTTCAGTTATAAAGAAAATATAATCAATGTATCATTTTAGTTTTATGAAACAACGAGACCAACGCAGCATTCAGGTTATTATTTTCCAAAGGGCTGAATTGATACGAATCAATAAAATCGATTTAGCAGAGAAAATAGATATTTTCAACAATATTCAAAACAATCTAATCTGAATATTGCTTGCACAATACCGCAAGGTATGTAAAAAGATCGGTCACGACAAATAGATAAAACCCGGTAATTTTTAGATGAACAGAGCTAAAAATTCAACGAAATCAAAAGGCCTGACATGGCCGCAACTAATACCCGGAACCCTTGTCAAAAGATATAAGCGCTTCATGGCGGATGTAAAATTGGCAAATGGTGAAGTTGTTACAGCCCACTGCCCCAATTCAGGCAGCATGCAAGAGTGTTGTGAATCCGGAAGGCAGGTCTACTTGTCGTTTCATGATAATCCTAAACGGAAGCTCAAATATACATGGGAGCTCATAGAAATGCCCACCTCGCTTGTCGGCATCAACACTCTGATCCCAAACAGGCTGGTCGCAAAATCTATTGAGGCCGGTGTGGTAGCAGATCTTGACGGCTACGACAACATTGCAAGGGAAGTCAAGACCCAAAACAATTCCCGGCTCGATATTCTTCTCAGTAAGGGAGACAAAGACCGCTGCTTTGTGGAAATTAAAAACTGCACCCTGGTAAAAGACGGGGTTGCATTTTTTCCGGATGCTGTAACATCAAGAGGCCTCAAACATCTTGTTGAATTGCGCGCCCTTGTCTCTTCCGGGAATCGCTGCGTTATGTTCTATCTTATTCAGAGGATGGATGCCAGACTTTTTCAACCGGCCAACCATATAGATCCTGCATACGGCGAAGAGCTGAGATATGCTGTGGAAGATGGGGTAGAAATTCTCGTTTATGACACTTACATTGATATAGAAGCAATCACTTTAAATCGAAAAATACCATACAAATTATAACAGACGGGAAATAATAAATTCCCCGATTTTTTCCGCCGATATTCCAAAAAGATCTTTCATCTCCACAAGCTCAATATGCCGTTCATCCCACACCACACTGTTTTCCTGAACAATGTTTTTGATGCGTTCATGTTTGCCGCCCAGAGCCTTTATCTTTACAGTCAGAGGAACATTTTCTTTGAACGATATATTCAACAATAGCATATATTCAATCATATTCGGTGTTGCAGGAGAAGCGGATATGATCGGAATAACGATAATACTCCTGTCGTCTTTTCGCCCCTTGCCGATATATACATTCCCTTCCCGTACAATGATTCTTTTGGTCCCCTTAAGCAGAGAATCAGTTTCTACACGGGATGGAATCGGTTTTAATACACCATCTTTTTTTATTATTTCGATTGTGGTTTCATCTGTTGGTTCGCCGAGAAGGTTCAAACCTCCGATTCTGTAAAAGATGGCTCCTTTTATATCTGAAACAATTTCCTGAAGATTTTTAAGGACAATGATATTTCTGTTAATAAGCTGGGAGGTATGGATATTGTATTCGATCAATGTCTCGAACAGTATCCCTTCTACCTTTTCGCTGATACGGCTTGTCCCGACAGTAACGGTTTTAGCCTGGTGCCGGATGGCATCCACAGGTCGGGACATACAGTTAATCGATTCTCCCAAACACTCAAAGAGCGTGTTCAACATGTTCAGAGCCGTACCCTTTTTGCCGAAATCTATTTCAAAATCAGATACCGGCAGTCTCCCCGAAAGATATTTAAGAAGCAGGGTCAGATCAGACGCTGCTTCAAGCATCATGGCAGCCTGAAAACTGTTGTCGGCTTTTTTTCTTCTGAATTCTTTATAGAAAAAAGCTATTTTTTCCCTGAAGGATTTTTCAAGGACCAATTCGTAAACATCCATACCTTGATCAGCATGATCGTCGATTGTTTTCCGGATATCTTTATTGAAATCGAATAAAAACTGTGAACCTTCATTAATTGCCATTGCAGCGTAATATCCCCAGATATGCCCCACCAGGGTGTTCAGGATGGGGGCAAAATGCTCACTGACAATCGGGACGTGAAAAACATCCTCTGCATATGGTTCAAACCTGTTTTCACCCTCGTCAGTTATTACAACGACCGTAGCCTTGTGTGCCTGGAATATCGCCGTATCCTTTATAATATCTCCGATTACGGTACCTCTGGCTCCGGCCGCGCAAACAATGATCAGCGGTTCCGATGAAAGATCGATGTGTTTTTTATCTTCAACATAATCGGATGAAATCGTTTTATAGCAAAGTTCACTCAGTTTGATCCTGATTTCATCTGCTGAAGCCTTGTTGGGTCCGCTGCCCACAGCGGCCCAGTACGTCTTGGTTGTCGCAAGCCTTTTGGCCGAATCCCCGATTTTGTTATGCATGGAAAGGATTTTTCTCATATGGCCGGGCATCGCAATAAGTTCTTTTATTTGTGCTGCAACAAATTCATCATTCCTGCGATCTTGAAGTCCGGCAATTTTTAGACCCAGTAGAGCGCCGGCAACTATCTGTGAATAGAATGCTTTTGTAGAAGCTACCGACATCTCAATATCTCTTCCGCTGCTGGTATACATGACACCGTCAACCTTAAAGGTAATATCTGAATCCCTGCGGTTGACTATGGCCATGGTGTGGGCGCCTCGTTCTTTCACCATATCCACGGTACGGTTTGTATCTGTTGTCGTGCCGGACTGGCTTATTGAAATCACAAGGGCGTCTGCCATACTGTCTGTATCGTCATCGTCATTTAGTTTAAACCCGCTCAGCTCCGATGCTTTGAGTGCGCTGATATAAAACGACGGATCATCCATGTAGTAATTTAAAATGTCTGCACATACCTGTGCAGCCACACCGGCGGTCCCCTGCCCTATGAAAAAGATTCGTTGTATCTTTTTATCAAGCAGAGCCTTTTGCAAAGTTACAGGGAATGTCTTTTCATCCAGGGTGACTACATACCGTTGAATCTCATCTCCCTTGATCTTCCAGCGATTCTGGAGGGTCTTTTCCACAGAATTCGGAGATTCCGAGATTTCTTTCAGAAAATAATGGGGAAAGTCCTGACGGTCTATATCCCTTGAAGTAATTTCGGTATACTTTATATCCTTTTTGCCAAGACCAACCGGAGTTTTGTCATAATAAATTGCCTTAATGTCGTCTATTCCTGCAGCGGAATCCTGGCTTAAGATAAAAATCTGCCCCCGGGTCATGCCTTCTCTGCCTTGTATTTCTTTTTCACCGTCCATCTTGACAAAACATGATGTCTCTTCAATCAGTCCGTATACCTCTGAAGCAGGCATATAGTAATCTTCGGCAATACCGATAAAAATGGCCTGACCGCTTCCTTTCTGGGCCAGAAAGAGCTTGCCGGGAGCCAAGTCGGTATGCATTGATATGGCATGTGACCCCTCAAAGTCATTAACAGCCAGGCGGAAAGCTTCTTGAACATCAAAGCCCTGGTTAAGATACTTTTCGATCTGAATTGGAATAATCTTTGTATCGGTGGTTATATCCTGATGTATAATTCCCCCCTGATTTTCATATTCATTTTTCAGTTTCAGGTAATTGTCTATATCCCCGTTCAGACAGGCGTGGATTATGCCGCTTTTTGGAACAATGCTCCCTGTGGTTTTGTTGTCCACAGGATGACAGTTGGGTTCGCAGATGGCGCCCACCGAGGCCCATCGGGTGTGAGCAAAAACTGTATGGCATTTATTAGAAAGGGCGGTCAATCTTTGCAGGATATCATCATTTTTTATCTGCTTGCGTAAAAATTGAATATTATCCCCAAGTCCCCCTACTTCAGCGGCAACTTTATATGTAATGGCAAGCGCAACAAGTTTTTGGCCGTTTTCATCTTCTGTCTCATTGACACTGATCCCCAGGTTAACGAGAACATCCCGGGCCAAACGATCTTTTAACTGATCATAAATATTATCCTTTTTTATATTTTCTTTGAACCTGTCAAATTCAAAGCCATCAAGAATAAACATCAAAGATATACCTGCCGAATCACGGCCCCTGACCTCAAGACGGTCGATACTGTTCAGTACGGCATTGATCTGTTTGAATATATTTACTTGATCAATGGTAGGGGTTTCATCGTCGTTTCTTAAAAGATCTTTTACCTTTTTAATGTTGTGGGCAATCTCTGAAGTAAGACACCAGAAAATGTCCTTTATATAATCGATATGTCGCGACAGAATATCCACATCATCAGATTCAAGGTGCCCCATATGATCGGCCAGCAATTTTTCCTCTGTATCAACTACCTCGGAAAGACGATTGGAAAATTTTGCGAGTTCGTCCTGAATATCCTGATGGATGAAAAGCTTGTAAAAAGGATCATTGCATTTAATGCTTCGGACCTTTTGGAAAAAAGCGTCAATCTGCTTTTTTCCACCCAGATAATGATTTTTAAAATTCAAATCGTTCTGCCGGCAGTTCGTATAGCAATTATCTTTGATCTTCTTGAGCATATCATTCAAAGATGCAATGTCGATACGGCCTTCTGTTTTTTTCTTTTTCGTAAGGGAAACAATCCCTGTAAGCCCGCAACACAGGATATTATTATGGCATGGGAAAAATACCAAAGAACCATCCGGAACACCGGCCATATACTTTCCAAAATATACGTTAGTTGAAAGACAACTAAGGGCTCGACTATACAATTGTTTGATAACACTGAAGACTTTGATTAGGCAGTTCATTGATAATCCCTGTATTGAGGGTCTCGTAAAAAGTCAAAAAAGCGACATTTATACGAGAGTGTTTTAGATTTTAGACGCCAGGTTGTGGTTTGTTTTTAAAATAATTGGCAAAATACTCTTTCATTGCAATACGTGCATAATAACTTGCCCTTGGACCGATATATTTTTCATGGGTCACAATAACGGATAAGACTATCTTTTTCGGCCCATCTTTTTCTTCGGCAAATCCTACAAACCAGTCATAACGGGCATCGTGAGATTTGGTGTCCATGGATCCGGTTTTGCCGCCGATATTCAGTTTGGAAAGTATTTTATCTTTTCTGTACCCCCTGAAAGCCTTTTTACTGGTGCCGGAGCGTATTGTAGTCGCCATGAGACTATTAAGGATCTTAGATGTCTCGGGCGTAATGGCCTGGTTGATCGTGACCAATCGATTCCGATAAATGATCTCTCCTTTTTGGTCAACAATCTGATCGACTATTGAAGGTTCCATAATCTTTCCCTGGTTGATTATTGCCGAAGCAATCATTGCACCGTGAAGGGGAGATAATTTTGTTTCCTGGTTGAATCCACAGGCAATCTCAGCCCACTGGTAAGGTTCGTCGGACAAATAGACAGCACTGGGAGCAAGCTGAATTTCAAAATCGATATTTCTGTTGAAACCAAAGGCTAAAGCATACTTCTCGAGAGTTGTTTTCCCAAGGGAAAGAGCACCGATTTTTCCAAACACCGGATTAACCGACTGGGCAAATGAGTCCCGAAATGTGACCCGGTTGGTATACTTGTTTTTTCGATCTTTAAGCTGGGATTTGTATAGGGTATGTTTTCGGCCGTTGTAGGTAAGCTTAGAGTCTGGATTAAAACCACCTTTCTCAATAGCTGCAGATGCCGTAACGATTTTAAAGATACTCGCTGCAGGAAATCTGTTGTCCACGCAAGGGTTGTTAAACGGGTCCGTCTTATCAAAGCCGACCATGGATAAAACCTTGCCGGTTACAGGATCCATTCCCACAATTCCAATATGTCGGGATGTGGACAGGTTCAACTTTTTTTGAAGAAAGTTCTGCAGTCTAATGTCAAGGCTGGTGTAAACCTGAAATTTGCGGCCTTCTGAAAAAAAATCTACGCTCTTATTCTTAAGGTTTGCAAAGGATATGCTTTTAAGCAGAGTTCGGGCATCCCTTTTGTCGATTAACTTTCCATTATTGAGATGGACATCTGTTTTGTTATCATGGGATGAAAAAAAATAATCGGTCAGAGAGTGATAAAATGATTTTTCGCCAGGACTGGCAAATATCCCGTAAACCATAACAAGTATAACCAGAACCACTGCAGATAATTTAAGGATATTTTTGATTAATCTTTTTTTGGCAACATCCCATTTCAGACCGGCCTGATAATCTCTCCATCCCGGCCTTTCAAGAGCAGCCTGATCGATCTTAAGTTTTTGGGGTATCATTAGTTATAATGACATACTCCTTAGCTTAGAGGTGTTCCTTGTTTTACTTTTTTGTCCAGCGTTGCTACTGTGCAACGATCTCCATCAGTTGCGGCCAGCAACATACCCTTGGACAGTATCCCCATCAATTTGGCAGGTTTGAGATTCGCAACAATAATAACCTGCTTGCCCACCAGATCCTCGGGAGCATAGTCTTCAGAAATGCCAGCTACGATCGTTCTCCTTTTTCCCATATCGACCTCAAGTTTGAGTAACTTTTTCGACCTTGGGACCGTTTCTGCGCGAACCACCGTAGCCACCCTTAGATCAACCTTATTGAGTGTTTCAAGGTTTATTTCTGGTTTAATTGCAGGCAGTTCAGATACTAAATTCCTTACTCCCGACGAAGGGCCATCATCCTTTTTTAAATCTATCCTTGGAAAAAGTGTGATTGATTTAGGCAAGTTAGTGCCGGGTAATATGGTTTTCCATGTTTTAAGTGTATCAAGATGATAAAACGGTTTTTGCGGGTTCATACCTAGATGCTTTTGCATGATCTCGGCTGTACCCGGCATTATGGGATATATAAGGCCGGATATGATTCTGAGAGATTCGAGAAGGTTGTAAATTACAACTTCAAGCTGTTTTCGGCTCGATTTCTTCTTTGCAAGTACCCAGGGCGTGGTAAGGTCAATATATTTGTTCATCCGTCCGATAAGTTCCCAGATGGCTATGAGCGACTTATGAAAGGCAAATGCTTCCATATTTTTTTCAAATTTGTCAATCGTTTTCAAGGCATCCGATTTCAAGCCGAGCCGGAGCTCCTTTTCCACTCGGGTATCGACTTGTGGAACAATTCCTGAAAAATATTTGTGCACCATTGTTAAAACCCTGCTGAACAGGTTCCCAAGATCATTTGCCAGATCAGAATTAATGCGTTGTATAAGCGCCTTTTCACTGAAGCTGGAATCGAGACCGAAGACCATTTCTCGCATGAGAAAATATCTGAATGTATCGAGTCCGTAAACATTTATCAGCTGAAGCGGTTCTACTACATTCCCAATGCTTTTCGACATTTTGCTTTGATCAACATTCCAGTATCCGTGAACATGCAGTTGTTTATATACAGGAATTCCCGCCGCCTTTAGCATAATCGGCCAGTAAATGCCGTGGGGTTTTAAAATATCCTTACCCACAATGTGCTGTACATATGGCCAGAATGTTTTGAACAAATCCCCATCAGGGTATTGTAAAGCTGAAACATAGTTTAAAAGGGCATCGAACCATACATATATTACGTAGTTTTTATCAAACGGAAGCGTAATACCCCATTTAAGTCTTTTTTTGGGGCGGGAAATACATAGATCATCAAGCGTTTCTTTAAGAAATGAAAGAACTTCGTTTTTATAACGTTCGGGAGTTATAAAATCTGGATTGTTTTTAATATGATCAATCAGCCAGTCCTGATAACGGCTCATCTTGAAAAAATAGTTGGATTCTTCAATAAGTTCAAGCTCTGTTTCATGATCAGGGCATTTGCCGTCAACGTGCTCGCGCTCTGTGTAGAAACGCTCGCACCCAAAGCAGTAAAGTCCTTGATATTCACTGAAATAGATATCGCCTGAATCATAGATCTTTTGCATTACTTGCTCAACAATTGTAACATGGGAAGGATCGGTAGTGCGGATAAAATAGCTGTTCCTGATGTTAAGTTCGGGCCAGAGAGCCCTGAAAAGACCGCTTATCTTGTCCACATATTTCCTGGGGCTTAGACTCTCTTTTTTAGCGGCACGTACAACCTTGTCGCCGTGTTCGTCCGTACCGGTAAGAAAGAAAGTCTCTACCTTTTTCATCGAGTTAAACCTGCATGCTACATCTGCTGCAATAGTTGTGTATGCGTGGCCAAGATGGGGTCTGGCATTAACATAGTAAATCGGTGTTGTTATATAAAAGGGTTTGGACATTTTTTCTCCTATTTTCCCCCTTTTACGATATCATTTAATTCAGCTTCTATATCCTGTCCGTCATCTAAACGAATTGCTATGCGATTGACTATTGCATTATGGCGGATCACCTTACCTTTACCATTTTTAGTTGTCACGGTTTCCCCGATTTTTGGGAATTGCGTCTTAATGTTCTTGTACATTTCGTATTCAAAAGTAAGGCAACACATCAGTCGACCGCACTGGCCGGAAATTTTTGTTGGATTTAATGACAACCCTTGTTCTTTTGCCATGCGTATGGAAACAGGTCCAAATTTCTCAATAAATGCCGAACAGCATATTTCACGTCCGCACCTTCCGATACCACCGCACATCTTTGCCTGGTTGCGTATCCCCACCTGCCTCATCTCGATCCTGACGCCGAGTTCTTTAACCAGCATCTTTACAAGTTGCCGGAAATCGACACGGCCTTCAGATGTAAAAAAAAATGTCAATTTACCAGCATCAAAGGAGCTTTCAACTGAAAAAAGGCTCATTTTAAGGTCAAGTTCCTTGATGCATTTAAGACAATAGGCATGGGCCTGTTCTTCAGTTTTACGATTTTTATTTCTTTGATCAAGGTCCTTTTGACTCGCCAGACGAAACACTTTTTTCAAGGGCTTTCCTGATGCGCCTGCTGCAGATTCATCACATTGTATCGCTGGAACCGCCACAGTCCCGAAACTAAGCCCTTGTTCGGTTTCCACAATCACATGGTCCCCTCGATTAAGTACAAATGCACCGCTGTCAAAGTCGTAAACCTTGCCGGCAGGCTTGAATCTTATCCCAACTACTTTTTTCATATTTTAGAGTTTCTGTATCATTTTAGCTTTATACCTAAAATCTGCAATTGTCGATTTGGCCGCATTTTCAAGGCGCAGGGTGAGCAGCCGTAGTAAACTACTGCAAACGCCCTGGGGCACGCGCAGGCAGGTCACAATCGAAACAATGGGTTGCATAACCCACAATCCACGGACCCTGTATCTTGTGTATGTATAATGTGTCTTAAACTTTTGCAAGTCGCATTATTAATACTTCTAAAGTCAGCCGCAAATTGGTGTTTGCCTGAATATCTTTCTGGGCTGAATGAATATCATCAATTTTTGAAAGCAGTGAAATAACTTTCATTTTTTTGGAAGCACGTTGAATCCTGTCGCTTAAGTCCTTGTTGATAATTTTCCCAGGATGATATTTGCAGACAACAAGGTCCCTGAGCCAAGATTTAATCACCTCCAGAGAGTCAGCAAGGAGTTCCTTGTTTTTTGACAGCTTTTCCGCAAATGCCATTTGTGAACCGATCGGTTTTTTCGACAAAGATTCAACTTCATTTATCAGCCAAATCCTCCGGTTCATCCAATTTGCCCTGTTCATGGAACTGATCATGGAGAAGGCTTTGGAGACACTACCGTTTGCAATGGCCGCTATTATCCTTGCATCATCTGGATGTGTTTTATGCCTTTTAATCAGTAACGTCTCAATGTTCTTTCTGGAAACCGGGTTAAATCTAATGTGCTGACATCGCGATACGATTGTAGGAAGAAGATCGGATGTCTGCATGGCGGTAAGTATCAGAATAGTTTGATCCGGGGGTTCCTCCAGTACCTTGAGGAGGGCATTGCCTGCTGAAGGATTCATAGCCTGGGCATCGGATATTATAACCACACGTAACCTGGCCTCGTAAGGTTTCAGGGCAAGGGTGTCACAAAGGTCACGTATTTGACCAATCCTGATAAAAGGACCGGATGGTTTAACCAGGATAATATCCGGGTGATTACCCGATTCGATTTTCCGGCATGATTTACAACAACCGCAAGGGCCGATTGTTGTTATTTGGTCCGATGTCGTGTAACAGTCAGCTGGGGTTTTCGTCCCTTCTGAAAGGTTCTTTTGCTCAAAAACCATACAGTTACACGCCATAGCGAAAGCCATAGCAGCGGTCTGCTTGCCCACCCCTTCAACCCCCAACAAAAGAAGGGCGTGAGGTGTTGTCTCATTTCGAAATAGGGTGGTTAATAGCCGTATCGGCTGTTCTTGGCCTAATATCGACTCAAATCCAGATATCGATTCACAACCAGACACAAATTTAACTATTTACCCGATCTTTC
>Ga0209271_10000760_pt1 | contig 11210 bp, 9 predicted proteins | sample tdAd002_FD_187123 | JGI IMG/M metagenome (GOLD analysis project Ga0209271, IMG submission 187123) | Marine sediment microbial communities from the Atlantic coast under amendment with organic carbon and nitrate - tdAd00.2 (SPAdes)... | ecosystem: Environmental > Aquatic > Marine > Coastal >... | reverse complement strand
CACGATGAGTGCACCGGCAGCGATGTCCCATGCATTAAGGTTGAACTCCCAGAAACCGTCGGTGCGTCCCGCTGCGAGCCAGGCCAGATCCAGCGCGGCAGAACCGGGTCGGCGAATACCCGCTGCCGGCGTCATCAGCGCCTTCATGGTTTCAAGGTAGGTGTCCAGATAGCCTTGATCGGTATATGGGAAGCCGGTGCTGAGTAGCGCGCTATTCAATCCCTTGTGCCCGCTAACACGTATGCGTTTTTCATTCATTTGTGCGCCTTCACCGCGGGCGGCTGTAAACAGTTCCTGGCTGAGGGGGTCATAAATAACGGCCACTTGCAGCCGCGCTTTATGTTTCAGTGCGATTGAGACTGCGAATTGCGGAAAACCATGAAGGTAATTTGTGGTGCCATCGAGCGGGTCGATTATCCATTGATATTCGGCGTCTTCATGCTGGAGACCGCTTTCTTCCGCAAGAATGCCATGATCCGGGTAGGCCTGTTTCAGTACCTCAATAATTGCGGCTTCGGCCTGCTGGTCAACTTCTGAAACAAAATCATTACTGCGTTTAGTGGCGATCGTGAGCCGGTCGATCCGGTCCATGTAGCGCACAATTATATTTCCAGCCGCACGCGCAGCGCGGACGGCGATGTTTACCATTGGATGCATGACAGTTTTTCAAAGAGCGGTGTAAATTCGACGCGAAGCATAGCAGATTGGCCCGACTATTTCACGAAGGCGGCCCGGGTTTCCCAGGCTGCAGCACTTGAGGCTTGTACTATAGGGTGGTTGAAGTGGAGTGAATGCTGATAGTGCCCGAATGGTTTTCTGAAAAATCCGGCAATGAATATTGAACAAAATCTATCAGTCCATAGTTATTACCATGCCTTTCAGGATGATTGCCCAACCTTCTTTGCCGGATTTCCCATAAAATCCATTCCCTTGATGAAATATACGGGCTAGCCATGCTTGAAAATACAAGAATCGTACTGGTCAATACATCGCACCCCGGCAATATCGGAGCTGCCGCACGCGCGATGAAGAACATGGGGCTGTCGCGCCTGTACCTGGTGGCGCCGAAAGAATATCCTAGCTATGAAGCCTACAGCCGCGCAGTCGGTGCTAATGATGTTCTAGCAAATGCTGTTATCACCGAGACACTGGCAGATGCCTTGAACGGGTGTGTCTGGGTTGCAGGTACAAGCGCCAGGGAGCGAATGGTGCAGTGGCCGCTATATGAGCCGCGTGAATGTGCCGGTATTTGTCGTGATAATTCAGTACAGGGTGATGTCGCGATTGTGTTCGGGCGTGAGCGTTCCGGATTGACCAACGAAGAACTGGAGATGTGCAATGGTCTGGTGCATATACCGACTAACCCGGAATATAGCTCGCTTAATGTTGCAGCTGCAGTTCAGGTCTTATGTTACGAGATTCGTATGGCTTTTCTGTCGAATCAGGATGTTGTCGTTGAAAAGTCCAAAATGAGCAGGGAGGACATGCCTGCAACCACGGACCAGCTTGAAGGCATGTACCAGCATATGTACCAGATGATGGAAGATATACAATTTTTTAGCAGCAGTAATCCGGAAGTGATCATGCGGCGACTAAAAAGCCTGTTCAACCGCGCGCAGACCAGCAAACGCGAAGTGGCAATATTGCGCGGTATTTTTTCGGCAGCGCAGGGAAAAAAGTCAGCGCGCTAAAGTTGTCTTAGTTAAATGAGTCATCCCCAAGTTCAGTGGGTAGAGCCATGATAACGCCCTGACCACACAAGGAATATTAGTCCGCCTGCCGCTACACGGCCCCCGCAAATGAACGCAAATTATTTAAAACAACATCCACAGATGAACACAGATATTTAGAAACTTAAAAACGCTTTCATCCGTGTTCATCTGCGTTTATCTGTGGACATTTATCCTGTTCCTTCCTGGCATCCAGCGGTTCAATAGGCTTATAACATGAAACCGACAGTTCGTAGCCTGGATGTAACGCAGTGACTAAATTCAATTGGATTGAATTTGAACTGCGAATGCAGGCCCAAAGGGCAGAATACATGGATGTATTCTGTAAATCCGGGGTTGTTAATTGCTGCGATGAATCCCCGGATTACGTTGCACTTCATCCGGGCTACAACTGTCGGATTCATGTTATTAAGGCTATTGAACCGCTGGAGCCCAGGAAGGAACAGGGCATATGTCCACAGATAAACGCAGATGAACACGGATGAAAGCGTTTTTAAGTTTCTAAATATCTGCGTTCATCTGTGTTCATCTGTGGATGTTGTTTTTAATAAATTTCGTTATTTGCGGGGGCCGTGTAGCGGCAGGCGGATAAAACCTCTGTGTTCTCTGTGACTCTGTGGCAAGCATTTGTAGTTTACCCACTAGTTATGGTGAAGACCCGTTTTTCAGAATGCCTACGCTGTCGGGTAGAAATGGGATTTAATCTCTTCCCACATCGATTTGTAGCAAATTGCTGCACGACTGTGAGCAGCAAAGTCGCCTAGTGGAGCGCGTTTGACACCCATGCGCTCTACCTCACTGGCGTAAGGGATGTAGCTATCGAGCACGCAAGGCATGAATGAAGGTGGGTACTCGACAATTAGCCGGTGCAGCTGTTTTCTCTGGTCGACCATTGCGAAGAACGGCAGGATTTTCATGGAATCGTAATGCTCTTGCTTGAAGAACTTTTTAATCTGTTTATAGGTTCTAAGCGACAGAGTTGTCGGTATGGTAGGTACCAGTAGAACATCTGCAGCGGCGAACACGCTTTCAGAAGCTGACGATATACTCGGTGGACAGTCCAGGAATACATAATCGTATTCTTCGGATAAAGGTTTGATTAGTTTGTTGAGGCGCTTCTCAGGTTTTTTAGTCATTTCGACGAAGAAGTCCATATTTCTGTATGAGAAATCAGCCGGCAATAAATCCAGGTTTTCATAATCCGTTCCCTTTATGGCATCATCCAGACCCCGCCTGCCCTCAACAAGCTTTTGACCTCCCCCCTTTATTTTTGCCTTGATTCGAAAGTAATAGCTTGCAGCACCCTGTGGATCCAGGTCCCAGATAAGTGTACTCGCTCCATCCAGTGAGGCCAGGTATGACAGGTTGACGGCTGTTGCCGTTTTGCCGACACCACCTTTGATGTTGTATATCGCAATAACTTTCACAAAAGCTGTCTGTCCCTAATGAGAATCAACGAACATGTCCTTGAACTCTGCCTGGTTGTCTGGCGAAGAGAACGCTGCATAGTGCTCTGCAAATCTATGTCTTGTTTTCACCTGCCTGTGCTTGAGATAATTCATCACCTGCTTGCATGCTTTATTCGCACCTGCATCAGTACTTTGTTTAATATATCTTTTAAGAATACCTCTATGAACATGCAGATCATTAAATACACCGAGGTTATCCTGCAGTCCTTTCAATGCCTGAATGAGCTCACGTATCCTGCTTGCAGGGTAAAGACTCTGGAAAAACTCCATTAAATAACGCAACTTCTTGCAGGTTTTGCGTAATTCATGCAGTGCTTCGGCTTCAGTATCATCGGTAATTGCGTTTCCTTCTTCCAATGCCAGCTGGTACATACTCCAGATAAGTTCATCTGCCAGTTTGTATATCTCTTTGTCGGTGTTTTCCAGTGGTGGTTTTGTCGGTTCAGGACTCTCAAGGTATTCACGCCATTCTTTAATGCTTTGACGATACTCAGGTGACTTCAATGTATAGACAAATTTTTTCTGCGCTTCAGCTCTTGACTGCGCAAGATAATCACGCAGGGGTTGCAGCTGATCTTGCGCAGCTTGCTTGAGATCGCGTTGATAACTCTCCAGTTTCAATTGAAACACATCAAGATCCCTGACAGGAGTGGTTAACTTACCCAGGCCTGAAAAAAATTTATTGTATTTAGCGATAATGCCTTGAGGAAGAACCTTATTGATTTGTGTTAGAGCTGAACGTGTTTTTCGTATCGATACACGGTAATCATGCATAAATTCAGTGTCCCTGCCCCTGATACTGCCGGCGGAATTCTGCAGCATAATTTCAAGCAGTCGAAGCAGGATCTGCTTCAACGCTGCTTCAGCCGACATTTCGGCATCAAGAAACAGGTTCAGCCTGGTTGAATATTCGGATGTGCCAGTGCCTGATTCAGCCAGTGCAAGCTTCAGAATATTATCCTGGGCTTGACGCAGTTCCAACGGTAGAAAAAAAGCCACAACCTGATCGAACTCATCCGCATAACCTTTTACCGGCTTGATTGTTATACGTTTGCCTAAAACAATGCCTGCACGCACTTTTGAAGGAAAATACCAGTACTCATCAAAGTTGACACGCGCCACCACCTTTTCATTTTTGCCCAGCACAACCAATGGCTGGCGTTTGATCTTTATCTTTATGCGGGGAATAAGCTCACGAACCGATATTACTGATGTTAGTTGACGGCGAAATTCACATTCAGCAAGGTCACTTGCCAGCTGCGGCACCTGCTTGAGCCCCAGTTGAATTTTTAAATCGCTGTCTTTATCAGCGCGCCAGTATATCCGGCGTGCTTGCTCTTCTTCATGCACCTCGAGCACTGCGCCATTGTTATACAGCAGCCAGTCGAAGGTATCGTAAAATACCCTGTAATTGACAGTCTCAGCCAGAACATTGACATAAAAATTATTTTGGAATGAAGCTTGCAGCTCTGAGAGGCCTTGATCTACCGGGATAACAAGATCGAGCTGTTTATTATTCATTAACAATCAACGAGTGATGTGTATGTTGGCGAAGTATCACGAGTAAGCGTTACAACATATAATGTTAATACAATAACTCCTGATAATAAAATGCATCATAACAGAGAGCTATGATGCATTTTCAGCAGATCAGCCTTCATTCACTACGCGCTTATGGAAGTAAGTCAGCAGTTTTGCACGTAGTTTAGACTGCCTGTGCTTAGCTGCAGCAGTTTTTCGCTTCTGCGCAAGCTCGATGAATGTATCCTGTGAGCTCAATGCAGATTCAGTCTCGGAAATGCGTGCCCGCTGAACATAGGATCCATTCTGCTGCATTGTCCATACATGCTTCTTAGTGGAAAGCTGCACATCGAGTATAAGACGTAATTCCTCACGCAGTTTTGCATCCTCTACCGGAGCGACCACCTCAACTCTGCTTTCCAGATTGCGTGTCATCAGGTCGGCAGAACCAATGTAGTATTCTTCATTACCACCATTATGGAAGAAGTAGATACGCGCATGTTCCAGGAAGCGGCCGACGACGCTGATTATTCGTACATTTTCACTGATACCCGGTATGTCGGGACGCATACGGCATGTATCCCTTACAATCAGGTCAACTTTCACACCGGCTTGTGCCGCTTTATAGAGCGCGCGCGTGATATCTATGTCTTCCAGTGCATTCATCTTGAACTGAATAAGTCCTGGCATCTTTTCCGAGTGAAGCGACTGTTCCCGTTCAATCTTCTTCAGTAGTGCCTTTTTCAGCGTATAAGGCGCCGCCAGAATCTTGCGATATGTTGGTGGAGGTGAATAACCTGTCAGGTAATTAAACAGTTCAGTCAAGTCCTGTGCGATAGCATCGTCACAGGTCAGCATACCCAGATCGCTGTACAAACGTGCAGTGCCGGAGTGGTAATTGCCGGTACCAATATGAGTATATCGGCGTAATTTATTATAATCCCTACGTACCACCAGTATAACTTTACTGTGCGTTTTCAAGCCAACAACACCGTATGTCACATGTATACCAGCCTGCTCAAGCCGACGCGCCCAGCCAATATTGGCTGCTTCATCAAAACGCGCTTTCAGCTCGATCAAGACAGCAACCTGTTTCCCATTTCTGGCTGCTTGCACCAGTGAATCAATTATGCCGCCTTCAGATGAGGTACGGTACAGCGTCATTTTTATCGCGAGCACCTTGGGATCAATACTTGCTGTACGTAAAAAACGTTCGACGCTGGTGCTAAATGACTCATATGGATACTGGAACAGCAGTGAACCACGCTCACGAATAATATGAAATATATTACGCGAGTCATGTGCCAGGCGCGTATGGTCGATAGGCTTGTGTGGTGGATCTTGTAGCTCAGGTATATCCAGGAATGCGATTTCAAACAGATCACGCATTCCCATGATTTCCTCGACTTCATATACATCGTTTTCTTCATCAAGCCCAAGTTCCGCAGCCAGCATACCCCGGTGTGTCCGGTTCATTCCCTTAGCAACCTGGAGACGAACAATAGGCGCAAAATGGCGATGACGAAGTTCTGATTCAATCATTACCAGCAAATCATCAGCTTCTTCCTCATCTGTTTCCACGATTGCATTTCGAGTTACTCTGAATAGCTCGCAAGATTCAATTTCCATACCAGGAAACAGCAAATCCATGTTGTTAGTCACAACATCATCCAGTGCCACGAAGGTGTAGTCATCATCCACCCGAACAAAACGAGGTGCGAAACCTTTGGTTACGGGGACCTTCACACGTGCGATATGCGGGACTGAACCGCCTTTGTGGCGCAAGGTTACTAGCAGGTTCAGCGCAAGGTTGGAGATAAAGGGAAATGGATGACCGGGATCCATCGCCAATGGTGTTAACAACGGAAAAATGTTCTCGATAAAATCACTTCGCAGCTCCTTCTTTTGTGCTTCGGTTAGCGAATGATATTTAACTATCCTGATTCCCTGCTGGGCTAACAGGCCAAGTACCTTCCTCAGAATACGATTCTGCTCTTTATGAATTTCCCTGACATTTTCCTGGCATTCAGCAATCTGTTCTGCAGGTGTTCTGCCGTCAATGGTTGGCATACGAATACCGGCAGCAACCTGCTGTTTCAGGCCGCCGATGCGCTTCATCTGAAATTCATCAAGATTGTTACTGATAATCGCCAGAAATTTAACACGCTCAAGCAAGGGCGTTTCAGCTTCATCCGCCATACTCAATACTCGACGGTTGAATGCAAGCCAGGTGAGCTCACGGTTCAGGTAGAATTCAGGGCTGTCGAAATCAATATCTTTTGCCGCAGCAAGCGTATCTGGCTGCCCAAATTCATCTTCATTCCTTCTGTCGAAGACCGCAGTTCTGCTCTCTGGAATATCGTCAGAACTCAAAGAGTCCTGCTCTGACGCACTATTATCTGAATGAGGTACATTTGTCATAATTAAATTAACCCTTTTCATATGCTATAAGTATGAAATATAGCTTAAACACAAATTTTGACGGTTTTGCTACTATTTTTCAATGATGCTAATCAAAAGTACTGATTTATCTGCAATAAGGCAAGGCAAAGCCAATCCTCAACAAATACCTATAACATATTCACGCGTATGAAATTTGCTAAAAATAAACAGAAAAAACACAAGCGAAAACATTTCCAGGAACCCGGCAGCATGAGCGCCAAAGCCGACAGGCATAATCTGTATGAACAATCTGTGCAGGATGTCTCTCATGAGTTTGATTTTATAAACAAAACTTTCCGCGATATTCGCGGATACAAGGCACATGCCCTCAGAGAAGACTTTTGTGGTACCGCAAACATGTGCTGTGAATGGGTCCGCAAAAGAGGCAAAAACACGGCTGTAGGTGTCGATATTGATCCCGAAGTACTATCCTGGGGCAAAAAGCACAATCTTGGCAAATTAAAATCCGAGCCCAGAAAACGCATCACCCTGCTTCAGCAAAATGTAATGAAAGTCAGAACAAAACCACCACAGGTTATTCTGGCAATGAATTTCAGCTACCAGTTGTTCAAGCAAAAAGGTACACTGAGAAAGTATTTCAAGAATGTACAGAAGTCACTGGCAGATGATGGTGTCTTCTTCATGGATGCCTTCGGTGGATACGAGGCCTATTCAGAGACAAAGGAAAAGACCAAGCACAAGGGATTCACATATGTCTGGGAACAGGAATCATACAACCCGATAACAGGTGATATGACCTGCCACATTCATTTCCATTTTCCAGACAAATCCCGCATGAAAAAAGCATTCACCTACGAGTGGCGCTTATGGACCTTACCCGAGATCAGGGAACTGCTTGAAGAGGCCGGTTTTTCCAAGGTGACTGTTTATTGGGAAGGAACCGATGAGGAATCAGGGGAAGGCAACGGGAAATATTCCCCTTCACTTCACGGTGATGCTGATCCAAGCTGGGTATGCTATCTGACAGCTGAAAAGTAGACACCTCGATTTAAGGCAACTCTGATTAATTATCAGGGTCTTCACCCAATGTAGTGGGTTAAACAGATAAAAAGCTTTACCACAGAGGCACAGAGGTTTTAACCGCAAAAAACGCTAATAACACGAAGGTAAAAAGCGTATTAAGTTTGCAGGGAAGAAAATTTATGGATTCCTTAAAACCAAATATTTGCGTTTTTTGCGTTATTCGCGGCTAAAGCCGTTCCTGCCCATGTCCCCGAACACCTGTTAACCATGCATCCGGTCTAAACAGTTGCACTTCATCCGGGCTACGAAACTATTCACACACAACATCATTCGCGTCTTTTGCGGGGGCCGTGTAGCGGCAGGCGGATAAAGCCTCTGTGGCATTAAATTGAATATTTACCCACTCAATACAGGCAAGAGCTACATCATAATTTCTGGCACAGCCCAAAGGGCGGGCTTTAAAGCGTACATCTTCTGCGTTATGCTTCTTATCATCGCGAAACATGCCTTGAATTGTTGCTGGGAACAGATTTTCACGCTAGCCTCATCGAGGTGAAGCGCATGGATGCGCTGAATAATCTGTACGCTTAAAAGCCCGCAGAACTTTATGAGAATTATTCAGAGTTGCCCTAGGTAAAAATGAAAACACCATCCAGAGAAATTGAGTTCAAGTTTGGCGTACATAGCAAACAGGCATTCTATCAACTCATAGAGCATCTGAACCTGCCTGAATCCGTGCTGACTAAAGGCGTCACGCAGGTCAACCACTTCTTCGATAGCCGGGCACTCTGTCTGCATGATAAAACTTTCGTTATCAGGCTGCGTGAGGAAGGTGAAAAGAGCATCCTGACCATCAAAGGTGAACATGCATTACCGCAGAGAGGAAACAGCGCACTTAGCAACCGGGTCGAAGAAGAAGTAGCTATACCACGGCAGGCTGCTGTGGATTTACTGCATGGAAGGATTTCTCCTCAACAGGCCATCAGGGACTATTTCAAAAGCAAGTCAGCGTCTATATTACAAATGATAAAAGCTGCCTGCAACGATCAGGACCTGGTTCACATAGGTGAGTTCAGCAACGTACGCATCCATCTGCCACCTGTCAGGCTAGCCGTAGCAAATACCAGTGAGACACTGGAATTTGAACTTGATACCAGCACTTTCCCCGATGGCAATATCGAGCATGAGATTGAAATCGAGATCAGCGAGCACAGCGATGCAACAAGTATCGAAGCAGCACTCATCGAACTGTTACAGCAGGCAGGTATTGAATGGTACACGGCGCCGAGCAAGGCCAAACGTTTTTTCGCCACCCTGCCCTACAGCTGAGATCCGTGATCAAGAGAATTTGTTAGTCCGCTTGCCGATCACGGCCCCACGCAAATAAACGCTAATACTGTAAACGCGATAGATGTTTACTCTCGCAGAGGCGCAGAGAACGCAGAGAACGCAGAGAACGCAGAGATGATATGAATTTTTTGCAAGGACATTATCGTTCTAATCATTTTCCTTTGCACTCTCAGCGCCTCTGCGAGAAAACAGGATGTTAATGATCAAGCATAGACTGATTTTCGGTCACACGAAAACCTACAACTGTCAGATCATGTCTGAATGATCACACATAAACAAACCATTTGCGTTCATTAGCGGACTACTATGTTTTACCAGCTCAGGTAAGCAAAGCCTTTTTCCTGTAGCTGCATAATGTCATCTACACCAATGGGAACAACCCTGGCGAAGTCCAGCAGATCATCCTCTGTCCAGCCAAGCGATTTCATGGTATTGCCGCAGGCATGGAACGCTATACCGTAATCACTCAATGAACCGGCACGTTGCTGCTGGCTACGACTTACCCCCCTGCCCGGGCTTTTACCCAGCAAATGTATGCCAGGCCCGAATGCTGCCACAACCAGTTCAATGTCATCGCCATATTTACGTAACATTTCACCACAGGAAAACAGTATATGGTTTAAATACTCATGATCAGCGCTGTTGCACTGATAGACCAGTTTATGCGTAGATGAATCTTCAAAATGTGTTTCGGTATGGTGTGCATGCACGGCCTTTGCGGCCATAGTGGCACCGAACAGGCCGCTTAGTCGCAAAATATGCCTTCTTAATTTGTCTGGTTTTTTCATTTTAATACCCTCGAAAGCTTATGATAGCGCTATCAGGGTATATGTACAGCTTATGAACTCTGTTTAGTCTGGAAAGCCTCATGCCTGAATATGGTGTTTCTGGCCGATTCATATCGCTCATTACTGATCTTGCCCTCGTCCCTGATGCGTCGCAAATCCTTTAACTCACCCACCAGGCGCTGATGCATGGGCAATTTAGCCTGAGCCAGTTTGATGTGTTGTCTCAGTTTTTCCATGAATAAATCGAATTCCTTGTTCCCGGGTTTGTGGTTTGACACTTCAAACAGCGGGATATTGCCAACAAAACTCCTGAATATCAGCTTGTCCTGGGTTCGATAATAAAAAATCAACATCGAGATCATGCTGAAGGTCCCCAACAATACACCAACTATCACGATGTAATCAGCTTTGAATTGTGTAAACAAACCAACATAGAGCAAAAGCATTGACCATACAATGGTAGCAAACGCGGTGCTGAGCCATTTCCAGGCAACCGTACATTCACGTTCAGGCTGGATGTCTACATAGCTCAGGTTGACACGATGCTGTTTATTATCTTTGTGCCTGAATGATTTCAGTGTGTAATAGAGCTGTGTATCATTGAAGATTTTGAAGGTACGTCTTACACCCTTGAACTTCTGTTCCTGAACAAAAACAATATTTACATGTTCAGGTTTTAGATGCGCGTCATCATCAAAAACTGAAGACAGAGTGATTTCTGTAATATCATCTTCAGGACGACCAACTTCTCCGCTCATGCTCTAACCCCAATTAATGTTTTGTAAAGATTTTGTAAACTTTACTGAAAGGTATTTTTCTTCAGTACATACAACTCTAAATTTAGAAGATATATCTGGTTTTTCCAGTTTCCAGGCAGGTATAAGCCCTGTAATGCAGACTTTTTACTACTGAATCTACAATATTAA
>Ga0209271_10000759_pt1 | contig 11228 bp, 9 predicted proteins | sample tdAd002_FD_187123 | JGI IMG/M metagenome (GOLD analysis project Ga0209271, IMG submission 187123) | Marine sediment microbial communities from the Atlantic coast under amendment with organic carbon and nitrate - tdAd00.2 (SPAdes)... | ecosystem: Environmental > Aquatic > Marine > Coastal >... | reverse complement strand
AGCTAAAGATTCCTTTCACCTCACATGATCGAAAACAAATGATCAGTGTCCGTTGAAGGAAAGAAGGAAGTTCGAGTTGAGCAGCCGCTCCTTTGGCCAAAGTAGCTGTCTCCCTGACTCTTCAGGAACAGTAGCAATGCCGATATCCAGCGCAGTTGACACGCATCAGATAAGGATCTAGCAATATGAGAATAGCAGCGCTTTGCCTCTTTTTGCTTTTTTGGGTGTCTCCGGCGCAAGCAGAGGTTGGCGATGCCATGGATTACTTCAACCTTGGCCTTGAAAGCTCTCTGACCAACAAGAAGATCAAATACTTCACCAAAGCATTGGAGTTAAATCCAGATCTCGCTAGCGCCTATGAAAAGCGAGGGTTACTTTATTTTTACAAAGAGGAATATGAAAAGGTAATCCGGGATTTTGGAACGTACCTTGATCTTGCCCCCGCCAAAGCCGAAGCCTATCGAATGCTGGGTATGGGTTATCTGAAGAGCGGGATTTACCAGTCCGCCATTCACAACTTCACCCGCGCCATTGAGATGGAGCCTGAACTGGCCAGAGCCTACGCCAACCGGGCGGAGACTTATCGGGAAATAGGCAATCACGACGAGGCCATCCATGATGCCACTAAAGCTATCGAGTTCGGAGGTGATCCAAGAACAATCTCCATCGCCTTGATGACTCGGTCAAAGGCTCATCGAAAGTTGGGTCGCATGGAGCAGGCCTTTGAAGATGCCACAGCAGCCATGCGGGCGGACCCTTTCATCTGGGGCATCAGTTATTCCGACCAGACTACCCGGAAACGTGAGGCACCTGTTGTCCTTATCGGCCTTTCATGTGTAGTATTATTGGGTCTGAAGCACAAAGTTCAACTAAGAACAAATGAGGTTCCGAGCGTCAGAATTTTGAAATCTAAACTCCTGCCTCCTCGCACATCCGACACCATAAAACGGGAGAGATTGTTATTCTTGTTGGCCAGCATTCCCAAAAGGAGACTCGCCACTGTGGTAGCGGGGGCAGGTTATGGCAAGACCACAGCGGTTGCTCAAGTAAGTGCAAATTTGAATGTGACTACTGTCTGGTACCGTCTGAACGAATCTGACAGGGATTTTGTAACCTTCCTCAGTTATCTGATTGCTGGCACTCGTCAGTACTTTCCGGAAATTGGTGCCGAGACTGCTGGAAAACTTGAAGGTGGAAAGAACCTGAATAGAGAACTTGAACCTATTCTCACTACTTTTTTGAGTGAAATAGAAGAGGCCGTCGAAGAGGACCTCATAATTATCTTAGATGACTACCACACTGTACGAGATAGCCAGGAAATTAGAAAAGCCGTCGCCTTCCTCCTCAAGCATGCAACACCCCACCTGCACTTGATTCTTATAAGCCGGGCCAACATAGACTTGCCCCTATCCCGCCTGCAAGCAATGAGAGAGATTATCGAGATTACCGAGGAAGACCTTGCTTTTACCGTTCACGAAACCTCACAGTTATTCTCACAATTGTTCAACATCACTTTGAAACAGAGTACCGCTGAGACTGTTCATCAAAAGACTGGCGGCTGGATCTCCGGACTAATGCTTCTCTATCATTCATTGAAAGGTAAGAGTTCCCAAGAGATCGAGAGAACTTTGCAGCGACTCCCAGGAACGCCCAAGACTATCTCTCGCTACCTGGAGGAGAACGTCTTCGATTCGCTGTCGGAGGAGACCAGAAAATTCCTCTTGCTGACCTCAATCTTACCCCGCCTTCATGTGGAATTCTGCGACCGGCTTTTGAACATAGACAACTCTCTAAGCATCCTAAATCACTTGGAAAAAAATCATCTTTTCACCTACAGATTGGACGAAGAGAGACAATTGTTCTCGTATCACCACCTTTTCAGAACTTTCTTACGAAAAAAACTCGCCCATGAATTAGGAAATGACGAACTCGATAACCTTCATAATGACGCCATAGTACTATTAGAGGAAATGGGTGAAAGCGAGGAAGGTCTGAGCGAATACCTGACAGCGGAACAGCTGAATCAAGATGAATTGCAGCGGAACAGAAAGCATATCATGGTTGATGTAGAGCAGGATCTAGAAGCAAAGGACTCTTCTCCGGCATTGAAGGTACATTTGTTGGGCAAATTTCGGCTTTTTGCTGACACCCAAGAAATCTTAGCGAAAAGCTGGAAGAGTAAAAAGGCAAGGACACTTTTCCAATTTCTGCTTTATTCACGCTCTCGGGGGTATGTGAACAAGGAAGTCTTAATGGAACTTCTCTGGCCTGAGGAAGATCCCCAAAAAACAGCAAAACGTTTGCATGTAGCACTGGCCTCACTGCGAAAAACACTCCAACCTGACTTGCAGAGGGGAACTCCGTCCTCGTATATCTCGCGCGATAATGATTCCTACACCATTGATGTCGGGGAGAAAGACTGGGTGGATATTGATAATTTCATCGAAGAGCTTAACCTCGCTAAACAGCAGGAAAACCTCGAGAAATCAATAGCACATTACCTCAATGCAGAGTCGATGTATAAGGGGGATTTCCTGGAAGAAGACCTTTACAGCGACTGGTGTATCGAGGCGAGAGAGAACTTCAGGAGCGAGTATTTGCAGCTGTTAAGAGAAATTATCGAGTACTATGATGGCCAGAAAGACTACAAGAAATGTATCGAGTATGTGCAGAAATACCTAAAGATCGATAAATACGCTGAGGATATCTATCAACTACTTATGACCTATTATGCGAATACGGGTAATAAGGCTCTGGTGGTGAAGACCTTCGAGAAGTGCAACGATATCATAGAGAACGATTTGAATTGTCCAATTAGTAACGAAACCAAGGCTTTATACCAGGAACTGATATCAAGTTAGTGTTGACAGTTTCTCGCTCTCTTGACACCGTAGGCGCGCGGTTTACCTGCCCGCTCGTGCCTTGCGTCGCAGGCGGGCGGGGAAAACCGCTCCCACAGAAAATAAATCCTGCCAATCACACTAATTAATCGGCTCGCCACATTTTTTAGTCAAAAATTAGTTCAGAACTAGTTTCAGAACTGTATGCAGGAGATGCTTGGTTATGCTTATCTCTGGGAGGACAACGGTTTTTCATGAAACACAAGGTCATATTTGCCGTATTTTTCATATGTTATCTCATAGTGTGCTATTTCCACTTCCTTTTGGAGAAAACTTATTTGAAATAAATTAAAGTTGGGTCACGTCCTCGCCCAGGGGCACAATATGAAAAAAACGTTCATCTGCCTTATTGGACTCCTCGCGCTCGCTGCATCTCCTACGTATGCTGACGAGGCTCTAGAATACTTCAACCTCGGCATGAAGAGCACAATGACCACCAGAAAGATCAAATACTTCACCAAAGCATTGGAGTTAAATCCAGATCTCGCTGGCGCCTATGAAAAGCGGGGATTCCTCTATTACATTCAAGAAAAATATGAAAAGGTGATCCAAGATTTTCAGACATACCTGAAGTTGGCGCCTGCCAAAACCGAAGCCTACCGGATGCTGGGGTTGGGGTATTTAAAAAGCGGGATTTATGGAACTGCAATCCAGAATTTTTCTCACGCTATCGAGATGGAGCCCACGCGTGCCGCCCCATACGCCAACCGGGCAGAGGCCTACAGGCTTCTTGGCCACTATGATGCTGCCATTCGAGATTCCACCAGGGCCATTCAGCTTGGAAGTGACCCCCGAAGCGAGGCCGACGCCTACAGAACAAGGGCCAGAGTTTTCAGAAAGCTCGGCCGTGGCGATGAGGCCGTAGCCGATACTATATCTGCCTATTGGGCAGATCCCAGCGTCTGGCACTATTCCAAACGCGGAAAGGCCTGGAGGACCGAAGATTTAAGAAAAATCGGACTCATTAATATCATCGGCATAGCCTTCCTCTTTATCGTGCTCAAGCTCAGGCCTCCAGGTGACGACTAACATGAGATAGCCCAATGATCATTGCAAGACGCATTATGCTGAGCTCAAAAGGCATGTGCTTGAGGAGTATGACTCTCTTCCTGCTCGTTCTCCTTTTGCCGGCCCATCCTCCGGCATACGGCCAGGACGCCAAGCGTTACTTCAACCTTGGTCTCGAAAGCTCCAGGACCCGCAAGAAAATAGAGTACTTCACCAAGGCTTTAGAACTCAATCCTGATTTGGCGGTTGTGTACGAAAAACGGGGAATCCTTTTTTATTTTCAGGAGGAATACCACAGAGCCATCCAGGATTTTCAAGAATACATCAAACTTGCTCCAGCGAAGGGTGAGACCTACCGGATGCTGGGGATGGCTTATCTCGAAAGTCAATTGTACGAAGCCGCTATCGACATCTTCACTGGCATGATCGAGACTGAACCGAAGTGCACCGTCGCCTACGCCAATCGGGCAGAAGCGTATCGTTTAAGCGGCCAATATGAGAAAGCCATCCGTGATGCTACCAGGGTCACTAATTACAGGGCTGACCCGATTACCAAGGTCGCCGCTTATACAACCAGAGCCAAAGTGTACTGGAAGATCGGTCAGAATGAATTGGCAGCTGAAGACGTCAGGGCTTCGGTAATAGTAGATCCCAGGAACTGGTTTCGAGACTGGTTTAGATATGCCAGTCCAGACGATATGAGGCGCGCCGCACCTTTTCTGATCATTGCCATTGCCTTTGCCTTGATTTTTGGCCTGAAGCTAAGACCGCCGAAAAAGGATGACTAGCTATATGAAAAACGGAAGAATGAAGGTGCGCGTCATATTGGCTATTGTACTCTTAACGTTTGGATTGTTTGTCTTAATCAATAGTCCAGATGGCCTCAGTGCAGCACACAAGATGCTCACCAGCCTAGTGGAATTGTGGCAAGACTTTATAAGCAAGGACATCGTGGGAATAGTCTGAAACAGGTTTTGAAAAGCGTGAGCACATCCAGTCCCGCCTTTGCGTGCTCTCGCACCCCCTGAGATTGTTCATCTTGCCTTAAAGAACAAGAAATAATCTTATCTTGATGACGGTTATCGGATAATTGCGCTGAGACCGAGAAATGAGCTATGAGAGGTGCGCACCGGATCCAGTAAGAAAGTAGAGGAAAACACGATGAATACAAAATGCTAAGACTTGGCATGAATCTCTGGCCGCATTTCCTTGGCCCTCCTATCTCCATTTGATGAAACAAGATATTTCTTTCCATGGCGACCAATTCTGGTTTCACCGATCGGTATTACGAGGTTTCTTAGTAAATGGGGACTTATGACTCTCAGGAGCGAGCTAGCTTGGATATGGCTGCCGTCATTGATAATCGTTATTAGTTCATGGCTCTTTAGACATGAACGCACCCGGCAAAGCCGCATCATTCACAACCAACCCTCCTGACGAACCAATCCAATATAAGTGCCCGCCGAAATCGTATCCGTCATTCAGACTGCACAAAAAACGTCTGCGCCCTCGAAAAATCTTCCCTATTAGTCGTTTCTTAGTTCAAAGCTAGTTCTGGTTTAGCTGGAAATTTGTACAAAGTAGTCAATTATTACCTGCTACTGGGCACGACACACTAGGATATTTGGGTGTCTAGTGCTTAGTGCCTCGTTTTTCTGCAATGCGCAGAGGAGCTGTACGGAAAGGAGGTGATAGACAGAGGAATGAGGCCGCTGGCAAGGAGAACTCTCAAGACAAGAAGGAGGTACGACCATGACAGCAGTAAACAAAACACCAGGAAAGGCATGGAGGGTGGTGTTTGCTGGAACAACGATCAATCTTTGTCTCGGTGTACTGTACGCCTGGTCCGTATGGAAAGCCAGGCTCGTTGATCCAGAGATTATTGCGCTACCCATCAATCAAGGGTGGCAGGTGATGAAGCATGCTCAAGCCTCAACGCCCGTTACCATTTGCATGCTGATGTTCGCTCTATTGATGATCCCAGGTGGCAGATTGCAAGATAAGATGGGGCCGAAGATGGCTGCAACCGTAGGGGGAATAGCCATCGGGCTCGGCTTGATCATAGCCGGTCTCACAAAGAGTTACGTGGGTTTGATCATTGGCTACGGCATTGGCGGCGGTATCGGCATGGGCATTGGCTATGCCGCCCCCACCCCCGCAGCCTTGAAGTGGTTTGGACCCCACAAACGTGGACTTGTTGCAGGTCTGGTAGTGTCAGGATACGGTGGCGCTGCTCTCTATGTCTCACCGTTGGCAAAATACATCATTGACGGTTGGGGGCTTTCCGCCAGCTTTTACTTCTTTGGCATTCTCTACCTCGCAGTGATCTGCATTGCGGCTCAGCTTCTTGCCTGGCCCGATGAGGGTTATGTACCCGAAGCTCCACCTGCAACCTCAGCTGCTGCCAAGGCCGCAGTCGGCACTACCGTGGACTGGACTGCCGGTGAGATGGTTAAGACCTGGCAGTACTATGCTCTAGTATTCTTGTTCATCCTCAGCACTCAATCCGGTATTTTGATCATTACCAATGCGGCCGGCCTGCTGAATAAGGTCGCTGCTGGCATGGTGGCTGGATGGGTACTCGCCTCCTACGGTGGTCTAATCAATGCTGCGGGACGTGTCGGCACTGGCAAGTACTCAGACATCATCGGCAGGCACAACGCCTACATGCTAAATGCGGGTGTGTCTGCAATTGCCATGCTCTTGATCCCCTATGCCATTTCCACCAAGAGCATGTTTCTCTTGTTCCTACTGGCCGGCATCGGTTACTGGCAGTACGGAGGCGGACTGGCCCTGATGCCGTCATACACTGCGGACTTTTATGGGCCCAAAAACCTGGGCTTCAATTACGGTCTGGTGTTCTTGGGATGGGGTCTCGGCGCCTTCATGCCCAGATTGGCCGGTATGATTAGGGACGCGACGGGAAGCTTCAACATAGCTTTTTATTTGTCGGCAGCTCTTCTGGTGGTAGCCATTGTCCTGGCCTTTTTCACCAGGAGACCAATGCATGTGGCTACCAAGACAGCACCGGTTCATGCAACCGCTGACTCAGGGTAAGGGCCAGGCAACCCATATGCTTTTTTCCACCAGAGGCAGAAAGGCATGTTCCTTTCTGCCTCTTTTCGCTGCAGGACAGATGTAAGATGCAGAGATTGAGGGGTTGAGGGATTTGAGACATTGCATACTCGATACAGATTTACTGCTGACCATTGGATGTGGGATGTAAGGTAATAGGATGCCATATCAAATAGACTTCTCCAGCTTTGTATTTGATTACTTCCTAGCCTTCTGTCTGGGCATTCTCTTTGCGGTCACTATAAACGCTGAAGCCCAGGCGTTTGTGGCTCAGATTCTGGGTGATGTGCGGCAGGAAGACAATTCTCGCTTTCACTTCAATCCTCTACGCCATCTCGATGTTTTAGGGACCATCGCTTTTTTCGCCTCAGGCTTCGGCTGGCCTCGGAATGTTGATGTTGACTCGGGTAGGTTCAAACGTCCAAGACTCTATGCCGTCATCGTAAGATTGGCAGGGCCACTGGCGAATTTCTTACTCGCCAGTATCATATCCAGTGTCAGTCTAATCATTGAGCAGTTTTCCATTGATCCTCAGATGTTAGAAATTGTGCTCGGGGTGAATCTCATGGTTGCAGTGTCTAATCTCTTGCCCGTTCCACCACTGGCAGGCGGAAGTATAGCAGCCCTTCTTATTCCTGAACGGTATGGCAATATTCGAAAAGCATTTTGGCGCCTTAGTCCTTACTTGCTGGTGGTCCTGCTCACTGCTGACAGGTTGAGTAAGAACGAGATTGTAAACCGTGTTTGTATGCCACTTTTTGAGCCTGTGTTCAGTTTTCTTACCAAATCGTATTCTTTTGGTTGAGTTGGAGGAAGTTGTAACCTTTTCAGTACCATACCCTTTCTTTCGTTTTCCTCTTTTTTGGGCCTTTTTAGTCGGAAATTAGTTCAAATTTAATTGCCAACTCATACTGTGATAGGCAACCGCTTGATCTGAAAATGACACCACGCAGAGAGGTGGAGGCAAAGAACATGAAAAGAAATCTTTGTTCTAAATTTTTAGGCAGGATTGATGTGTGTGTGGAAGAAGCCCTAAACCGCAGAGAGTTCCTCAAAAGGCAACTCTTAGGAGCCTTCTTGTTTACGGCAGGGGCTACAGGGCTCTATCTACCCAGATCTCTTTTTGCAGGCCCGGTTCCTGAAATAGGCATCGCTAAAGGCAAACCAGGGTCGGCCACCCGTGCGGCTGTGAATCTCATCGGAGGAATGAGAACCTTCGTGAAACCCGGTGCCAAGGTGGCGATAAAGCCCAACTTGTCTTTCCCTCAGGGACCGGAGGCAGCCACCACCACCCATCCCCTGGTCACCAAGGAAATCGTGGCCATGTGCCTGGAGGCCGGGGCCTCCAGAATACGGGTTCTGGATCACCCGGCCGAGGATTCCGTGCGGGGTGAAACATCGATCAAGAGGACTAGAGAGGCCCTCAAAGTCTTCGAGAAAGATATGGTCTTTGGGCTTACCAAGGAAGATTTCTACAGGGCTACGCCCATTGTCGGCGGGCTCAAGTTCAAAGAGACAGAGGTGATGCGGGACGTGCTCGAGGCGGATGTCCTGATAGCAGCTCCCGTGGCCAAGTCTCACTCCATGACCGGAGTCAGTCTCGCCATGAAAGGGATGATGGGACTCATCTGGAACAGAGAAACCATGCACCGGGATTACCAACTGGATGAGGCCATCGTAGATCTGTGTGCTCTGCTCAAGGCCGATCTTACCGTGATAGACGCTACCAGGGTGCTTTCCACTGGCGGGCCTCGTGGCCCCGGTCAAGTGCTTAGAGCGAATACCGTCATCGCCTCAAGGGACATGGTGGCGGCGGATGCCAAAACGGTTGAAATATTCGAATGGTACAGCCAGCGCTTTGAGCCGCGGCAGGTGGAACATATCCGTCTAGCACACGAACGTGGTCTGGGGCGTATGGATGTGCAAAACCTGCGAGTGCAGCAGATAGAGGCATGATCACCTTCAAGCGCACAATACAGGCTATGAGTTTCGTCTTATTTGTTGTGCTGCTGTGGCTGGCTGCCTTCCCTTTGACAACTGCGGTGCCGGTGGACGCATATCTGTGGATGGATCCGTTGATTTTTGTGGGTGCCGGCTTGAGTGCTCGCCTAGCGATGCCGTTTGTCCTTGTTCCGATGCTGATCCTTGGCCTTACGGTCTTTCTGGGTCGATTCTTCTGCGGCATGCTTTGCCCTATGGGCGTTACCGTCGATGTTGCTGACAAGTTCATTAGGCCGCAGGCCAAAGACCCTGTCAAAAAGCCACCCGAAACTCTCAAGCAACTGAAATACCAGGTCCTCATGTTTATCCTTGGAGCCGCTATGTTAGGGGTGTCACTGGTTTTTTTAGCCTCTCCCCTCCCCTTGATTACCCGTTTCTGCGGCCTGATAATCTATCCGGCACTATGCCTTGTCGGCGATGGAGCTATGGCCGCGGTGCGCCCCTTGGCGAATCATTTCGACATAACAAGCCTTGCGTATACGGTTGTGCCCAGGCCTCGCTTCGACCATCAATGGGCCACTTTTCTTTTCTTCATCGTTATTTTCGGTCTGGCTTTCTACTCTCCTCGATTCTGGTGCCGCTACCTGTGCCCCTCGGGGGCAGTATTCGCCCTTATCTCCCGCAGGCCCTTTCTAAGAAGGCAGGTTTCTGACAAGTGCACTGAATGCGCCCTGTGTCAGAAGAGATGTCCCATGGGGGCTATCGGCCACGACCCTTTGGTCACAGATCACAGTGAATGCATCGTATGTGAAACCTGCGCCCGGATATGCCCAGAAGGTGCGGTCAGTTTTTCCAGGTCCAGTTTCCAAGGTGAAACCTCAGGAAAGGGTTTTTCCATAGACCGGCGGAAACTGCTCAAGGCTGGGGCTTCTGGCGTCGGCGCGGCGGTAATAACCCTAACAAGCCTCAAACACCTTCACGGCGAGCCCGTGCCCGGAAGGATGGGGACGCCTCCAATCATTCGCCCCCCAGGCTCGCTGCCGGAGGAAGCCTTTCTGGCCCGCTGTGTTCAATGCGGCGAGTGCATGAAGGCGTGTCCGACGAATACCCTCCAGCCTTTTGGCCTCTCTTCCGGGCTTACCGCCTTGTACAGTCCTCGATTGATACCGCAGAGGGGTCCATGCATGCCGGGGTGTAACGTCTGTGGCATGGTGTGCCCTACAGGCGCAATCCGCAAGCTTACCTTCAACGAAAAAATCTGGGCCAAGATTGGTACGGCCCACGTTTTGAGAAATAAATGTCTAGCCTGGGAGTTTGATAAGAAGTGCCTCATATGTGACGAGTTTTGCCCGTACAACGCCTTAGACTTCAGGATCGTGCCGGGAGTTTCCGTGGCCGTTCCTTTTGTAAATGAAGAAAGGTGCAGCGGCTGTGGACTCTGTGAGTATAACTGTCCGGTTCAGGCCAGGGCAGCCATCGTAGTGGCACCGATGGGAGCCCTCAGGCTGAAACACGGTTCTTACCGGGCGGCGGCCCGCAAGATGGGGCTGGATCTTTCGTTGGGGCACAAACGGAAGTATGGAGCCGCGCCTTATGAAGAACCCGGATGGTCCACCGGTCCAACCGGGCTTCCCCCGGGTTTTACTAAATAGACGCTTTGTTGTTGGTCATTTAACGTTCAAAAAAGGAGGGTTGTCATGAAGAGGTCATTGGTAGGGGTTAACTCGGTTTTTGCGTTAGTAATTGCACTTTGGTTTGTCTTGGGTTGGGCGAATGCGGGTTTTGCTTCTGATCCTGGGAAAGCCACAAAAGAGGAATGCGTAGCCAAATGTGAGGAGGCAACCGAATTGATTGAAAAGACTGGGCTGGATGCAGCGCTAAAGCAGATGAATGATCCGAATGGCTCCTTCATATGGAAAGATTCCTACGTTTTTTGCTTTCGTGTGGAGGATTTCAAGATACTTGCTCATCGGGTACCTAGAATCATCGGTTGGAACGTGAAGAACTACCGGAGTGCCGATGGCAAATTGATCTTTCAGGAGATGGCCAACGTCGCCAACGCCGCGGGATCAGGCTGGATTACCTATGACTACCTCAGGAGCGGGGAGCAGAAGGCCCGGCCCAAAAGAGCGTATTTTCTTAAGGTCCCCGGCAAGAACGTCATCGTGGGTGCGGGCTACTATGAGTAGGGCGGAACACTTCTTTTTACTACTTTGATATTCGTAGCTCTCGGAAAACAAGCTCTCTATCAAGAAAATTCACCCTTAACACACCAAATCTTATAACTAAAAAGGAGGAAACAAG
>Ga0209271_10000758_pt1 | contig 11231 bp, 10 predicted proteins | sample tdAd002_FD_187123 | JGI IMG/M metagenome (GOLD analysis project Ga0209271, IMG submission 187123) | Marine sediment microbial communities from the Atlantic coast under amendment with organic carbon and nitrate - tdAd00.2 (SPAdes)... | ecosystem: Environmental > Aquatic > Marine > Coastal >... | reverse complement strand
CACAGCACGAAGATCGCAAGTGGAAGTGCCCACCGCCGCTCCCAAACCGACACGGCGGCAGCATAACCGGCCCCGGGAGCGATCCGAAGTTTGTCCACCTTGACGAGGTCAAACCGGCGCTCTAGAGGACTTCGGTTGTATTGACCTGGAGGTTTCGATGGGGTCCCCCACCCTCGACGCAGTGACTGAAGCCCTTCGCAACGTCGAAGACCCGATCTTTCAGAAGCCCCTCGGCGCCTTGGGGACGCTCGTCGATGTGCGCCTCGAAGAAGGCCGAGTGTCGGCGAAGGTGCGGGTGAGCTCTCCATCCGAAGAGGTTCGCCAGACGGTCCAGACCCGAGTCGAGTCAGCGCTCGAGCCTCTCGGCGTCGAGTTCGTCGAGCTGGAGCTCGAGGTCAACGTACCCACGCGCGAAGCAACCAGTACCGATCCGATCCCCGAAGTTCGGAATGTGATCTTGGTGATGAGCGGCAAGGGCGGAGTCGGCAAGAGTACGGTGGCGACGAACCTCGCACTGGCTCTGCGGCGCCTGGGCACGCGAGTCGGTCTACTCGACGCCGACATCTACGGCCCTTCTCTACCCACGATGTTGGGCATCGAAGGTCACCCGACCTCCAAAGACGGCAAACGAATTCAGCCGCTGCAGCGCTTCGGCATCAAGTTGATGAGCATCGGCTTCCTGCTCGAAGATCCGAAACAGGCCATCGTGTGGCGAGGCCCGATGCTCCACAGCGCACTCCAGCAGTTCGTGAGTGACGTAGACTGGGGCGCGCTCGACTATCTTATCATCGACTCGCCCCCGGGAACGGGCGACGTGGCGCTGACGCTCGCGCAGAAGCTCACTATCACGGGCGCAATCATCGTCACGACGCCACAAGAGGTGGCGCTTCAAGACGTCTACAAGTCCGTATCGATGTGCCAGAAGCTCAACATTCCGATTCTCGGGGTCATCGAGAACATGAGTCATTTCATGGACAGCGCGGGCGTCAAGCACGAGCTCTTTGGCCGTGGGGGCGGCGAGAAAATCGCCGAGTTCGCCAAGGCCCCATTGTTCGGGCAGGTGCCCCTCGACGTCCAGGTGCGGGAATGGGGCGATCAGGGCACCCCGGTCGTTCAAGCCGCCCCTGCTTCTGCCGCTGGCCAAGCGTTCGTGAAGGTGGCCGACGCCCTCGCCGAGCGGATCGCCAAAGAACACTTCGGGCGCAGTGGGGGAGACGCCGCGCCCGAGGGCGAAGGTCCGAAGAGACTCCGCATCCTCCGCTGAGTTATATACGGCCTGTGGACCTCTTTGAGCGACAAGCGGAAACCAGCTCCCCGCTCGCAGATCGGATGCGGCCGAACCGGCTCGAAAACGTCGTTGGCCAGGCACATCTGCTCGGGGACGGACACATCCTGGCGCAAGCAATCCGCGCCGACCGCATTCCGTCGATGATCCTCTGGGGGCCACCCGGCACCGGCAAGACCACGCTCGGGCATGTGATCGCGAACGAGACGAACTCGATTTTCGTACCGTTCAGCGCGGTGCTCGGCGGTGTCCCAGAGCTTCGGAAGATCATCGCTGCCGCGAAGGAGCAGAAGAACTATTACGGAAAGAAGACGATCCTCTTCGTCGACGAGATTCACCGGTTCAACAAAGCGCAGCAAGACGCCCTCCTCCCGCACGTCGAGAACGGCACCGTGACCTTGATCGGCGCAACGACGGAAAACCCTTCGTTCGCGGTCAACTCCGCCTTGCTGTCCCGCGCGCGCGTGTTCGACCTCAAACCGCTCGACGCCGAAGACTTGCGTAAGCTGCTCGAGCGCGCGCTCGAGGACGAGGCTCACGGGATCGGCCACGTTCCTCACACGGTGGATGACGACGCGCTCGCCGCGATCTCCCAGAACGCGCGCGGCGACGCCCGGCGCGCCTTGTCAGCGCTCGAGCTCGCCAGCGACTTTGCGAAATCGGCGGGTGTCGAAGCACTCACGGTCGCGATCGTTCAAGAGGCGCTGGCGACCCAAACGCTGCTCTACGACAAGTCCGGCGAAGAGCACTACAACGTCATCAGCGCATTCATCAAATCGATGCGGGGCAGCGACCCCGATGCTGCCGTCTATTGGCTGATGCGCATGCTCGAGGCCGGCGAGGATCCGCTTTTCGTCCTTCGACGGATGCTGATTTTCGCGAGTGAAGACATCGGCAACGCCGATCCCCGAGCGCTCGAGGTCACCGTCAGCGCGGATGCCGCATTTCGGCGCCTCGGAATGCCCGAAGGCATCTTCCCGATCGCGCAGTGCTGCACCTACCTCGCCAGCGCACCGAAGAGCAACGCGAGCTACAAAGCCTGGAAGATGGCCCAGTCCGACGTACGCGAGCACGGAGCGCTCCCGGTGCCGCTCAAGCTGCGAAACGCCCCGACCGAGGCCATGAAGTCCTGGGGCTATGGGGAAGGTTATCGCTACCCGCACGACGAAAGCGGCTTCAGCCCGGACGAGACCTACCTTCCTGACGAGCTCGTCGATCGCAAGTACTATCGTCCGTCGGACCAGGGATTCGAAATGCGCATTCGCGAGCGCCTCGATGCGCTTCGAACGACGCCTAGGGCGGAGGGCGGCGGGTCGGGCGGGCAGCGCGGAGAAAAATCCTGAAGATTGCCGCACCTCGTTCGCCGTCCGCCTCGATCGTGCCGCCCACGCCGTCGAGCACCACGGCGGCAGCAAAGAGCCCGGCGAACCTGCTGTATCGCCCGTCCAACCGCCCCTTCAATGCGTTCTGCCCCTCGAGCGTGAACGCCAGTGGTCGAAGCTCCGGAGCGATTGCTTCCCCCTCGTCCTGAACTTCGATCACGACGTGACCCGCCTGCGCGTACAAGCGAACGGTCGCCCGTGGATCGGCCACATTGGCCCGTGTGTTGTGGAGAAGGAGGTCGACGACCTCGACCGCGACCTGTGCGCCCTGCGCATAGAGCTGATCGCCTTCGGCGAGCTCGACAGTTACGGGAACCGGCGTATCTGCCCGTTCGAGCCGCTCCAAGAACATGCCCGCATCGCCATTGGCGGCCTCTAGCGGCACCTCGCCCGTAAACCAACGGCTGATCCACGCGAGCATATCTAGGCCCCGGCTCAGCTCCCCGACGGCGAGCTTCACGTCTTCCAATGCTTCGACCGCGTCGGTGTCGACGAGGCCGACCTCTTGGAGGAAATCGGCGTTGGCGGTGATCGTTGCCGCGGGGTTGCGGAGGTCATGAACGAGTAGACCCAGAACGTTCCCCATCTGGTCGGCATCGATCACGTTGGGCTTCGTCACGCCATCTCCCTACCACGGGGCATAACTCAAGGGAAGAAGAGCACCTCATCCTCGCCGCGCTCCTCGATCAGCGCCGCGATGTACGACAGAATCGTGGCCCGACGGTCTAATACGTCCGCGATTTGTCCAGCATTCAACAATGGGTCTGTCCGGTGACTCGGGTCCCGCGAGAGCTCGGCTCGGATCGATGCTTCATCGAGTGCCTCCAAATGACGAACCACGTCTTTTGAAAACCGTTGCGTGAGGGTGAGGCCTTCGAGGAGCTTCTCATAACGCCGCTCCAGCAACGGCGTCGAAAACGAGCGATCGTTGTCACGCAGAAATGCGCGCTGCTGACTCGAATCCGTTGGGAGGTTGCCACCACTGAACCGGTCCCAGTTCCCGATCAGAAAGTCGAACACCCGCATCGTCGAGAGGTCCCGAGCCAGCGCAGCCTTGCCCATCGGGACCTCACCATCCTGAAGCCAGCTCTGCCACCTTGCTTTGTTCTCGAGACCGACCGACCTCAGGCCCTTGACCCAATAGATCGCGGCGCCGGGAGCCGAGCCGTCCTCGTCCCACAGAACGGCGCGCCGGATCGACGGGCGTTGGTCGAGCATGTCGTCGTGAAATCGCTGCCGGATCTCATTCCAGGTGGCGCGGCGATAGACCACCGGCGGTACGTTATCGAGGCCCAGCAATCGGCTCACGCGATACGCGGCGATCTCGTGCTGATAGCCACGTTGCATCTGGTGAGTCCGGACTCTCAGGGCCGCGGTTACCCGGGCTACCGTTCGCATCCGCAACACGACCGAGCTGTGCCCCACCGGCTTGAAGCTGCGCGACTTCGCGGACGCGATCACGTCGAGGATCTCGTCTTGTCCGACATCGGTGCCGACGAACTGGGGAAGCGGCTCGAGCCCGGCGCTTGCCACCGAGGTCAGCCAACCGGCAACCACCGCCGCTAGAACGAAGCTAACGGACGCCCGCGAAGAGATTCTTGGCAATGACCATCCGTTGGATCTGAGAAGTGCCCTCATAGATCTGAAGAATCTTGGCGTCGCGCATCAACTTCTCGACCGGGTACTCCGTCATGTACCCGTTGCCGCCAAAGACCTGCACCGCGTCGGTGGCTACCTGCATGGCGCTGTCGGCGCCAAAGGCTTTGCTGTATGAGGCGACGAGCGAGTTGCGGCCGCCCTGGTCGATCTGCCAGGCCGATTTGTGCACCAGAAGCCGAGTCGCCTCGTACTTGATGCCCATCTCCGCGATCATTGCCTGCACCATTTGATGCTCCGCGATCGGCACGCCAAACGTCTTGCGCTCGAGCGCGTAGGCGATCGACTCCTCGAGGGCGCGGCGTATCAGGCCGCAGGCGCCGGCCCCGATGTCTGGGCGGGTCCGGTCGAAGGTCTGCATGGCGAGCTTGAAGCCATGGCCTTGCTCCGCGAGCACGTTGTCTGCGGAAACGCGTACGTCGTCGAAATTGACCACGGCCGTATTGCTGGCCCGCTGACCGAGCTTGTCCTCGGTCTTGCCGACGCTGACGCCCTGGGCGTCGCGATCGATCACGAACGCCATAATCCCGCCGTGGCGAAGCGCTGGGTCGACGGTCGCGAAGACGATGTACCAACTCGCCCAGGCGGCGTTGGTGATGAAGCACTTCGAGCCGTTGACGATCCAGTCGTTGCCATCCTTGCGGCACCGCGCTTGAATGCCCGCCGCATCGCTTCCGGCGGCCGGCTCGGTGAGCGCGTACGCGGCGAACACCGGCTCCGACGTAAGCATCCCAAGATACTTCTTCTTCTGCGCGTCGTTGCCCGCAATGAGAATCGGCGTCGCCGCGAGCACGTTGGCCGTCATGCTCGTCTGGATGCCCGTGCACCCGAAGGCGAGCTCTTCCGTCAACAGAACGTGGTCGACTTCACCCATGCCAGCCCCGCCGTACTCTTCGGGGATGGTCGGCCCAACCAAGCCGAGCTCCCACGCCTCCTTGTAGACGTCCATTGGGAACTCGTGGGTCTTGTCGGCCTCGCCGGCGATGGGGATGATCTTCTCGCGGGTGAAGCGACGAGTTTCTTCGACGAGGGTTTTTTGTTCGGGAGTCAGCTCGAAATTCAGCATGTCACTACTTCTCCATCAACGGCGCCGTTCTTGCTCCCGGCGCTCGAGCTCGGCCCGCACTGCGCGAGCCCCGATTCGAAATCCGAACGCAAAGCCAATCAGCAAGATGGCAGGAATGTAGATGATATGGGAGATCGACGGCATCACTGGCCCTCGGAAGCTCTAATCTGCGCGCTGAGGCGCTCGAGCTCCTCGGCCGTCTGGCGCTGTAAACCACGCATTCGCAGCAAGAACAGGAACAAGAGCGCCCACACGATCGCGTAGGCGGCCAGCAGAAGCGCTCCGCCCGGAATGCTTTCCGCCTCAGGCCCGCGGACACCGACGAACTGAGTGGCCCTCTCCTCCGCGGCGTCCTCCTGAGCTCCGGCATCCGTGGTGTCCGGCTCCGGCGGTGAATCCGCGAGTGCGGGGGGAGTGATGAGCATCGTGCATCCCAGCACGAGCGCGACGATCAGAGCTCGCATGTCATTTCCTTCATCGGTGCATCAACTCGAGTCGTAGCCGGGCGGTTTCTTCTCGTTGCCGCTCGACGGAGGCGCGCGCCCAAATCAAGAGCACGGCCAGGCCGGTGAACGCAATGAAGCTGAGACCGAGCGCCCAGTACATCTCGGACTCGAGCCCTCCGCCTTTGCCCGTGATCACGGTCGGGTGAACGCCTCGCCAGCGCTGAACGCTGAAGTGAATCAATGGCAGGTCGACCAGCCCGAAAAGCGCCAAGCCGGCGGCGAACCGCTTCTCAACCTCACCCGCGTCGCCCATCGACCGAAGGGCAAGGTATGCAGCGAAGATCATGCCAGCGAGAAGGGTCGTCGTGAGCCGCGGGTCCCACGTCCACCAAACGCCCCAAGCCTTGCGCGCCCAGAGCGGCCCCGTGAGCAACACGATCAGGCAGAACAGTGTACCGACCTCTGCGCCCGCCACTCCGAGCGCATCCCACCTCGGATCACGCTTGAGCAAATATACCGCGCTGCCCACGGCCGAAACACCGAATCCGACGTACATCGCGTACGCGCTCGGCACGTGGAAATAGAAGATCTTCTGCACGATGCCCATCTGTTGTTCGACAGGAGCTACGGCGAAGATCATGTAGAGAGTCGCCGCGAACAACGCTAGGGTTGCAAACAACACTAGCGACCACACGGTCGAGTTACCGGATTGACGTGTACGGCTCATGATCGTGCTCGCCGGGACGCTAGCATGCGGTCGCGGGGGCGTCAGCCTCCGTGAGGAACGAATTCCAGGATTAAACGCCGTCGGTTTGCCGCAGTTCCAGCGCACCGCTAAAGACGACGCGCATGGATTTGCTCGACCGGCGGTTCCTTTTCGTAGTCGGCAAAGGTGGCGTCGGGAAGACAACCGTGGCGACCGGGCTCGCCCTTGCGGCAGCCCGCCGCGATAAGAAGGTCCTGCTTGCCCTCGTGAACTGCAAGGAGCGCGTCAGCCAGCTCCTCGATACCGAGCCGATCGGGTCTGAGATCGTCTCCGTTCGGGAGAACCTCGACGTCGTAAACATGACCCCAGACGCGGCCCTCGAAGAATATGGGCTGATGATCCTGAAGGTGAAGGCCGTCTTCAACGCGGTTTTCAGGAACCGGCTGGTACGTGCATTCCTAAAAGGGACACCTGGGCTCGAGGCCTGGTCGATGCTTGGAAAAGCCTTCTACCACGCGTGCCCACCCAGGGGAGAGCCGGACTACGACCTCGTGATCGTCGACGCCCCCGCCACCGGGCACGCGCTCGACATGCTCCGAGTGCCGTTCGTCATCGAGAGCGTGGCGCCGCCAGGTCTCCTGCGGCGAGATGCGTCGCGCGCAGCCAAGATGTTTCGTGACCCGGAGCGAGCCGGTGCAGTTCTGGTCACGCTTCCCGAGTACATGCCGGCGAGCGAAACGATCGAGCTTTCGAACGCACTGACGAACGAGCTCCAGATTCCGGTCCTGCATCTGGTCATCAATCGAGTCCTGAACGTGCTTTTTGCCGAGAAGGAACGGCCCGTTCTCGAGAGCCTGCCATCGGAGATCGCCGAGGACAGCGAGATTCGAGGCCTCGCCGTAGCCGGCAAGCGGCGGGCCCTTCGGGAGACGGTCCAGGCGCGGGCGGTCCAGCGGGTGTGTCAGCACGTCGATGCGCCATGCAGCGAGCTGCCCTACTACAACGGCCTGGAGAACGACACCGCCGCGATCGAGGCGCTGAGCGAAGCGCTCCTGAGTACGGTCTGATCGCTTGCGGACCGTCGACAATCCACTAGTTTGCGCGGCGAGGTCATCATGCCCGGCTCGGCTACGTCAGGTCTTTCCTTTCAAACACCGCTGATCTTCGAGCAGGGCTCGCCTGGCCGTCATGGAGCATCGCTCGCGCCGGACGATCTACCCGAAGTCGATGCCAGGAGCGCGTTCGGAGGAATGGCGAGGGAGCTACCTCCGATGTTGCCGGAGGTGTCCGAGCCCGAGGCCGTGCGGCACTACGTTCGACTGAGCCAACAGAACTTCGCGATCGACACGGGGATGTACCCGCTCGGCTCTTGCACGATGAAGTACAACCCCAAGGTCAATGAGTGGGCAGCGCGATTGGCGGGGTTCGCAAACCTTCACCCCTACATGCCGGACGAGCTGGTCCAAGGCGCACTAGAGCTGATGTGGCGACTGGAGCGCGGGCTCGCTGAGGTGTGCGGCATGGATCGCGTCTCCTTGCACCCGGCTGCAGGAGCACAGGGGGAGCTCGCCGGATTGATGATGATCCGGGCCTACCACCAGGCTCAGGGGCGAGATCCGAAGAAGGTGCTGATCCCTGACACCGCGCACGGCACTAATCCCGCCTCGTGTGCACTCAACGGCCTGCAAGCCGTACCGTTCCCCGTCGGGGAGGACGGCATCGTCACCACCGAAGCACTCGCGCCCTTCATCGATGACGACGTAGCCGCGATCATGGCGACCAACCCGAACACCGTCGGGCTCTTCGAAAGCCACATGCCGGCAATCGCCGAGCTGATTCATGGCAAAGGCGGCCTCGTCTACGGCGATGGCGCGAATCTCAACGCCTTGATGGGCAAGGCACGACCGGGCGACCTCGGAATCGACGTCATGCAGTTCAACCTGCACAAGACGTTTACGACTCCCCACGGCGGTGGTGGTCCCGGCTGCGGCCCGGTCGGGTACAAGGCGCTCCTCGATCCCTACGCTCCGGTACCGGTCGTCGAAGAGCGGGATGGGCGCTTCACGCTCGACTACGACAGCCGTCCCGGATCGGTTGGGAGGCTCCGATCGTTCCAGGGCAACTTCGGAATGATGGTGCGCGCCTACGCGTATCTGCGTGAAATGGGCGCCGAAGGCCTAAAACGAGCCACCGAGCTCGCTGTCCTCAATGCGAACTATCTCCGGGTCCGTCTCGGCGAGATCTGGCACGTCCCTTACGATGCGATCTGCATGCACGAAGTGGTCGTCAGCGACCGCCACCTCAAACAGTCGGGCGTCACGACCATGGACGTGGCCAAACGATTGATGGACTACGGGTTTCACCCGCCGACCGTGTACTTCCCGCTGGTCGTGAAGGGCGCGATGCTGATCGAGCCGACCGAAACAGAGAGCGTTCAGACCCTCGACGAATTCGTGGAAGTCATGAAGACGATCAGCGACGAGGCGACCTCGGACCCCGAATTCGTAAAGGCTGCCCCGCAGTCTACGCGTTTACGTCGGCTGGACGAGACTCGGGCTGCGCGGAAGCCTGTGCTTCGGTGGACAGCTCCCGAAACACCGCTCGAACCATAGTCTGCTTCTGATGAAACGGCAGAAACGCCGCCTTGAAGCCGTTGATGATCATGCGGTGAATGTCATCGCGGTCCAGACCCATCTGGCTGTGGCAAAGCCAGAGCTCGCGCGACACCGTGGTGTCGGTGATCAGCCGGTTGTCGGTGTTGATCGTCACGCGTAACCCGAGGTCGTGGTAGAGCTTGAGCGGGTGGGAGCGAAGGTCCCTCACGGCGCCGGTCTGCACATTCGAAGATGGGCAGCACTCGAGCGCGATGCGGTGATCGTTGACGTAGTGCAGCAGATCGCCGTCTTCACGTAGACGGCAACCGTGGCCGATGCGGTGTGCGCCGCACACGTGGATCGCCTGATGAATCGAAGCGGGCCCGTAGGCCTCCCCCGCATGGATCGTCACGGCGATGTTGTTGTCGCGGACGAGCTTGAACGCGCGAAGGTGATGCTTGGCCGGGTGATCGTACTCGGCGCCCGCCAGGTCGAACGCGACGACGCCTCGGTTCTTGTAGGCCACCGCTAGCTGCGCCATTTCGAAGGACGATTCGGGCGAGATGTTCCGGATCCCACAGAGGATGACGTTGGCGACGACGCCGTGATCTTTCTGCGCGTCCCAAAGCCCCGTCAGCACGGCTTCGACAACCGTCGTGAGCCGGAGACCACCGCGGGTATGCAGCATGGGAGAGTAGCGCACCTCCATGTAGCGAACGTTCTCGGCGGCGGCATCCTCACTGAGCTCGTACGCGACTCGGTGGAGCGCCTCGGCGGTCTGCAACACCGCGAGCGTCGTATCGAACGCTTTCAGGTAGTCGACAAGCGACCCCGCCTTCTCCCCACAGTGGAGCGCCTTGCTGAGAGCCTCAGGCGTGTCCGCCGGCAACCGAACGCGCTGCTCTTCGGCGAGCTCGAGCATCGTCGCCAATCGCAGCGAGCCGTCGAGATGGACGTGGAGGTCCGTCTTGGGAAGTCGTTCGATCTGGGAGAGCGTCAGCTCCATCTCTCCCATTGTACCCCGTTAAGGCGCAACATCGAAACGGCCTAAAACCTCGAGGACTTCGTCGAGGCGCTTGGCGGCAACGCTCACCCGCGTGGGCATGCCACCGTTGAGCCCGAGGGCACTCACCAAATCGATGCCGCTGTCGAAGCGCGCAGCCACGGTGACGGTCGTTTCGTCGTGCACCAGCGAGATCGGTGCGAGTCGCTGGCCGATCAACAGTAGCTCCGTCTTGTCGTATGGCCCATCCCGCCGCCGGGCATCGCAGATCGCGAGATCGCCGCGAACCTCGTATGTGGCAGCAAGGCGCTTGGCCTCTCGCTCCCTCGCGTGCAGGGTCTCGGCTGCCAGCTGGAACTCCCGGTAAATCGAGGCATCACTGGCACCGTCAGCGAGGTATCGCACCATCAATCCGCGCAGAGCCTCGTCGCGCGGCCTGCCGCGGAGCGCGCGATCGAGAACCCTTGCTCGCTCGGTCGGCTCACCCAACCTCGTGTCGATCGCCCGGGCATCGTCGTCCGCCCCCTCGTAGGGTTCGACTCCGGCGCGGATCCACTTGGCCGCGGAGCAAAGGCCGTCGAAATCCAAGTGGCAGCAGATCGTGTCGACCGGACCCGCGGCGGCAACACGCTCCGGCGTGACCATCTCGGGGCAGGCACCATGCTGGGCCTTGGTTCTGAGAACGAAGCGGGGGTCGTCCGCGTAATCCGAATGGCGATCGTGGTCATGGTGGTCGACCCACATGGCCAGCCGCGAACCTAGGCCCTCGATAAATGGGAGCGTGGTCTTTTCAAAGCTCGCCCCACCGGCATTCGCTGCGAACGCCACATCCAACACCACCACACGCCCTGGGAGGCTGCCAGGCTTAGGCAGCTTGCGGGGCGTTCCATAGGCCAAATGCGGGAAATCACCCACGTCCCGAGCATGTGGCCGGCCCCCGCTAGGTGCAACTGGCCGACGCCGGGATCGGTTTTTCCCAAACCGATGCCTTGGGGAAACAAACCGGAAATGCAGGCCAGCCATAGATCCTCCCGTGCCGCCGCCGAGGGTGCGCTGCGGCCATGACTAAGAGGTACAAGATCATGGAAGAACA
>Ga0209271_10000755_pt1 | contig 11256 bp, 7 predicted proteins | sample tdAd002_FD_187123 | JGI IMG/M metagenome (GOLD analysis project Ga0209271, IMG submission 187123) | Marine sediment microbial communities from the Atlantic coast under amendment with organic carbon and nitrate - tdAd00.2 (SPAdes)... | ecosystem: Environmental > Aquatic > Marine > Coastal >... | reverse complement strand
CTCACCAATTTGAGGAATCGTGTTTAACAATTGGGAGGTTTCCTCCCGAAACCTCGTATAAAATTCACCAGTAAAGGTTCTGTTCAGATAGGCTGAGATCGCCCCAACATTCCGTGAAATCGACATTTGATTATCATTCAGGATCACCACAAAATCACGCCCCATGTCTCCGGCATGCTGTAGGCCCTCCAAAGTCATCCCAGAGGTCAACGCCCCATCCCCTAGCACACACACAACTTTTTGGGATCCTTGCAGTTGTTCCCGGGCCTCGACAAACCCAACCGCAGCAGAGACTCCCGTCCCGGCATGCCCGGCATTAAACGTGTCATACACACTCTCTTCTCGTTTGCAAAATCCACTCATCCCCCCGAATTGTCGAATAGTGTGAAATTGCTCGCGTCGGCCGGTAAGTAGTTTATGGGTGTAGGCCTGGTTACTGGTGTCCCAAATTATTTTATCGTGCGGAGTATTTAGCAAATAGTGTAAGGCAACCGTGAGTTCCACCACCCCTAGATTTGAGGCCAGATGCCCACCCACTCCCGAGATCACCTCGATAATGAGTTCGCGGATTTCCTGACAAAGCTCAGGGAATTGGTCAGGAGAGATTTCCTTTAAATCTTTTGGACTTTCAATCCTTTTTAACAAGGACATTGCTCTTCCTTTCTGCTATGGAACCAGTTTGAAAATATGTAAGGGAATCGTTAGGAAAGACAGTACTTGGGCATGACCACTTGAAATTTTCCCATAGCCGATAAGGCCTGTCAAGGATCAGTCGCTTGTCCTATGAAATGAATCTGAACGGCATGCCTGTTTCTCAGGTGAAGTGCGTCTGAACCCGAGTTGAGGTTCAGGCATGATGAGAGGATAAAACCATCATGACTCTCAACGTGCTCACGCCCCCAGCCCACCTTGAAGAGTTTCTGACGAGAACACGTGGTATGTCGGCAGTTCCTGATTTTGACGTCCAGAAAGACCCGAAAACTGGCCCAATCCTCGCAAACCCAGCCCACCTCATGCTGGCGAGAACCGAGAGAAGGCAGATGAGCCAAGTGATGCGCTCTTCAAGATACGATACGAGGGATTCAGTCACTTAATCGCCGAGGTGCCGAAAGACAAATCCGACCAGACTGTGTGGGATCAAATCGCGTTTCGCTTGGGCAATGTGGTCTACAATTCTACCGTCACGAACATCTCCCGCCAACCAAGGCCGAGTATCACTACCGCCAAGTAGCGTGGGTTACCCTAAAAGGGGTCGGGAGTCTTTTATTGGCTCGTCCGACATCCAGCACACTTTTTAGCACAACCCCGTGTAACCTATTCGGGTCTCCCCTGCCAAACGTTTTAAGCATTTCCATTCAACGCCGTGTTCACCAAAACAAAGCCACTGAAAATAAGTTAAAAAAAGACTCCCGACCCCTTTTACAAACCAGCTTAAAGGACTATGTATGCGTTTTTAGCGAACTTGGCTGCCCGCGATAGAGAAATGCCGGCAAGACTACCAAGCAGCCTATCAATGTCAACAAGACACCCAGAGTTAACAGCTGCCCCATACTGGCAATACCGACATGTGAGGTATAGGCGAGATTACTGAAACTTAGCATGGTTGTCAGACTGCTGAAAAAGACACCTCGTATGGTCCCAGACCTCAGAAACGCTTCACACTGAGCAGGCCTTCTCCGCATTCGTTCAACAATATGAATGCCGCTATCCGCACCAAGACCAAAAATTAAAGGAAGAGCAATGACATTGGCATAGTTAAACGGCAGGCTAAAGATGACCGTATAAGCTACGAGGCATATTGCCGCCAGGCCCAACGGGAGAATCACAAGAAGAACATCCCAGATATTTCGAAGTACGATGGCTAAGATAACGACAATCACCAGCAACGCCGAGACAAACGCCTGCCTGAACGCCCCAGAGACCTCATTACCTCCATCCATATAGATCACCGGAAGGCCCGTTACCTGCGGGGCAATGCTTCGAACTTCGTTGACAAATTTTTCCAACGCCACCGTATTTCTTAAGTCCTTTTTAGGATACACTTCCATGCGGTAGGTCCCGTCATTGCTTACCCATCGTTCAAGCAATTCCTGCGGCAAGTCCTCTTGAGTGATCGGCCCCTTTTCCTTGGCAGCACGAATGTTGATGGGTCCAGTCGGTATGGACCCCAACAAACTTTTGTCCAGTCGATCAAGAAGATCCAATTGCAATTTCGGATCTATATTGTCAAACCTTTCTACCAGGTTTCTCATCTGGGCGCTCAGTCGGACGGCAGGACTATCATCATTGCTCATCTTTGCCTTCTGAATATGTTCTTCCAATATAGTCCGAAAGGATTGTATCGCTGTTATGAGAGAATCCCGGTCTGGGGGAGAGGGTGGGAAGCCCGAATCAGATTCTTGAGGGAAAAACCCTTCCGCAAGCTCTTCGAGCAGGAAAAACTTTCCGATTTGTTGCTTGGGAATGAAATCATGAATGGTTAAAACCTTATTAACCGATTCCAATGCTCCAAGCCTAGATACATGGTCGGATACCTTGCCTTCAGAAGGCAAAAGAGTCAGTGTCCAGGGCGCTCCCGTTTTGTCTTCGAGAAGATCGTCCAATGTTTGAACTGACTCGACATGTGGATCCCGTAAATTGTGAGGATTCCAATCGAATGATGCCTGAGGTAGTAAGAGGGCAGAGCCAAACAAAATAACGACCGTCCCCCACCGAATGGCCTGTCCATGATGGATGGGGAATTGATAGACAGGCTTTAATCCCTGGTCTGAAGGTGGGGGCCGGTAATCATTTTTCGAAGGTGGGAATACCACCAAAATAGCCGGCAGCACGATGAGTGAAACCACAAGCCCGATGAACATACTCGTCCCCGAAATCAAACCCAACTCCGACATGCCAGCGTAATTTGTTGGGACGAAGGTGTAGAAGCCAAGCCCGGTGGTCACCGCACACAACATTAATGCAGGGCCAACTTCCTGCAGGCTCTTTCTGATTGCCTGATAGGGCTCGTTCCCCAGTCCAAGAAGTTCCTGATACCGGAGACACAGATGGATCGCATAGTCTACTGCAAGCCCGATAAAGAGCACCGCGAAAGCCAAGGACAGAATATTGAGTTGCCCCACGGCCACCGTGGCAAAGGCTGCGCTCAAAGAGAGCCCCACAAGTAAGGTAAGCAATGTGACGACCATCAGACGCCATGAGTGGAAAGCGAGCGTCAGAGTGAAGCAGACCATGGCAAGCGCGAGGATTGCGGCAATCCCTGCCCGCCGGCTGACAACTTCGAGCTCTTCATGCGCCAGCGCCACTTCACCTGTTACACGGACCCGAACTCCGGGAATGGCGGACACGGCCGACTCTTGGATTATACGGTGAATGGCCTGAAGGGCTGTTCCGGCCGGTAGTAATTTTTGATAGTCCAGATGGGGTTGGACGAGAATGAATCTCCGTGTCCGTGAAGCTTTGAGGTCCTGTTTCAAAATAACGGAGTGCCAGGCAAGGACATAATCCAAGCCAGCCAAACTGGACTGAATGCCTTCTGCCATTCTCCGGAAAAGAGAGTCGAGGAGAGGTTCATTCACCCAATGCGTTTTATGGTAACTGTCACTCAACATGGTAAACAGACCATGGAGATTCCGATCTCGCATTAATTCATCAATAAAGGGTTTCGATTCAGCCACTGATTCTGCCAGCTGTTCGAGTTCAGGAAGATCAAGGTACAGAAGGGCGTTTTTTTCAAAAAATGATCCTCCGAATGGCGTGTAGACCGACTTGATGTGCTCGGATTCCTTTCTTAATCTCGCATCGAGAGTTTGGACGGCTGTATACGCCATCTCTGGTGTATTGGCCTCCACGACAAGAAGGATCGAATCCGTGTTCTGCGGAAAGAGGCGTTTGTAATGTTCACGCGCTTCTTGAAAAGGGACATCGGCCGCAAGCATTTCGGTCGTGTCAGTATTGATACCCAGGTACATGAAAGCATAGGAAAAAGAAATGGCTGTCGTAATAGTTGCCAAAGCCAGAACCCACCACGCCCTATGTTTCACAAAGTCAGCAACGCGACCAAGTGCACTGGATAACCAATCGGATGATGAAGGGGCCATAGGTATTACACGGTCTGTGATTCAGGATACAGGCCTGACGACATCCCCTATGATGTCGTCATAAGAGTACAGCTTGAGAGGGACCGCGAAGGAAACGAGACTGGTCGAATGTTTTAATGGGAGTGAGAATAAAGATTACGGTACCGCGCCAACGCCCAAAGGGGAAAGTATTTATCATAACCACCATATTTGAGATACAGAACCCGCGGAAAGCCTGGAGCAGAAAACCAGTTATCCTTCCACAACCCGTTCCCCTTCTGTGTGCGAAGGAGGTAATTGATACCTTTTCGCACCTCAGGACTTTGTACTGCCCCGGCTGACATGAGACCCAGAAGGGCCCACGCGGTTTGATACGAAGTGCTGGCATAACCCTGTCCTTGGCGGCTGTCATCCCAGTAGGAATCATTATCCTCTCCCCAGCCGCCATCCTTTCGCTGGATTCGTTTGAGCCAATGAACGGCACACTGAACATGGGGATTTTCAGGCGATTCTCCGGAACTTTCCAAGGCCATAAGAACCGACCATGTTCCATAGATATAGTTAGTCCCCCATCGTCCCCACCAGGAACCTTCAGGCGTCTGTTCTTTCAAGATATAGGTGAGACATGCCTGCCTGATTTGGTGATATTGCGGGGAATCCCGATCTAACGCGCTCAAAAGTAGCAAACACCGGGCGCTTACATCGCTTGTGGGAGGATCCAATAGCGCCCCATGGTCAGCAAAGGGGATTTCATTGAGGTAATAATAGGTGTTATCGGCATCGTAGGAAGCAAAGCCACCGTTTTTAGATTGCATGCCCGCGATCCAATCTGCCGCACGCTGAATTGAATGCTGAAAACAGGGATCCTTGGCCTGATACATGGCATACGCCACCGCTGCGGTGTCATCCAGATCAGGATAATGATTATTTTGAAATTCAAAGGCCCACCCACCGCCCTTCAATTGAGGGCGATACTCGCGCCAATCACCGGGGACATCAAGAAGCTGCTTGTGTTGCAACCAACGAAGTGCGGCGGTCACCTGGGGGAAATCCTCCTGGGTCTTTACCTCTTGCAGCGCGAGGCATGCCAAGCCGGTATCCCAGACAGGCGAAAGACATGTCTGACACCACGCCGACCGATCCCCAACAACTAACAACCCCTCTAAAGCCTTTTTGGCCGTTATTCGATGAGGATGATCCGATGGATATCCCAGACAATCCAACACCTCATAGGCACTAATCATTGCAGGAAGAATTGCGCCTAATCCCCCGGTTCCATTTAAACGTTCCACTATCCAACGTTCGGCCTTCTTCAGCGCACGTTGCCGTATCCGCTTTGGGATACAGCATTCCAACCGTTTGCCAATCCAATCCAGGGCCAGAAACAATCGGTTCAGCGGTGAGCGAACAATCTGACGGAGCTTAACCTGATCAGATGGGTTCACAAATAATTCAGCAATACCTATGGCACGAGGATTTTTTGCATGAGATTTCAGGGTACACAAGATTAAAAGAGGAACCATAACCGTGCGCGACCAATAGGAAACCTTTTGAATATGGAAAGGAAACCAACGAGGGAGCAGCATGATTTCGACGGGAAGAAAAGGAACACCTCTCCAGGAAATTTGCCGAAATAAAGCAAGTGCGATTTTTACAAACACGCTTGAAGAGGCGGCCCCACCCTTGGAAAGAATCATCTCACGTGCTTTGGTCATATGCGGAAGATCGGGATGGTCACCAGCAAGTTTGAGAGCATAATAGGTTTTTACGGCACAACTGAGATCAGAAGCCCCCCCATAGTAAAGCGGCCACCCTCCATCTGAAGACTGGTGTTCACGAAGGTACATAGCAATTTTTGCCTGGAGCTCCGTATCAATCTCATCCATATAATGCATCATGAGGATATAGTCGGCTGACATTCCTGGATCTGATTCCAGATCAAAGCGCCAATAGCCCTCTTCATGCTGTAAATTCAAGAGGGCCCGCGTAGCCAAGCGTATCGCCAAATCTTCTGTTGGCAATTGCGAAGGGATTGTTGGAGAGAGAATATTGGAGGGTGATGCCGGAATTCCGCTCATCTTCATCTGTTGATCTTCAAAAATAGGAAACCAGAAAAATAAAGATCCTTTGGGAGCAAACAAATAGCCCCGAAAATACCGAAGCAGCCGCGTGGTGTCAATCACGAATCTCGTAATGAGGGAGGATTGTTGGCAAAGAAATTGAACTAGAGGGCACCAGATAGCATCGGTGCTCAGGTTGGAGATCATCGAACGTTGTTTGTGGACCTTCCTAGGGCCTGTTTCTTTCCGGAGATCCGGACGGATCCGAAGGGCAAAGCACGCAAGATTTATCGCTATGAAAGGATGATGGCGCCGTTATGACGAGCTGAAATGGTTCTGTCGCAAATAGCGTTTTTGAGAGGAAAAATGGAGGACATCTCTGTGCTTCTTAGATGAAAATTAGCCATTTTACTGTGATTTTCTCACCTGGGCCGGGATGCAAACCCGTATGGTTTTTCCCAATTTCGCTATTTACGACAGAACCAACAATCGAGCAGAGACTCACACCACCCCACTCGACAGCGGGAGCGTGCCATGCGGGGGTTTACCTCGCCGACTCAAGCTCAACGTTTTCTCACGATGCACGGACTCACGCAGAATCTCTTTCGTGTTGGCCGCCATCTGTTACAAGCGGTCAATTATCGTTTGTTGCATGCTCAGGCGTTTCAGGTTTGGAAGGAAGTCGCGATTGCATAAGAGGGGATGCCCAAACTTTGCGAACGCACCAAGTTTCGGTCTTATCCCGCTGAGTTGACAAAACCTACCAACTTCAATGTTCGACAAATTGGCAACATCGATTGCATATCGGGAGTAACCCATTCTTTTGGTCATTGATCATATGACGAAATTGATCGAACATTTTGCCATGCCAAATATCTAAAAAAGGCTGCTCGTAGATATTCCCCATCGATAAGGATTCATCCGTAAACAGATTGCAAGAATACACATTCCCATCTGCATCAATTGTCGGTTCTACATAGGGGATCGAACAATGAGTTCTTCCCAGAGTCCAATCATAATCCAAGTAGAGTCGGGGTATTAAGTCATTGTTTATCCGGGGGAACGTTTCAATGTAAAAAGGTAAGTTCCGTTTTTTTAAGGTTGCCAGGGTTTGAACAATCTTTTTTGTTTCTGGCTCAAAATTACTATAATCTTCTTGAAAGCCCTTCCAAGAAGTAATCCCTTCTTTCACACCAAAATATTTGCCAACCAAATTTGTATACGATTCCCCTGCAGCGTCGGGGACAAAAATCGGACTGACTTTCACAGACAGGAGATCTCCAAGGAATTCTCCTGAGAGGGCATCAACTAGTTGAGTTAAGGCGTCTGCGCCATTGTATCGGGTCATGGTATAACTAATGATCACAAACGGCATATGTTTGTTTTGACGTTTTTGTTCTTCCCGAAGAGCTCGAATGCCTTCGATAGCTTGATCAAAAGACCATGAGGCTCCACGAATGAGGTTATGAGTCTCTCGCGCACCATCAATGGAAACCACAACCACATCAACCCCAAGAGAAACGATATCTGCAGCATAGCGAGAGAGAAGGGAACCGTTGGTTACCGGTTTCACAAAAAGTCGTTTTTCTTTGCACAACGCTAAAAGGTCAATGATGTGAGAGTATAAAAACGTCTCGCCTCCTTCGATGTCGATAAATCGGAGTCCTTTGGGGGACAGTTCGTTGATGATATCCCTGAGTGTTTCAAACTTGAGACCTGTATTTGTTTTCTCACGACTATAATCTTTATAGGTTCCTGTTTCTCCCCATTGTCCACACATTTTGCAACTAAGATTGCAGCGATAGGTCACACGGAGATCTAATTTTGAAGGGAAAAAAGACTCCTTTTGAGGCATCTGCCCATTTTTGAGTTGGTTTGTCAGTCGCTCATGATCTTTTCGAAAGATGACATAATAAAAATAGGACGGATTGGCCATCACACAAGAAAGTAATCGTTTGTATAATTTAAAGTTGATCATTGTTAGATTTTATAAAATTTTTCTGAAATCTTAGGGGTTAAGATCTCGTTAGGCAATTATGAATCACTATACTAGGTCACCTTCATAATAATCGAGACCTGAATGATCGAGGACTTCTTCTTTTGCCAAGATACGAAGAGTATTCGTCAGTTTCAGGTGCTGAATGAACAGGTCGTGCTCAGGCTTCAAGTCAGCACGGGCCATGGGGGATTTGAAATAAAAGGATAACCACTCTTGAATGCCTGATAGTTTGGCTCGCTGTGCCAGGTCTAGAAAAAGAACAAGATCAAGAAGAACCGGTGCTGCAAGGATAGAGTCCCGACAAAGAAAGTTTATCTTGATTTGCATAGGTTGCCCCAACCATCCCACGATGTCGATGTTATCCCACCCTTCCTTCGCATCTCCCCGAGGAGGATAATATTCAATACGTATCTTGTGATAGTACTCCCCATACAGGTCTGGATAGAGGTCAGGTTGGAGAATCGCATCTAAGACAGAACCCTTACTCACTTCCTTATTTCGGAAGGACCCAGGATCGTCAAGGACTTCGCCATCTCTATTGCCGAGAATGTTGGTAGAAAACCATCCTTGGAGTCCAAGCATTCGGGCTTTGAGCCCCGGGGCCAATATAGTCTTCATCATGGTCTGCCCTGTTTTAAAATCTTTTCCGGCAATCGGGACATTCTTCTTGGAGGCGAACTCTAGCAATGCTGGAATGTCCACCGTCAGATTGGGCGCACCATTAGCAAAGGGAATCCCGCATTGAATGCTGGCATAGGCATACATCATAGAGGGGGAAATCTCAGGAGCGTTTTCTTTCAAGCCTTTTTCAAAGGCATCCAGGGAATGATGAACAGGTCCAGGTTTTAAAAAGATTTCCGTTGACCCACACCAAATCATCACAGCCCGTTTGAGTCCATGAGTTTGAAGAAAGGCTTCAATATCTCGTATGAGAGCTTCGACCAACTCCATTTTCGTTGGTGCCGTTTTGACGTGCTGGCCATGTAGATTCTTGACGTATTCCTGGTCAAATACTCCTGGCCACGGCTGAACCGCCTCAAGTTCTTCCCGGACCGGGGCCATCAATTCCATAGGCAATACACCAGCCTTGCAAGCCGTTTGGTAGGCGTTGTCAGGGAAAATATCCCATCCCCCAAAAACAAGCTCGTGAAGGTCGGCCATCGGCACAAGATCTTTGATCAAGGTATAACGCGGCTTGGAACGTTTTCCTAACCGAATTTTTTGCAATTGGGTTAAGGAACCTAATGGTTGGGCTAGCCCCTTATTAATAAGGGAGACGCCAGCCATCAAGGTCGTGGAGACTGCACCGAGACCTGGAAGCAGTACCCCTAATTTTCCTTCGGCTGAGGCAATGTCTCTGTCTAACTCAGGATACCTTGAACTCTGTTCACTCATGACTTCTCCTCTTGACTGTATAGTTCTTGGTGGCCTAGCCATAGCAAGATTACACAAAAAATTGGTGCCCCGAGGGCAGTGGGTAGTAGGAACCAACTAGCTTTTCCGAATGCCGAGAGAATGAGCACGAGATAAATAAAATCCCGGCGCCCCAAAGCATCCATGACCTGACTTAGACGCGTCGTGGTAGAACGAACAACGGAGATGAAGAGGGGCCCTGTCCTAAAACTGGATTGCATCGTCTGTCGGTATACGGACCATGCTGAACCAAGTGTTCCTAAAATTGCTGAAGCACTAAGCCACAAAGGCCAAGAGGATTGCAGGTTTACACTCCAACCTAGGCCCATACAGAGAAAGATCGCCATATGAACCAGGTTATCGCCCCAAAAATCCAAAAGTCCTCCCCAACGGGATTCCTGAAACTTCAATCTGGCCAGTTCTCCATCACATCCATCCAAAATAGAATGGGCAAGAAAAAGTACCCCACCCGTGAACTGAATTCCTGGTTGTGAGGAGAGAAAAAATGGGGCACTCATGAGTCCTATGGCCAGGCTAATAATAGTCATGGCGTTGGGGGTTAGGCTCGTCCAGACCAGTCTGCGGGAAATGGCTAAAGAGAGTGGGCGCTCGACGTGCCGAGACATAAACGATTCACTTGATTTGACGAGCCTTCTCAATAGCCATGTTTCTGCCCTTTGAACATCCTCTGAAGAACCAAGAATCAACCGTTCTTCAGGCACCAGTCTCTGAGGCATCACGTCGAATGATTGTCCCAGTAAGGTCAAGATATTCGAGGGATGAGTTTCCAACGAAATAAGGGAAAGAACCCTGTTCATGTCTGTTGGTGCCATGATCGCGACTGATGTTCCGTCGCAATATAATGTGTCTGGAGCCAGTGGCATTATTTTGAGTGTGTTGATCCACTCTTGAGAGGTGAGAACATTCTCCGCGAGCAGAATCAGCCGACCGGCTAGGGGAATACTCGGTGAGGTAGGGGAGAGAACCGTAGCGATAGTGTCATGAAGTTGCGGTTGGACCTCGGCGGGATGGGCCGTAGCCACGAAAATATGATTGATGCCGCATCGACTGGCTGTCAGGATGTTACGTCGCAGCAGCGAAAGACCCAAGAGCATGGTTTTGGGTGACACCGGCTGGGGTTCAGTGTGGGAAGAGAGAAGAATGACGAGCAGAGAGGTAGGCGTCGTGATCATTCTAGAGGGAGAGGGAATAGCCTGTACAGTTCCTTGTTCCATCACAGTCTTTCAAAACGTTCCGTGTCTGGATGGTTCAGGAACAGGAAGCCAGGCGCCGTCTTTGTCATGAGATTCTTGAGCCAACCCAATGAGCCGACCACAAAGAGAGGCCTCCTTAAGGTTATGGTCTCTTTCTTGGGAGTTACCACCCACAGCTTCTAGGAAACCGGTGACAATACCGCCAAACCAATCCGGATGATGAGAACCATCTGATAGCGCAGGGTGGCATTGCCATCGTTGCTCAGTACTCTGATGCCCCGATTGAGTGAGCACGATCCACTCACCCTCAATCAAAAGAGAGCCACGTGTTCCTTTTAGCTGTACCTGATTTTTTCGTTTGTCCGAAGCCCACGTCAGAAAGATCTCTCCTTTTCCATTGGGAAATTCAAGCCACATGGTTGCGGTATCTTCAGTGGGCCACTGTGTATGCCGGCGGGTTTCAAGTTGTGCGCGTATGCGATTGGGGATTT
>Ga0209271_10000753_pt1 | contig 11270 bp, 8 predicted proteins | sample tdAd002_FD_187123 | JGI IMG/M metagenome (GOLD analysis project Ga0209271, IMG submission 187123) | Marine sediment microbial communities from the Atlantic coast under amendment with organic carbon and nitrate - tdAd00.2 (SPAdes)... | ecosystem: Environmental > Aquatic > Marine > Coastal >... | reverse complement strand
TATACTGAAGTCTATGTGCCGTATATTGTCAACAGTGACAGTCTTCGCGGTACCGGGCAGCTGCCCAAATTTGAAGAAGACCTGTTCTGTGTCGACCGCGATGCCGGTTATTACCTGATACCGACGGCTGAAGTGCCCGTCACCAATCTTGCGCGTGGCGAGATAATTGACGCAGCCGATCTTCCGTTGAAATTAACCAGCCACACGCCCTGTTTTCGCTCTGAGGCAGGTTCCTATGGTAAAGATACACGCGGCATGATACGCCAGCACCAGTTTGAGAAAGTTGAAATGGTGCAACTGGTTAATCCGGATCAAGCCTGGGATGCACTGGAAGAGCTTACTGCACATGCTGAAACAATTCTGCAAAGACTGGAGCTGCCCTATCGCGTAGTAGCCCTTTGTAGTGGCGATATTGGCTTTTCTGCGGCCAAAACCTATGACCTCGAGGTCTGGCTGCCGGGGCAACAGGCCTATCGAGAGATTTCCTCGTGCAGCTGTTTCACCGACTTCCAGGCGCGACGCATGCAGGCGCGTTGGCGCAATCCCGAAACCGCTAAGCCCGAGCTTGTAAATACCATCAATGGTTCCGGCCTGGCTGTCGGGCGCACCCTGGTTGCGATACTGGAAAACTACCAACAGGCCGATGGCAGTGTCGTCGTACCCGATGCATTGCGGCCCTATATGGGCGGTATTGAAAAACTGCAAAAGAAATAATTACCGCAAAGACGCAAAGGGCGCAAAGTGGACACCATTTCTGTCTACTTCTATGAAGTTATTCTCAGGTTTGCATAAGAAAAAAATTATGGTTGTAATATTTCTGACATTTGCGATAACTTCTTTTAATCCAAATTACTGGGCTGGTAAGACATGTATTTAATAATCTGTAGTTTCTTTGCGTCCTTTGCGCCTTTGCGGTGAATAAACTTCCAACAAAACTCTATAGCGCCGAAGCCGTAGCCCTTCTTGATCAAATCGCGATCAATGACTGCGGCATTCCCGGTTATACCCTGATGCGCAGGGCAGGGCAGGCTGTGCTTGATGTGCTGCTGAATCATTATGCCGGTGCACAAAAGATCCTTGTTTTATGCGGCGCAGGCAATAATGCAGGTGATGGTTATGTGCTGGCGCGCCTTGCACAGGCACATGGTCTTGATGTTCGTGTTGTCAGCATGATCGATCCTGGCAAGCTTCACGGTGATGCCAGACAGGCCTGGGAGCATTGGGATGAATGTGGCGAAACTGTTCCTTATCAGAATGGATTTATTGCTGATGCCGATGTGATTATCGATGCCTTGCTAGGCACAGGCCTGACCCGGGAAGTTGAAGACGACTGGAAAACATTAATAACGGCTGTCAACCATTCAGGCGTAGCCGTGATATCGGTTGATATTCCTTCCGGTCTCAATGCTGATACTGGCACGATTTCCGGCGCTGCGATTAACGCAAATCAAACCGTCACATTTATTGGTCTTAAGAAAGGCATGTTTACCGGCAGCGGTAAGGCATGCTGTGGTGAAATCAGTTTCGATGATCTGGGGTTACCCGAACAAGTCTATGAAGCTGTTGAGTCAGATGCAGAGTTGCTGTGTCATTCTTCGCAATGGTTATTACCAGCGCGACGACACGACAATCACAAGGGTCAAAATGGCCATGTCCTGATCATCGGTGGAAATTATGGCATGCCGGGTTCGGTTATTCTGGCCGCACGCGCCGCACTAAGGTCGGGCGCCGGCCTGGTATCGGTTGTAACCCGGCCCGATCATATCAATGCGGTTGTTGCTGCATGCCCGGAATGTATGGTGCATGGCAGTGCCAATGGTGGGATTAATCCCGACTTGTTTGAGAAAGCTGATTACCTGGCGATTGGCTGTGGTCTGGGGCAGGACGCATGGGCACAGCGCCTGCTATACCTGGCGCTGGACTCGACCATACCCATGGTGGTTGATGCGGATGCGTTAAATATAATGGCGGCACAGCATCATTTGAGCCTGACCGAGGAATGTGTCATTACACCGCATCCCGGTGAGGCGTCGCGCTGCCTGAGCGTGAGAAAGCGTGAAATACAGCATGACCGTTTTCAGGCGACACAAATACTCAGACAGAAATGCAACGCACATGTCGTGCTCAAAGGTTCAGGTACGATTATTCAACATAATGGGCGCCCTAAAGTCTGCGCATTGGGCAATCCTGCGATGGCAACGGCGGGTATGGGCGATGTTCTTACAGGGATGATCGCTTCATTGGCTGCACAGCAGATAGTTATCGCAGGAGATATAAGCAAGGCTGTCATTGCCGCCGTGTGCCTGCATGCGCTTGCCGGTGATCTGGCTGCCTGTGGTGATGACCGTGGCCTGATGGCAACCGATGTTATCGAACATATCCGAGCAGCCGCCAGGTACCGGGAGGAATGACCGCTTGTATTGAAAGGATTCTAAATTCGCAAAACGAGCTTGAAGCCATTGCAGCAAAGCTGGCCAGTCATGCTACTGCAGATCTGATCATCTATCTTCGGGGTCCTCTGGGCGCCGGTAAAACGACATTTGCGCGTGGTTTTCTGCGAGGCCTTGGATATAAGGGTGTGGTCAAGAGTCCGACTTACACCCTGGTTGAACCCTATAGTTTCGATTCGATGATGTGTTATCACTTCGATTTGTACCGCCTGGCTGATCCGGAAGAGCTGGAATTCACTGGAGCGCGAGATTATTTCAATGCCTCGTCGATATGCCTGATAGAGTGGCCGGAAAAAGCACCGGGCTATCTGGCTGAAGCTGATATTGATTGTCATCTGGATCATCATTCGCAAGGTAGAAAAATGTCGCTAACTGCCTGTTCTACAAAGGGTGAGCAGCTGATGTTGCAGGCTGAACCTGATGAATTACTCTAGCTTAGTGCGCTATGTATATAAAAAATATATAAAAATATTATAAATTTGCTTGCAATTTTTCTAAAAATCACCAAACTATAACCACTTGACCATGGAAACGATGGTAACTTTCTAAGCCTATGGAAAACAATCGTCGACAATTTTTGAGACGGCTTGCAGGATTTGGTGGCGTTGCTACCATGTCAGCAATGCCTTTTGTGGCAAAGGCGGCCTCTGAAGTACAGGTTAAAGATATCCGTTTATCCAGCCACAATGGTTATGTGCGCCTGGTGTTCGATCTTAACAAGTCTGTCGATCATTCCATATTCACACTGAACAAACCTGAACGAATCGTTCTCGACCTCAAGAACACCAAAATGAATCACGGCATGGTTGATCGTGTCGGCGCCAATTCGCTGATTCGACGTATTCGCAGCGGTGTTCAAAACAGCAATGATCTTCGTGTTGTTTTCGATCTTCAAACGCAGGTAAAACCAAGAAGTTTTGTACTGGGTCCGTCGGGTAAGTCGGGACACCGACTGGTTCTGGACTTGCATAATAAAAATGCAGGCCAGGCTGTTGCTAAAAATGCTGTGAAGAAAAAGAAACAGTTGCGCGATGTCATTATTGCAATCGATGCAGGGCATGGCGGCAGGGACCCTGGCGCCACGGGCAAGAAGGGCACCAAAGAAAAAACAGTCACGCTGCAGATGGCTAAAAGGCTGGAGAAAAAAATCAATCAACAAAAAGGCATGAAAGCCGTTCTTACCAGGAAAAATGACCGGTACATGCGCTTGCGCGATCGCATCAGTAAGGCGCGCGATTACCATGCTGACATGATGATCTCGCTGCATGCAGATTCATTCCCCGACCCACGTGCCAGGGGTTCGTCAGTCTATGCACTCTCGGTTGACGGTGCGACATCAGAAACGGCGAAACTGCTGGCTGAAAAAGAAAATGCTGCAGATCTGTTGTTTGGTGATGTGAGCCTCGCTGTTGAAGACAAGATGGTAAAAGAAGTACTGTTTGACCTGTCGCTGACGGGTAATATCCAGTCAAGCCTGGATATAGGCGATGAGATACTGCGGCAGATCAGGCATGTCAACCGTGTGCATAAAAAGCAGGTACAGCAGGCCGGCTTTGCCGTGCTGAAGGCGCCGAATATTCCTTCTGTTCTGCTTGAGACTGCGTTCATATCGAACCCGCGTGAAGAAAAGAATCTGAAGAGTTCTGCGCACCAGAAAAAAGTCGCTAATGCAGTCAGCAAGGGTGTGGCGAACTATTTTGCACGCAAGGCGCCACCGGGAACGTGGCTGTCAGCCACTACAACAGAATACAAAGTAAGATCTGGAGATACATTAGGCAGTATCGCTAAAAAGTATCAAACCAGTATAGAGAATTTGCGTGCACGCAATGCGATGTACACAAGTAGCCTGAACGCAGGGCAGGTATTGAAAATCCCAGTGAGTTAATAAGCCGGATTAACTGGCAACTAATAATAAAACACTCACAAATTCCCTGCTTGATGGCCCTGTAACAAGGGCCATTTTTTATGCCTGTCTTCCTGTGTTATCGGACTAGCCCGCATATTGCATGAAGGATTTGGATTTTAGGGGCAAGTTGGCTATGCAGGTTGGACGATCGCCCGCCGATGCATAGCCATAGCTATGGATCAAGAGGGATCGTTCAAGATGCGACGCCAGCTTGCTCATAAAACCACACGGACAAACTGTATCAGCTTAAAACCAATCTAATTGATTGTAACTACTTGTAATGTAGCTCACTATCGATCATTCAGCGTCCGCCTTCGTGCAATATACGGGCTAGCTATTGCTGAATAATCTGGCTCAGGGTGAAGTCGACACCACTTTCAAACTGGTCATCAGCAGTAATTTCAAATGCCGGTTCTGTCTCAGCGCTTAAATTCAGTTTACCCATCTGTTGCTGGGAAATGCGGATACGGTACTTGCCGAGTGGTATCTTGCTGATGACATAGAAGCCGTCATATTCAGTTGTTGTAGATCTGACTACACGGTTACGTTCATCGACAACTTCAACCGTAACTCGACCTGCAGGTACCGTTCTTCCATTTCTTGTTAGATATACCGTACCATCGATTTCGCCGCTGGTAAAAATCGGGAAATCGAGCAGCATTGCCTGACCGGGTCTGGGTACGATGCGCATACCTTCAAGTGCTGGCGACCATAAGGGATCTTCGAGCGTCGACATTGCTATGGCCAGATTGGCAGGTACGTGCTCTGCAATGCCGGTTATAAAGGCAATGCCTGACTCGTTGGTACGTACCTGTTGGTAGCCGTTGTTGATGGTGAAGCCAACATTTTCGATAGCTTCATCGCCTTCATTGAAAAGACCATCTTCATTGTTATCAAGGAATACCCTGGCAGAAACGCTACCTCTACCGGCTATAGACAGTGCATGGGGCATCCATTTGTTTTGTCTTGGTTCCCTGCCCAGGCCAATCGAGAACCTTGCATCAAGGCTTACTATACTGTCAGTGTTATAGCGTGCGCCCAGAGACAGGTTAAAGCTTCCTATCGATTTTGATGCAGAAGCACTTATTTCTGTCAGATCTGCGCGTAATGAGTGGTTCAGGCCATAGGTAAATTGATAGCCACTATACAGTGGCGGCCGCAGTGTTAGATCAACGGTTGTAAGCTCGGATTCCGGTTGAAATTCGTAATTAAGCGTTCCGCGCAAACCATAGCGGTTTATATTACTGCTAATACCAAAAGTGCCGGTAAATATATTCTGTATGTCCGAGTTCTGAACATAGGTAAGCTGGTTACTAAATGACAGGCCATATGTCTGTAGTGATACCAGGTTGTTTATTTCATTACGATCGTTGCCGTTTTCAAAATCTGACATTATTAATTCAAGACTGAAAGGGATTCGAGGCAGAAATGTAGGTGGTATTGATGTGTCGACCCTGAATTCTGTTTTATCCTTGAACTCCTGCTGTGTTGGTTTAAATTCTTCAGTGAAAAACCTGTTCATTATGATGTGATTGAATTTGAAAACAGTGTTTCCAACCCCTGTCTGGAAGTTAAAGTAAACGGCCTCACCGCCGTCCAGGTCATCAATTACATTCAGCGTCGCGAAGAATGATTTCCAGAATCCAAGCACACCGGCCTGTAAATAGCGGTGTTGCTCAATTGTGTCTATGCTGATATCCAGCGGAATATCGGCAGCGATAAAAGAAGCTGATATTCTGTTTGTGAGCCCAACATCATATTGCCCTGTTGCTCGATATCCACCGCGATCATTATCTGAGGCCAGTGCTCGATAGTAATGCTCGCCTTTTTTTGTCAGTGCCTGGCCGAGTTCAAAAAATTGTTCCTGTTCACGAACCTGGCCCTGTGGGCCATAGAAAACCAGGCGAAAGTAGTTACGGCCGAAAAGTAACGGGATGTTCTGGAAATCATACTGTCCGTCAACAGGTGTGGATTGATAACCTATCAAGCGGTCGTTGTGATAAAGCTCGACTTCCCAACCAGGCAGCAGGTTTCCTCGGAAGCGCTGGGTATCGTAAACTTCCTGCCGGCTCAGTTTGAAATTACTGACCAATGCGCCGGGTTCCTGGTTTCCGGGAATGGTTATGTTTTTCAATCGAGGTTCCGTGATATGGCCAAGTGCATATTCAGTTGCCCTGGCAAAGCCCAGTAACTCACTTTCCGGGTCTTTTTTGCCTACTGTAAAACGAAAGTCATCCAGGATGTCATCATCTGTTACAAACAGGAAGAGCGAAGATGACATACCCAGCAAGTCAGCTGTTGCATAGGTTGTCGAGCGGAATGTATTGGTTGACTGGCCATCCCCCTGTCTTCTCGTGGCTTCAAAAGTCTGATCAATAAATGGAACGTTCCACATATCATAAGGCTCGTAGTGATGTGGGTAATAGGGTTGTTCCGTGGCCAGGCGAGCTCTTGTTTTGGCGATGCGTTCTTCCCGTTCCATCTTTACTATGAAAGGGAAGGGCTCCTTTGAACGTATTTTTACTGTAGATGAAAACAGATCGGCATCGATCGATATTTCAAACCACCTGGGAAACAGGTTTGCATCCAGGTATATGTCATCGTCCAGTACATAGACAAGATTTTCGTTATATGACTGGGTAACTCCTTTTATGGTGATTTGATTTCGGGCTGCGTCGAGATATACGGTATTCTTCTCATTGAATATAAACCCTTGCGCTATGCCATCACCCGGATTTACTTCCAGCGCTATATCCAGAATCTCGGATAGTGCACCTAGAGGGATAAGAAGTATGTTTTTCTGTTGATAGGCAGCGAGTACATCTTCCAGCCTGTACTGTTCTACACGTATTTCAAGAATACGGAGATCGTTATCGCCTGGTGTCCAGTCACCCGCAGAGTCTTGTGTGGCTCCCTGTGCTGTTGCTGATAAAAACAGAAGAAATGACAGATAACATAAACGAACGAAATGCACTGACTTTCGCTCCCATGATTAGCTTAGGGTATTGCGAGTCGTGACTCGGCCAATAAGCCGGAATTTTCGTCTTCACCTGGTTTCAGATAGCTTATATGAAGTTCACCATTTGACAGGCTGAAGCCCGAGGGAGTTTGCAGCCTGATTTCCACAGCCCTGCTTTTTAGCGGTGTATAGACAGCAACGCCATTTATTTGCCCCACGGTGACGGCTGCACCGCCTTTGGGTGTGAAGTAGACACGAAAATCGCCGTAGGCGGAACTGGTGCCTTCCCGGTTGATTATTAATGAAAGAACAGAGCTGGCCCTGACAGTGTTGGCCTGTTTAATCTCAAAATCGCTGAGAGTAACGCTTGAGTTCAGCTTACCCTGTCTGACAATGACAGGAATTGTAATACCAATAACAGGAATCAACTGTACTGAAAGTCCTTCGCTTTTGTTTCCAGCCAGTTCGTTGATATCCGAGGCAGCAGGATCGGGTAGCGACTGGAATAACATATGAGATCGGTATTCACCATCAGCTATGCCGCGCTTTTTGCGTAGCATGAGTCTGACAGTCTGTGACTGGCCTGGTTGCAGTGTAACCTGCCGAGGTGAGAAACGGACAAATTCGTCTGAGAACATACCAGCCTCATTTTCCGCAAGCTCTTCTATTTTTCCATCGGCAGTCATTTTTCTGCGAACAAAGGAAATTCTGAAGCGCCCGGTCTCGGAACCATTATTAATCAGATTAACCTGCTTTGTTCTTTCGCCACCTTCAAACACAATCCGGGTAGGTGAAACCATCAACTGCCCAGCTGCGAAAACATCATTCGTCGATAAAACTGAGGTTAACAATACCAGGCAGAGAATCAGTATTGTAAAAGCCTCCTGCGAGTGAATGCGATCTGCAGCCTTTGTCATCGAGGAGGGTGAGTATGTGGTTGTATAATTATTTTGTTTCATTATCGTTATTTTTATCGAAACTTTACAGAAGCAGTTTTCAGCCCTTATGATAAATGGGGGCTTACACGGTGCTGCCCCCATTTACTATCTCACTCACACAGCGTTAATTACTGATAATTAACTGTGACTGTGTAGGTAGAGCTATACAGACCAGGTGCTTGAGAACCACCGATAGTCAAAGTTGCTCCTACATTAAAGGTTTCTGTACCTGCTCCGGGTATTGCTCCAGATGAGGTATCAGTAAAGGTGGTTACATCCATTGTTCCAACACCGCCTGAGATATCGACAGTTGCGGGCAAAAGCAATGTATATGCCTTGAGGGCCTGGCCCGTTATGGTGAATGCTCCAGCGGTGTTCACGCCGCCAAGAACGGCCTCTGCATCACCGTTTACAGACCGGCCTCCGCCAGTTGCCAGTACAACATCACCGCCTGCTAAACCAACAGCAACGTCGCCAAAGTTAAGAGCAGTATTTTCAGTAATAACCAGTGGGCTGATCACATTTGCCGATGCGTTTGCCGTCACATTCGCCGCTGAAATTACAGCTGAATAGAGACCGGTTGATAAGGCAGCTACACTTGCGGCCAGTATTATTGTATTGTTTCTCATGGTTAACTCCATTATCTTAAAAGTCTTAATACTGTTTTTATCAATTTGGTCTCAATTTCAGCTTTTAAATCCAACTGAGTATTGGGCTCATTCGATTATTCGTTACACCACACTAGTTATATTCAACAGTTGTAGCCATCACACCCGTGTATGCGCCGAATGGCTGAAAACTCCCTACGCGCATGGTTGCGCCCACTGTTAAGTTCTGCCTTCCGCCTGGATCCAGCTGGCCATTAGCCGACGGTGAACTGATGAAGTTTTCGACAACCATATTGTCACCCGCTGAACTGGTTATAACGACTGATGTCGGCAGGGTGATGTTGTACAGTGCATTTGGATCTCCGGTGACTTCATATCTTGCGGGCGTACCGGAAGTATTCGAATTTACAGTCGTACCACCCGTTGTTGTTCTTGAGCCGTCAACATCAATGGTGACGCTGCCTGAGATCGAGCTGGCTGAAATATCTCCAAACACGATGCCATTTTGTGCAACCAGGTTAATGGTTGACACAATATTTGCATCTACTGCCGTAGTTGTTGTCGCAGCGTATGCATTTTTCTGGCTCAATGAAGCCATAGCAGCGAAAAGCATGATTAAAACAATCATTAGCAGCTGTGTACTTTTCGCGTGCATTGTTCTTACTTTTATTACCATAGTTATAAGATAGCCCAATATTTACAAATGTTTACAATCCCTTAAGAAAACTTTAGCGATTTCTGATGAAGTGCTATTTTACTGAGATAAATGGTTATTTGGCCGAGTATCCCACTCAGGGCAAGCGCAATATACACTGTAAGCCACTGATTTAGAAGAGGTTATCTAAACAGCCATGTCTGCCAGGTAGAGAATCTGCCTTCTTGAGTCAAGCTGGAATAATGAGCTAAGAAGTGATCAAGTCCTGCGCACGATGTTTGTCATTCGTGCGTTATGATGCGTTAAGGTCTTCTATGATTGAATCTTAGTTGGAATGGGGCTGCCGTCGAATAGGCGCCAGCAGCCTGGTTGTTGATTGAGTTCAGGTCTGCACCTACATAGACACGTGTAGGCACACCCGGCGTTGCACTCAAGGTGAACAGGCTGGGAGGGCTATTGGTGAAATTATTCGCCGTCATTGTTGCGGCGCCAGACAGTATGGCGCTGATTGGCAGTCTGATTCTGATCGGATAGTAATCACATCCCGATAGCGTGTTGGATACATCAAAAGCCGCAGCCATTACTGTACCACCGGCAAGAACCGGGCCTGTGGAAGTGCGTGTGCCTGTTGCAGAGACCGTTATGGTGCCGGCTGTGAGGCCTTCATAATCCCCAATTGACAGGTCCTGAACCTTGACAGCAGTTAGACTATTTTCGCACAGGTTTCTCCTGGGTACGCCCGGCGGTGGTGCAGCAATCGCATCTAAAACGATGAGCACCATCATGGACAGTGACAGGATGCGGAGTTGCTGTTTAAAACAGATCATTGCTGGACTCTGCCGCGTACCAGGCGGATGTGCTTGGGGCGTTCTTTGAGATCATTCAGGGAAACACCATTACGGAACAATACATACCAGGCATAACCCTCACGATTGGTATTCTCTGATGATGACCAGTACCAGCTTGGTATTGCCTCGGGAAAGTATTTCCTGTTAATCGTGGCTTCAGCAGGATTGTTCTTGTATTCAACCAGTGTTTCCAGTTCTGACCTGGTTGGCATACGCCAGTCAGAATAGCCGCATAGTTTCTGTTCATTCATGGCGTGTGCATAGCTGGAAGTATCACAGCGTACACCACCCTTGCAGCGGCCACCATTGCTTCTGCCTTCAGCTTCGCCATTGATTTTTCTGAGCCATGAATATAAGTGGCCCTTATCGCGAATACCGCCATCATTCTTCTTCACCTCCCATGTGAGCTTACTGCTTTTATCTTCGACGCACTCCCATCGGGCAACTTTGTCGTCAAGAGCCTCGCCGTAGTTTGAAATTTTTATGTACCCGGCATCTGTAACAGACGAGAGTGTTGCGGCTGCATCGGTTTTGATATCTTCATTCGTGGTAGTTGCAGACTGCCCGGGACCCGATGCTGGTGCTATCGCTGCGTGCTCGAGTACTGCAACATCGGCGATCTGTGCCGGTTTGCTCATTACCGTCTCCGCACTTGCCAGTCTGGTTGTGACTACCCGGGCCTGGGCGGCCTTGATCGGCACGGCTTTGGTTATTCCTGCTTGGGTTATTTCAGCTTTTGTTCTCGCGGTGACTGCCACAGTTACGGGCTTGTTGACTGGTGCGGGCTGCGCCTGTGCTGGTCGCAGAGCTTGTTCCACTGCGGCTGGCAGTGTTACGGATGTGATTGCATTATCACAGCAAACAGGCGCTTGCAGGGTCAGTAAGAGTATCAGCATGATGAATAGA
>Ga0209271_10000751_pt1 | contig 11276 bp, 8 predicted proteins | sample tdAd002_FD_187123 | JGI IMG/M metagenome (GOLD analysis project Ga0209271, IMG submission 187123) | Marine sediment microbial communities from the Atlantic coast under amendment with organic carbon and nitrate - tdAd00.2 (SPAdes)... | ecosystem: Environmental > Aquatic > Marine > Coastal >... | reverse complement strand
CAGGGTAGAATAAGCGCTTTAGCCAGTGCGTTAATAAGGTCGGGGCCGGGAAAATCTTTGTAAACCCCGAATTCAGGTCCCTTTTCAGGATCCACCCCTCTTATAAAAATATAAAACACACCTCCAAAATCTTTTTCATATTGAAAATCAGGCATCCTAATCCGCAGATACTGATAAAGCGCTAGTGTATACAGATGATACTGCAGGATGTAAAAGTCGTCGCTCATGACTTTGTTCAAAACATCTTTTGAATAGTCCTCCACGTACGCTCCTAAATAATTCGATTTCCAGTCCACCATGTAGTATCGCCCATTCTCATGGAAAACCATGTCTATATATCCTTTCATAAAACCCCTTGAAAAAGGGAAAGCCAGCTTTCCTATTCTGTCCGGAAAACCGGCGGGAAGATCAATACTTCCATGATAAGCAAATATCTTTTCGAGTTGTCGAGGTGTAAATGGGTTCAGCGGAAAATAAAATTCCATCTCATTGATCCGGTCCTTGCACTGCACCGAACAAAGAGTCAGGACAGTCGTTTTTATTTCAAGTGGTATTGAAAGGACTTTGTTTATCATGTGGCATACTGGTTCTTTCCATTTTGATTCGAACCCGTAAGCCTGTAATTTGTTTGTTACCAACTCCTCTTTATGTCCGGAATCTCCGGCTGCAAAGTCAAGATGTTCAAAGATATCATGGAAAAAGACCCCGGCTTTAATCCCTTTTGGAAAGTTAAAAATATCTGTTTTTTCAGATAGCTTATGGTCGCTTTCCGGGATATGCCTGTAAACATCATAATATGTATCACGGTCCGGCAGCGCTTCTTCCTGGGTCCGTTGTGATACCATGGATGAATAGCTTGAGATTTTCCACGAGGTGTCAATTTTTCCTGAAAATTTCCGGCAAAAACCTTTCTCCTTTTCATGCTCACAAGTTTCATATTCCGCGCCGTAATCAATAGGCAAAGGGGTGACTTCTATGGTCCCTTCTGATTTACCTTCAAGCTGTATTAAATCTTCTAATAAGTCCTCATCTTTTATTGATGAAAAGCTTTTTTTCAAAGATGTAACCAGAGCCTCTTTTTTTATGACATCCTCAGGTTTGGGCCGATAGTGGAAAAGGTAAGCCATGGCCGAGGTTTCTGCTGTGTGGAATCTTCCCCATACAAGATAACATCTTTTTATGGCCCTTGTTAAAGCAACATAAAGCAGCCTCATATTCTCTGCCAGGAGTTCATTTTGAGCAATGGCAAGATGAATATTCTGTTCACTTGAACCCAGATCGAGTGTCAGTTCTTTATTATCTCTATCATGAAATACGATCTCCTGGTCTTTAATTATAGACCCTTCCCATGAAAAGGGGCAAAACACAATCGGAAATTCAAGCCCTTTACTTTTGTGTATGGTTATAATTTTTACTGCATGTTCATCGCTTTCAAGGTGAAGCTGATGCGTCTCAGATTCTAAAGCGGGATTGTTTCTTTGTTCAGAAAGCCATTTAAGCAAACCTGTAATCCCGATTTTTTTCTCAACCGATTCCTGGTGGAGAATTTCGGCCAGATGAAGAAAATTGGTAAGCCTTCTTTCCCCGTCAGGAAATTTAAGAAGCCTTTCCCTGACCTTCTCTTGTGCCATGAACTTACTAAACATTCTGATAAAACCGTATAGATTCCACAGCCGGAAATACTCCCTGAAATTGCCTGCCCGGGCTTCCCTGCAAAAAGGTTCATGATCTAATAAATCTATTTCATGCACGGAAACACCTATTATATCGGTCACAAGGGCTGATTTGAACATCCGTTCGTTAGCAGGTTCGGAAATACTTGAAAGAACCCTTTCCATCTCCTTGGCTTCATGGGTATTAAAAATGTTCCCCGTATCATAGAGAACCGATGGGATTCGTTTTGATAAAAGGCTTTTTTTAATTATCTGCGCCTGCCGGTTTGTCCGTACAAGAACGGCTATATCTCCTGCTTTAACACGATCCCGTTCACCACAAGGCTGGCCATCGCTGCCCTTTAAAGTAAGACGAGAAATTTCACCTGTAACCGCCTTTGCTATCATCGGTATAACTTGGGTTTTGCTAAAAGGTTTGGGTTTGCCCGACTTTTTGTCCGATTCCAAATACCATAATGTTAAAGGGGCTGAAGATTTTTCATGGAACGATTCGATTTTTCCACCGGGGATTCCTTTTTCAAACCCGATCTTATCAAAGACAAACGGTGAAACAACATTGGCAAATATGGTATTTACAGCTGTGATCAAACCGGGCTCTGAGCGCCAGTTTTCTATCAGGGTGTATTTTGAATCCGCATTGCCGGAGGCTTTGATGTATGAAAAAATATCAGCCCCCCTGAAACCGTATATGGCCTGCTTGGGATCACCGATCATAAAAAGAGCGCTCTGTTTTGAATCAAAAAGCCTGGTAAATATTTCATACTGCACAGAATCCGTATCCTGAAACTCATCCACAAGGGCCGCCTTATATTTTTCACGAATTGCCGATGCCAGCTCATCCCCTCCTTTAGCTTCAAGTGCATTTTTTACCCTGATGAGAAGATCGTCAAAAAATTGGATATTGGAGTTCTTTTTCCTGGCCGGAAGCTGTTCATGGGCATAATCGAAAAACAGGGTTTTAAGATACAAAAGACTGCTTTTCATTTCAGCTTCAAGGGTAACACTTTTTTCTAGTAGTTGATCGCAGATATTAAAAATTTCGTGTGAAGGGGGAATATGATTTTTTCTGGCAGACTTTGCCAGTTTAGCGGCGGTAAATTTTTCAAAATCTTTAAACAGCGGAAAACCGATAGATTTTGCATCAACGAATCTATTCATGGCTTCAGCCATTGAAAAGACTTTCAGATCCCTTGTGGAAAGATCGGTATGCTTTGCATTTGTTTTCAAACTTCCATAAACTGTACCGCTCAAAGAAGGATCCTTTAACAACCGTATCACCTCGGTCTGTGAAACGGGCCAGGCAGTTTTCAGCTTTTTGAAAATACCTCTAAAATCATCAAGACTCTCTAAAAAAGGTTGTGTGAGTTCCGGAATAATCTTAATATCCGGCGCTTTTTTTTTTGCCAGCAGTTTTAAAAAATATTCCGGACCGGATATTTTTTTTATGGCATAGCTAATAAATTCCGGAGGCATGCTGTAAAAATGTTTTCTCCAGAAATCATCCACAACTTCCCTGGTTAAATCTGTCTGATCGGTTATAAGTTCTGTGTCGAATAAACTTTGAGTTTCAAAAGCATTCTCATTCAGCGTCCTCTGGCAAAAACCGTGGATTGTAAAAATAGCGGCATTATCATAGTCCACCAGAGCATGTTGAATCAATTGGTTGGCCAAGGCCGGATTATCATGCTTTTTGACAAGCGCGTTTATTAGAATATCGTTGCTCCAACCATTTGAAAATGCCAATTTTGCCTTCAAAAGATTATTGCGGACCCTGTCTTTAAGCTCTTGGGTGGCAGCCTTGGTGAAAGTAACCACCAGGATCTGATCTGCCATAAGTTGTTCTTCAATAATCAACCTTAAAAAGAGCCCGGCAATTGCATAAGTCTTTCCTGTGCCAGCACTGGCTTCAATGAGGTTGGTTCCTGAAAGGGGTGTATTAACGGGGTTAAATATTCTCATTGTTCACCGCCCGCTTCGCTCGAGGCGCAAAAGGCGCAAAGAAAAAAACAATAAATTCTCAGCGTCTTTTGCGTTTCTGCGGTGAGCATAAATTTAATTGGGAATTTCTACCGGTAAATTAAAAATCATAAATTCCCATATAATTTTGGGGTGTAATTTTCTTTAATTCGTCTTTAACGGCTTGAGTAACATTTAGGTTTTCTATAAATTCGACAATTGCCTTCCGGTCAACACGCAAATTGGTTCGTGTTAATTCCTTAAGGGCCTCAAACGGCTCCGGATACCCTTCCCTACGCAAAACGGTCTGGATGGCTTCGGCAACCACAGCCCAATTATCTTCAAGGTCTGCATGAATCGCTTCGGCATTCAAAATCAACTTATCCAATCCTTTTAACAGAGATTTAAAGGCAATCAGAGTGTGGGCAAGCGGCACCCCGATGTTTCTTATAACCGTGGAATCAGTCAAATCCCTTTGCAGTCTCGAAACCGGCAGTTTTGCGGAAAGATGCTCAAAAACAGCATTGGCCACCCCCAGGTTGCCCTCCGAATTTTCAAAGTCGATGGGATTGACTTTATGCGGCATGGTCGAAGACCCGACTTCTCCGGTTTTTATCTTTTGTTTGAAATAATTCATTGAAATATACGACCATATATCCCTGTTTAGATCGATGAGAATCGTATTGATTCGTTTGAGGTTATCACAAAATGCAGCCAGATTATCATAATGCTCAATCTGGGTGGTCACCTTTGAACGTTTAAGGCCTAAAACCTGGTTTATCAGATGATCTCCAAACTCGATCCAATCGATTTTAGGATAGGCAACGTAATGCGCATTGAAGTTACCGGTTGCCCCGCCGAATTTGGCGGAAAACGGTATGGTTTCCAAAAGTTTTTTCTGTTTTGTAAGCCGCTCAACAAACACATAAATTTCTTTCCCCAGGCTGGTGGGTGATGCGGGCTGGCCGTGAGTTCTTGCCAGCATGGGGACATCTTTGTATTGAATCGCTTTTTGATTCAAAGACCTGACAATTTCATCAAGAACCGGCTGTAAAACATGGAACCAGGCATCCTTTAGTGAGTTGGGTATGGCGGTGTTGTTGACATCCTGGGAAGTTAAACCAAAATGGATAAATTCCTTGAAGGTTTGTAATCCAAGTGAATCAAATCTTTCCTTAATATAATATTCAGCCGCCTTGACATCATGGTTGGTCATTGCCTCGATATCTTTTACTCTGCGAGCATCCTCATGGGAAAAGTTCTCATAAATATGTCTCAAGGCTTTAAACATACTTTTGTCAATATCCGCCAATTGAGGCAGTGGTAGATTGCATAATGCAATAAAATATTCCACCTCCACCCGCACGCGATATTTTATTAATGCGCCTTCCGAAAAATAATCGGCAAGTACTTTAGCAACTTCGCGATAACGTCCGTCAACAGGAGAAATAGCGTTTAAAGATGAAAGTTCCATGTTATTTTTTCCCCCGGATTATAAAGATTTATTCAAAATTACAAAACAACAATATTATTTACATTTATTATAATTGCTTAAGAAATGTAGGATAATGCGATAAGCGTGTCAAGGAAAGTATAATATCAAAAAATAAGGAAGGGGTCTTCAGTATAGGGGTAATTCCGGATACTCAATACAGGGAAGAAGCAAACTTATCCAGTTGGACAGTTAAGCTTCCTATTATTGAGAGTATGCTGAATAGTATTCTTATAGATCTTTCGGCCACATCAGATTCAAAAGGAATTTCCAAGGAAATGATATTATCCCAGAAGATTTGTGTTATTTGTGTTGATTTATTCATAATAATTCCTTTTATAGCTGTTTTCGGGTTCAGGTAAACGCTCTTAGGGTGTGCTCCATTTTTATTGTTACAAAGAAGCTTAATGCAAAAATCATGCTATAATTAATAGATTATTTCTGGAAACAGTGAAATGATTATATCTCAGGTGGTTAGCTTGATATGAAAAATTCAAAGCTAAGGGTGTGGTGACAATATTTGGCAATTACATCCCCTTTTATCGTCAGGCTTTACATCTTTTTGGACAATATACGGTAAATGTTCGGGGGGTTTAATGACCGAGAATACGGCTTACTTACAAACGCCACCACCTAATGCATATGCTTTTATCAATCTTAAAATGTTTTGCAAAACCGGTCTTCACTTCAACGACATATTTGATAGGTCCCTTGGACCTGTAAATATTGCCTGACATCGGTGTTGTAGATTCGGCTATATTTACTACACATCCTTTTTCCCCAACGAAAATAATGTCGAGAGGAATTGCCGTATTTTTCATCAGAAATTTCTGCGGTTTTAAGCTCTCAAAAACGAACAGCATGCCATTGTTGTAGTCCAATGAGCTTCGCCCCATAAGTCCTTTGGTCTGAGTCTCAGGCGTATCTGCAATTTCGATGTTAATTGACGCAACAACTGAATCATCAAACCGTACGAAGTCGAGCTTTCCGTCTATTCGTATCGGTATGTCTGTCTTGTTGTCTAATAATTCTTGTTTACTGAAGCTGCATGCGTAAAACATCATGGCCGGTAAAAAGAAGAAGACCAAAAACATCTTTAATGGAATATCACACTTTTTGCTACATAGAATAAGACTTTTAACGGAATGATTTTTTAGCACTCTATCCATCCCCGAGCCAGGGTGTTCATGTAAGTCTGTTCGGCATCTGTATCCACCTCAATTGCCAGAAGCGAAACAGTGTAAACCTGCTTGGCCATTTCCGGCGATTTTACTTTTGTTACAATACTCTCCATTTCGGCTGGAGACAAAAGTTCCTCAACGATAAAGGAATGCTCCTGCTCACTAAGATCCATTGTTTCAAGCTTTCCAAGAATACGGTTTCGTTCAGGCACTATTTAGTATTTAAGTCTTTTCCCACCCTCTTTCTTAAATAGACAGAAAGTAGCATTCCCAGGATCGCCAGGCATTCCGCATCCAGATACTTTTCTGCCCGTCTTTCAAAAAGTATGGAACAATGAGGAGGAAATTCATCATCTACATCATTATACAGCAGAAGAACCTGAACCTTGGGAAGGAGGTTGAATTGCACAAAGAGATCATATGAAAGTTTAATATCGGGGGAAAATCCTCCAAGCATTTTACACGATTCTTTAAGCTCACCGAGTCTTCCTGAAAAATGGCTTGCGATAGGTTGTTCCACGGCATTAAAAAAATAGCTTGTTAACGGACCTGAGTCCTTAAAATCTCTGTAGGATACCCATTGGTCTGCAATTGGATCTGCATTCGGGCAAAGAAGAAGGTATTTACATAGTACAACACTTATTTCTAAAGGCGGCTGTTTTCCTGATGGGTCAATAATACCTTTTGCAGAAACCCTGTACGGTTCGCCAAAAAAAGGAACAATAACCTCGTCTTTTTCAACTTCTACCCCGAGCTTATCTTCTAAAGATTTAAATTCTATTTGGCTTATCTGGCCCAGGTAATTCTTTAAAGTTTCCTCAAATACCGGTGACTTTGTAATCATATTTTTTCCTTTCATCTAAATTTTTAAAACGCCGGGATTATCTAAGAATAAAGCATCCAGCGAGAAGCTGCGACAGGTAACCGTCCCGCCTTAGCGAGAATAACGCAGCAGGTTTTGAAAATTTGAATACTAATGAATAACAAAATTGGCAAGCTTTTTTGATCTGAAATAAAGCAACGTATTTGTAACTAAGTCTATTTAATGTTGTTATAATTGGGGAACCCTTTTTCAGCGCTGAGATATTAAAACGTTGATCTCTTTATAATTTGACCATAACATGATAATATAATATTTTCTATTTTGGACACATACCCTCCTGCCATGCGAGGCATAAGCGGGCAGGTGAACACAGATTGTCAAGATTCTTGAATTAAGAAATAAGAATATTATCACTTTATATCTGCGGAAATCCGTGTTCCATTTAACTTGATAGTAGTTTAATGAAAGAAGTAAGTTCTTGAGATATTCGTGTTAAGACCATAATCAGGAGGCCATAGAATGTTCGACATCGTAAAGCGTTTTTTTAGCAAAACCACAACGCATAATTCCAGCAATGCAAACCAGGACACAACGCACGATCTGCGTGTGGCTACCTGCGCCCTTTTTGTGGAGATGGCGCGTATAGACCAAACATTTACCCAGGCTGAGATGGAAACCATTCTTTCGATTCTAAAAGAAAAATACGGCTTATCCCGGGAACATGCCGACGCACTGATTGAAGAGGCCGATAAAGAACTGGATGAAAGCGTTGACCTCTGGCAGTTTTCCAGACTGATCAATGAGAATTATTCAACAGACGAAAAAATCGAGATCGTTGAAACCCTTTGGCAGATTGTTTATGTTGACGGGAAGATGGACCAGTACGAACACTACATGATGAACAAGCTTAAAAACTTACTGCGTCTTTCACACGGCCAGTTAATCGATGCGAAATTAAAAGTGAAACATTCGCTTTGACCTTGACAGCAAATTGAGCGAGACCCTTCAAAGCTTTATTTGAATTCTTCCGGCATTTCTGGGTTGGTTGGAAAACGCTTCATTCTATATTAAAATATGAAAACCATTTATTAAATACAAAGCAACACCGGGAGGTAAATAATGAAACCATTCAATCCAGAACAAGCATTGTGGAGGACCAGTCGAGAATTCGGTGAACACGGCGGTGTTACTCCATCCATCGCCAGGTCTTCAACCTTTACGGTCATGGATCCGGCCACAATGCCTGAAATCTTCCAGGGCCTCAGAGGGCCGGATAAGGGGGGATGTTTTCTTTACAGCAGGCATTTTAATCCGACGGTGGACGTTCTTGCACGGTATATATCTGCTATGGAAGGAACCGAATTTGCAGTCTGCACCGCAAGCGGCATGTCGGCCATTTCCTGCACTTTACTGCAGCTTTGTGAAAGCGGCGACCACATTGTATCCAGCGACACCATATATGGCGGAACCCATGCGCTCCTGCGAAAGCTTTTTCCGGAGATGGGCATCACAACAACCTTTGTCGACCCCATGAATACAGCATCCTTTGAGAAGGCCGTTTTGAAAAACACCCGTGTAATTTACGCTGAAACTATAGGGAATCCAACTCTCAAGGTAACTGATATCCCTTCACTTTCGAAGCTGGCGCAAAAGCGAGGACTTACTCTGGTAATTGACAATACCTTTATGCCCATGGTTGTCACACCGGCCAAACTCGGCGCCGACATTGTAATCTCGTCCATGACAAAGTTTATTAACGGTGCAAGCGATGTTATTGCCGGTGTAATCTGTGCAAGCAGAGATTTCATTTACAAGCTGATGGATCTTCATACTGGCCGCGTTATGCTCCTGGGACCCACCATGGACCCGAGAATTGCCTATGATATAATACAGCGCTTGCCCCACCTGGCGATCCGTATGCGGGAACACTGTAAACGAGCCATGGCAATTTCAGAACATCTTCACAAGATCGGAGCACCAGTAACCTATCCCGGATTGCCGTCGAATCCCCAGAACGATCTTATTAAATCCATGGTTAATTCGGGATACGGCTATGGCGGTATGTTAACCATTGACTGCGGTACAAAAGAAAAGGCTGAAGAACTCATGTCCATACTCCAGAACAAAGAGCGATTTGGTCTCATCGCCGTTTCACTTGGCTATTATGACACCCTGATGTCTTGCTCGGGGTCATCTACTTCTTCTGAAATTCCGCCGGAGGATCAATCCAAGATTGGCCTTTCTCCTGGATTGGTGCGGATGGCTATCGGTTTTACCGGTAGCCTTGATGCCCGTCTTGAGCAGATTGAACGCTCAGTCCGTGCAGTGGGGCTAATTACTTAATTCGAACAGCAGTTTCTCTGAATCAGCTACCATAATTGTGCCTTTTTGCCCAATTGGGATCTTATTATAAGAATTTGGTTGATTCGGCGTTATCTTTTGGTATTATTATGTACGAATGATGGAAGAGACGATATTTTTTTATTAGTTAAGTAAAGAATCTTGGCCCAAAGAACCAGGATTTTCAGGGCAAAATAAAATGCTGTAATCTCAAGGAGAAAGGGTCATGACGGCAGAGCGTTTCAATGATATTTTCACCACGGATGTTTTGAAAGAATTGTTTCCTGAAGATCGGGCAGACCGGTTTTTTGATGCCCTTTTCGGAGATCCGGCGGAAGGTGCTTATAATATCAGCCTTGAATTCAAGAGACAAGACCAAGACCGGCTTGAATTTGAGTTAAGCCTCACGCAGCGCCCCGGCAAATGCCTCAATTGCAATCTGACATATGGATTGCCAAACGTATTTGCCAGCCATCCGATAATCAATATCAGCGGGTTGGTTCTGGAAATCGACCGACTGCTCGATAGCCGTGCCAAATGTGTTGACTGGCAACTCGGTATTACCAAGGAAGTTTCGGGTGATCGTCATTCCATACCCCTGTTTATTTCTTTAGCCAGGTGACCCATTCTAAAAGTGTAAATGTTCATGAGGCGTCTGGAAGAATCAATAAAAACAAGCTGCCATGCAGCTTCAGGCAATATGTCCACCAAAACTTATTTCGTGCTATCGCCCGAATAAACATCTTAAAGTGACTTTAAGTGAACTTTTTAACATATTAGATCTAAACAAAAATGGAGAACTTTCTAGATCAGAGCTCCATGAATCAGCCCGGCATATGGGATGGCACTGGAATGAAGCACCTATATTAGCTGTTTTCGATCTCCTTACAGTATTAAAACCTGTCTCCAAGAATAACTTCATAGCGTATATGACACAAATTATTGAAGACCCTAATGGCCCGTTTGGTAGAGTGCTGCTAAATTCACCATATTTTTCAACTAAAACTGCTTCAAGAAGATCTTTAATTTCAAAACAAAAAATAGCAGAAATTAATAAAATTTATAAGAAACAGCGCGGTACAAAATTATATGACAAAACATATAATGATCTGATTTCACTTTTAAGACATATAGCCAATCTTGACGTTGCAAATAACTACAAGAATTTTCTGAAAAATCTTGATAACAATAAACTTAACATTTCCACCGATAATGCAGCATTGTTGATCATCGATCCTCAACGATCCTTTACAAAAGGAGTTTGGATGAAATCAATAGGTTCTAAAGCCGAACTTGAAGTTAAACCAATACAATTGGCATATGAGAAATGTGCTCGACTTTTAAGTGAAAACTACAGGTTCATTGAAACGATGTTTACTAGATGCCCGTTTCCACCTTGTAGCTATAATTGGGACGATGCATTCACCGGGATAATCGATACTAAACAGCTTTATTTCATTAAACCCGGAAACAGTGTGTTATTCCCGAGTACAAATGGTTTCCGCCAGTGGGTTGAAAGCTTTATTAATTATGGCAAGAAAATATTAGTTATAGGAGGATGTACTTTGAACAGCTGCATCCGAATATCTTCAATTGAAACACAAAATTATTTCAAGGACAGTAAGCTTCAAGTTGTTGTGGATTTAAGTTTGTCCGGAGCACGTACGAGCAGATTTATACAGTCTTCACTGTATGGTGGATTGTCCGCTGTTGAATCTGCTGTTCGTGAAATGATAGATGCAGGTGTACAGGTAACAAAAAGTGTCCAATGGATATAACCTAAAGACAAGGAGTAAATGATGAGCAAATTG
>Ga0209271_10000748_pt1 | contig 11293 bp, 15 predicted proteins | sample tdAd002_FD_187123 | JGI IMG/M metagenome (GOLD analysis project Ga0209271, IMG submission 187123) | Marine sediment microbial communities from the Atlantic coast under amendment with organic carbon and nitrate - tdAd00.2 (SPAdes)... | ecosystem: Environmental > Aquatic > Marine > Coastal >... | reverse complement strand
AGGTATGTTCTTATGTAATTTAAATGTTATATATTTATTGGGTAATGAATCATATAATTCTATTTTTCCTTCATTTTCTCTCTTTGTCAATAAAAAATAGCAGGTAGGGGTTTGAACATGAAATCCAAAGGTTTTATTTGTTTGACTCGAACTCAATGTGTGTAGTTTTTGGATATCATATTTTGAGAACAATTCATACATCCCAGCTTTGTCGGGTTTCATCCAAATAGAAGGAATTAATATATTCATTTTCCCATTTTCTTTTAAGAGAGAAATGTTCTTCTTAACGAATTCGCACCATATTGTTTTACCATCTTCTTTTTTATTTACATTGTTTTTGGTAGGCACTTTTTTAACACCATTGAAATTATAAGGCGGATTACCAATAATAAAATCGAATTTTAAATCTGTTTCCCATTCTAAATAATTTTCTTCTATGATGTTTCCTTTTTCTCCGAATTTCTCTCTAAGGAAAGGTATATTATCTTTATTCAGTTCAATCATATAAATCATATTTTCTATTATATGTTTCTTTCTTTCTTCAGCATTTGGAATAGATTTAATGAGAGATTTGAATAAAATAAAAAATAAACATAAACTGTAATTTCCATGACCTGAACCTGGGTCTAACCACTTTAATGTTTTATTTTCAAAATATTCTTTTGGAATAATAGATAACATTTTATTAATGAAATTAAAAGGAGTATTAATCTCTCCATATAATTCTTTCAATTCAAAATTGTAATCTAAGTGTTGAGAGAAATTATCTTCTAAAATAGTATTTTCATTAATATTAACCACTGACATTAATATTAATTAATTTTTTAAATAAGATAAATAAACATAAAGATTAATCCTTGATTATTTCTTGTTTTTAAGAGTAGTTTTTAATTTCTTTTTCAGAATCTCTCTACATTTTTTTGTTTTACACGATTTTCTCATCTTATTAGTAATAAAACTTTCTTCTTTAATTATTAAATCAACAATGTTTTGATAAAAACTACGAAAGTCCTTTTTTTGTTTTTTCAATTCATCATAAGAAAACCATTTAATTTTGGCCTTTTCTAGTAATCCATTATCTTTTTTATGTTTGACATGAGGCAAATATCTTGAGAAAAACTCATAATTATTTTTATAATAAATAGGGAGATTCTCATCATAATCCATTTTAAATATGTATGTGGAATATTCTTTGAATTTTATATTTATTACTTTATTTTTTTTCACTCGTTTTCGTAATTGCTCCGCGGAACCTAGAAAGCCATTTATTTCTTCTGATCCTTCACGAAGAGCTGTATCAAAATGAGATTCACCATCTTCTGCCCCTCCGCCAAAATCAGCCCATCCTGGAGTATCATCTAATTCGTTTTCTTTTCCGAATAAAAAAAACAGTTTGTTATTTTTTATAGCTATTGGTAATAAACCACCTCCCATTATATTATTGTTATATTATTGTTATATTTTTATATCTACTAAATTTATTAAGCATTGTCACACACATTTTGGGTCATCCATAACTTATCTTGGTAAGTCATTTGTGAAGAATCGTAATGTGTTATCTCGGAGAAATCATCCACTATAGTAAGTTCATCATCTTCAGAATCACTACCTAGATTTAGTTCAACATCATAGAATGTATCACTCTCTGGATATATCTTAGCATCTCTAGGGGGAAGATGTAATGGTGTATCCAGTTCTGAGATACTCATTGGACTTTGATTTCCGTAAGTATTCGTATCCCATAAAGGCTTTACTGATGGCATATATTCCCTTTGAAACAGCTCTTCATAAATACAACTTACTTCATTTTCTAACTCTTGTAACTTTTTACTAATATCAATATTAGTATTGATATTATCCTTATGTTCAGATGTATTAGGTAGAACAATCCAATACCAAGGATCATCATATACTAGTTTTGCCTCACAATTAGGATCTTCTATTTTTTGTCTTAGATTATTGGCTCCTGAGTTATCATACCATTGATGAAAGTGAACAAAAGCCATTTTAATTGGTTCATTATTCTTACCTGTTTTCATTACAATATCAACACTCTCTACTTCTCCCAAGTTTAGACTCTCAAAAGTATTAACTATTTTGGAGGTAGGAATGTTATTAAAGATACGAGGAATACAAACGGAGAACATTTTAGATGGATTTTGTTATGTTAAATTACATTACATTACTTAAGTAATTGAACTTCAATTTTTTAAGTAATTAAAAAAAAAATTGATTTAAGATTATTAAAAAATAGAATTAATAAACTAACAATTAATTATGGACAGAGATTTTAAAAAACGCAAGACTGGAAAGGACAATGAAAAGAGAAATCGGGAACTATATGGTAAACATAGTTCTAGACATATAAGAATTCAAGAACAATGTCAAGAAAATCATCTAAAAAATATACAAAATTTACAAAATAAAAAAGATATAAAACAAAAAGAAAAGAAAAAATAGAAAATAAATCCAATTATTAATCTACTAATTAAGAAAAAAAAACAGAATTTCTAGTGCTTCGACTAGGATATCTAGAATTACTAGATGATGCTACCTTTTTCTGGGTAACAGATGAAATTTCTGATGAAACTTCTTCAGAAATGTCACTCCTCATTTCATTTCTACGAGCTAATCGAATAACTCTATCAGTTTTTTGTTGAGAAACAGTTTTCTTTTGATTTCGTTGTTGAAGGCGTTGTGTTCTATCGGATTGAATATTAAGACTAGTCATTATAATATTATTTGGATATATCTGTTTAAATAGGTTTGTAATAATTATAATACAAATAAGTTATTCACATACAAGGTAAGGGCGTAAAATATTTAATTAAGAATACATACATTCAAACATTAGAGCACATGACCAATCCATATTATTTAAAATTACTTGCCGACCATATTCATCATATAATGTTATTCTCATCTTTTCAATATTTACTGGACCAAAATATTGTCTACTTCTATTAACTTGAGTAGAAAATCCATCATCTTCTCCTGTTTGATATGCTCCATTTTTTTGAACAATTGATGATAAATTAATTCTAGCTAAAATATTTCTATTATTAATAGAATCTGTATATGCTGATACATAATAATTGTTAACATTGTTGTTATAGTCGTCTATGGCTACAAAAATATAAGATGGTCCTTTTGGATAACATATTCCTTCTGATACTATTGCCGCTGGTAATATTATATTACCACTTACTACACTTCCTGGTCCAGCATAATACTTGGTTACTCTATAACCTAATTGCCATCCTAAGAAAAAAGGTAAAGGTTCTGTATTTATATTTTCTCCTGATTCAGTAACACCAAATGTTATTTGATATGCTAATGAACCACTATTTATTAGATCAGAAAGGTTAGCACCACTAGACGCTACACCAGATAGATCCAGAGCGAATACACTTCGACCACTTGTTGAGTCTACAGTATATTTTAAATTAAAATTTGGGTCCCCTTGAATAGAATATCGTGGTGTGTTTGTGTTAGGATTTCCAGGAACTGAAGGAATGATTTGCGAAGCATTTAGAGCAGCATTTATTGCGGATTCAATTATTGTTACACCTGTATTAATAGTAGGCGCACTTAGATAGGTTTGATAATTACCATCTGGTATTTTACATAATACACTATTTTTAAATGGTCTTACAGGCCAGTTTACATCTACATAAGAAATTGGGGGAGTTGAGGTAGTTTGACCACTTAAATCCCAATCAACTCTAAAACAATTATTTCCCTGAGCTTCGCTAATAGAATAAAATGTTAACGGTAATTCAATGGATGCTAATCTCATATTAATAACATTTTCAAATCGATAAGGTAATGTTAAATGTTGGTCAGATGCGGATGTTTGATAATAATTCGGTCTAAATTTGGAATCAATATTTACTGCTCTCTTAATAGTTCTATATTTAATGGGATTTAAAATGCCTGGAGGAGCTCCACCATCTTGTCCAATATTTAGTCCTTTACTAGGTGCCAAAGAATACGCCTCTTGTCTTTCAGCTTCTTTAGTAATCAAGAAATGACTATTTACTTGTTCTACTGTATTTTTAACTTCATTAAATCGATCTTTATGTTTATCAGATAATTGAATTCCTTTTGATATAATATTCTCTAAGCGGTAAGCTACTTTATTTAAAAAATTCTTTATTCCACCTTTTGTTTCAACCTCAACTGAATTATCAGCTATTAATTTGTTATATAAATCTGATTGTTTGCCCTTTATATCCTCTTGATTATAAGGATATTCAAGAGATAAGATGTCCTCTAATTCTTTATTTGTATACTCATCTATATTTAGATTTAGTGATTCCATATATAGTTTGATTAGTTTTTTTTATATAGTAAAAAACTAAATTATAAACAACATTTTTTAAGCTTATTTTTATAAATTTTTTTATCGATTAATACATTCCTCTCGTCTGTTAATTGAATACCCTTACAATGATTAATATAATCATTTGAAAGTATTTTTTCTATAAATACTGTGAATATACTCTCTAAATCACTATCAGTTTTACAAGACACCTCTTTGTACATAATATCTCTTGATGCTATAAAATTATCTATATCTACATTAAATATTACTCTATTATTAATATCTTTCTTATTTCCCAGTAATAAAATAGAATGTTTGTGATCGCACTGATTTTCTAATTCTATTAATTTCAACCACTTTTCTAAATTATTAAATGAATCCATTTTAGTTAGGTCAAACATTAATACTACACATGATAGTTCTCTAAAATATGACCTTACTATACATTCAAATTTTTCTTGACCACCTGTATCCCACATTGTTATTTTAATTTTATTATTTTTTATATTATATATTTTGCTAGTAAAATCAACACCTACTGTAGATGATGTAAATGTTGGTTTATCGTTTTTCAAAATATTAAAAAATGATGATTTACCAACATTTGTATCTCCTACTAATATTAATTTTAATTTATAATCAAAATCACTGCTCATATGATATATGTATTCTTATATTTATATTATATTAAGCACCCTCTTCATCTAATAACATTATAGCCATAGCAGCATAATTATGTAAGTCTATTAAGGTATCCTTCATTTTTTCATCATTCACTAAAGTAATTTGATTCTTTTCAATATTCTGTAATCTCTTAATTTTATCTCCCATTCTTACTAATACTCCTATTACTCCATATTCCGCAAACGCATCTCCATAATCTTTGTTTTTTCTCTTAAATAATTCTAAACCCTCATTCTGGATTTTTTCCATTTGCTCTATTCGATTAGTCATAATATTTAAATAAATTAATATCTATTTAAATATTTTTTTATGTTCTTCGTCTTACAGCACCAAGATTTCCTGCTTGACATGATGCTCCTACGCGACCATTTGCTGTATGAGGAGTATAATAAAAATTGTTACCTTTAATAAAAGTCATTCTAATACTTGGTAAAAAAATTGGTTGGCCTAATGATGAACTAGACCCCTTAGTTTGATAACTTTTTCCGAAACTTCCAATTGTAAATTGTCCCATTTATATATATTTCACTTATTTTATTTAGATTAATTTTGTCGAGTTTCAAAATTATATGTATTCATTTTAAAACTGTCATTCCGAACATTATAGTTCCATTAATCTAATATAAAATTTAAACAGTTATCTCCTAGCCCCGCCTCATCCACATGATGGTCCGCGAGCACCATAAATTCCCGCCATATTGAAGTTACTACCTTGACGCAAGGTAGGATTAAATCTGGTTTGCTGAGTTGTAGTTAATAAACTCATTGAAGGTTTCTTGTAAGAAGTTCCTCTATTTAAGTTCATGCTAATTTTTTGAGGCATTATATAATACATCAAGAAATTTGATAATAATTTATTACTTATTTTTGTTCTTATTTTATTGTTTATTAGAAGCTAAAGTATTTTATCATGTTGATGACTCCTATTCAGAATATATCTCTTAAATCACTGGTTAAACTTCAGTCTCTAATTATTTTTCCTCCTCGTCAGCTTTTTCCTCATCGTCAGCTTTTTGTTGTTCCTCAAGTTTTTGTTGCTCCTCAAGTTTTTGTTGCTCCTCAAGCTTTTGTTGCTCCTCAAGCTTTTGTTGCTCCTCAAGCTTTTGTTGCTCCTCTTGTTGTCTTTGTTGCTCCTCAAGCTTTTGTTGCTCCTCTTGTTGTCTTTGTTGCTCCTTTTCTTTTCTTTGTTCTTCTAATTGTCTTTCTTCCTCTTCTTGTCTTTGTTCTTCCTCTAATTGTAGTTGTTGTTCCTTTTCTTTTCTTTTTTGTTCCTTTTCTTTTCGTTGTTCCTCTAATTGTCTTTCTTCCTCTTCTTGTCTTTGTTCCTCTAATTGTCTTTCTTGTTCCCTTTGTTTTCTTTGTTCTTCTATTTTTTGTTGTTCTTCTAATTGTCTTTTCTCCTCCTCTTGTTGTCTTTTCTCCTCAACTCGTTGTTCCTCCTCAGCTTTTTGTTCCTCCTCAGCTTTTTGTTGCTCCTCTTGTTGTCTTTGTAGATCTTCCTTATTATCACCTATTATTAATTCAATTTTTTCTAAAGGAGGTTGAATTGGTATATTTTGGGCTGGTTGTGGAACTGGGGGAATGGGTATTCGTGATGGTTGCGATTGTGCTTGTGCTTGCGCTTGCGATTGTGATTGTCTTGAAAGAGAATTTCCTCGACGGCCTTTTGGTTTAAAATTCATAGAAAACATTTATAATAAATAATTAGAAATTAATTCCGCTTAGGAAACATACATAGACAAGATCCTGCTTTTCCTGGTCCACTTGTAGGACCAGATTTTACTATACCAAATGACCTGGTTTTATTACCATAAACATTATTAGCTATAGCTATTGCTTGTGCTTGTTGTTGATTTGAAGCATTTATTATGTTTGTTCCAATTGTAGTTACCTGTTGTGTTCTTAAAGGTCCTTTACCTTTTAATCTAGCTAAATATCTAGCATAACTACCATGTTTAATATCTACACCCTTTCCACCAGGACGCATTGAACCTGGTCTATCACGAGTAATAGATGAACGCGTAGAATTACCGTGCGATGGAACAACTGTTATTTTAGATATATTTAAATTAGCAGGTAATGCACGGTCACTCATTTGATTCCAATTTACATTACTGTATTTTGGGTCAATATTAAATGGAATCGGTGCTTGATAAACGGATAAACTAGCAAGATTCATTACATATTCGGATGCGGGAACACGAACAGTATTCCATATTCTTTTTTGTGTAATATCAAGATATGAACCACTAGGATCACATGTTTGACAATAAGCATTGCTACAACCTTTACACTGAACTACTCCATATATAATATCTCCAGTACAACTACAATCTACAATATAATTTGGTGTCGCCATAATATATATTATATTTATAATAAAATTGATTAATAAATTCTAATAAAATTAAAGATAACTTAATCAATGACTTCTAAACATATAATAAACTGTCCATCATGTTTTAAAAGCTTTAAAAGAGCTGGATGTTACGAAAAACACATATTTCAATGTCAGCGACGAACTGAAGAAAAAATACCTAATAATAAGGAATTATGGGATATGATAACTCATTTAACTGAAAAATATAACACAGTTCAATCTGAATTAGAATATTTAAAGAACAAAATGGGGATACAAAACAAGAAAATAGATGTATTAGAATGGTTAAATAAACAAGAAAAACCGAATAATACCTGGAAAGAAATTATTGAAAATTTTGAAATGAAAATATGCGATTTAGACTTAATTTTCCAAAAAGGTTTAATTGAAGGTGTAGTTGACATTATGATTCAATATCTTCAATCATTTAACTCAAATGATGTTATAAGATGTTATGAACAGAAGAAAAATGTATTTTATGTATTCGATGGTTCGTGGGAAATTTTAAATAAAGGGGATTTTGAAAATAGTTACAAAGCTATCTATCAAAAAATTCTAAGTTCGTTTGAAGAATATAAAAATTTGAATGAAAACAAAATGAATGACGATGAATTTCAAATAGAATTTAATAACAATTTTGTGAAAATTCTCTGTGTTCAGACCCCATTTGAATCACAAAGTGTTCGTATTAAAAATAAGATATTCGATGAATTAAAAGAGAATTTTAAATCAATAATTGAATTAGAAATTTAAAATATATAATTATTATAAATAGTTATGGACTTTCAGCATTGGACAAATCATTATATTTTTGAAAAAGCTACAGCTATATTTATATTTATGTTAATTATTTCAGGAAATTTTTTAGCTGAGTTATTTCCTTGTAGAATACAAAAAATGTTAAAAGAAAATATATATGTAAAACATTTGGTGGGATTTTTAACACTATTTTTCTTTGGCGTATTAACGATACCGGATTTGGCTAATATTGGTGGAATTATTAATTCTTTTTTATTATATTTAATTTTTGTAATTACAGCTAATGTAGATTATAAAATTTGGATTGTATTATTTGTGTTATATGCTATTATGTATCTTCTTCATTTAATTAAACAAGATTACACTAAAATTAAAGATGGAACCAAAAAAATGCATACAAGTAATGAAGTTACGATTTTTAACAAAATAAACATTGAACATATAAACAAGATTCAAGCGCTAGTTATTACCCTAATAAGTGTACTTACAATTGTAGGATTTATAATTTATATGGGTGAGAAAAAACTAGAATATGGCAAAAAATTCAAATATTCAATATTTTTAACAGGTAAAACAAATTGTCAATACAAATCACCAACACATAGTTTATATGAGAAAATAGTAGCCTCATTCAGGTAAATTGTCAAAAAGTAAGTTTTTAAAAAAAATTGAAGTTCATTCTTTAGAATAAGTAGAGGTATTCCTAACAGTTATAAGCAACTAAAGTTCTACAATATGTCATCTTACTCAGTTTTCATTCCCCGTGTATTCACCAACATTGGTGAAGAGCGTATTACCTCAATCTTTCATAGTCTTTCGATTGGAGAGGTTAATCGTGTTGATTTGATTCGCAAGACAGGCAAGAATGGTGATAATTACAACATGGCGTTTGTTCATTTCAATCATCTTTACGACTCTCCTAGTGCGGATTGTTTCAAGAGAGATGTAGAAGACCCCGAGAAGAAGGCCAAGCTTATCTACGATGAGCCTTGGTTTTGGTTGGTCTTGCCATTTGAAGAGAAGGAAAAGCCTGTTCAGACACTCGATAACAGTCTTTCATTCAATGCTCAGTCATTCGTTCCACAGCATATGCCTCAGGGTATGTGGATGATGACGGCCGAAGCTGGATGGCAATGGTGTTGGCAACCACAGATGAACCAGATGGGTTATCCAATTGCTCCGATAATGTCTGCTCCAGCATTGTCTGTTCCAACGATGATTCCTCCACAGGTTCTCTATGGTAATCGCAATGCCAATCAGCGTCAACATCCTAGACGCCGCATCAATGTTCCCAAGAACCAATCGCGTCTAGGAGCAGCAGCGCCACCCAAGAAGGAGGAGCCAGTTAATCAACGCGAAGACCTTGAAGAGGGGGAGGAAGATGATAGCATCGGATTTTAAGGTAAGGTAAGTTTTAGTAGATAGGTTTGTTTCTTAAGTATTTAAAAAAGTAAAAAATAAAAATTAGGGGGAAACCCTTTTTTTATTGGAGAAAATATGTAAATAATAAGATTATATATTTTCTAATAATTAAACTACAGGATAAGATGCCTGCATAGCAACTCCACATACACCTGGATCATTAGTGCTATCACTGCGTCCAAGTTTAATGTATCCTTCATCACCCCACGAAGGACCCCAACTGTTCTTCACAAGCCAATACTCTGTTCCTTTCTCTTCTCCGTATCCAACAATAAGAACACCATGATCAAGATTTGTTCCACAAGCATCACCTGTAAGCACACCACTTGTGTATAGTTGGAATGCTTTGGTGTCAGCTTCAATCGCAATGGAAACAGGACCTTTGGAAACAGCTTCTTTCAAATCTACTTGATTGTTCTTAGTAACATCAACGCACCCAGAAACTTCAATAATAGAATCGCACTTCTGACAATCACCACCTTTGGCAGTATATGGATATGCTGTTTCACCACACATACCAGTATCTATCGCATATTCAAAAGCATCATCCATAAGTCCTCCATTACATCCGTGATTACCATAAGATTTAGAGCAATCAACGAGTTGTTGTTCAGATAAACTTACAAGTTCACCTTTCGCAATAGCCCATGCTCCCTCCATAGCTCCAGTTGCGCTAAATGACCAACATGAACCACATTGCCCTTGATCCTTTACAGGGGTAACTGCCTCATGATCTCTCCAATCATATGAAGCAGCTACATCATCAGATGATGAGGAAAATTTCTTACAAGCAGAAGAAAAAGGACCTCCATTCATACCATTAAATCGAGAAAATTCATCTTGAGTCATATCAGCAAAAGGAGTAACTCCTAATTCAAAACTATGACCCATTTGATTTTGGTCATGAATATAATGAAGATTCTCTCGGAAAATATCATATCTCTTCTCGAATTCTACGAGATTAGAGTATGATTTATCAAATCGATTAATAAATTTTTGAAATACGGTCCAATGATGAGAATCGGTTTCATTAAAAGAAGCGGTGGCGCTCGCGGCGGAAAAACCCAAAAAAACTACAATACTATTAAAAAGCATATTATACATTATGTTGATATATTCTTTTTAAACCATTTCAATTTACTACATAATATTTAAATTAAAAATTATGTGGTTAATACCATACTACTTAGATGGAGAACTTAAGATTGAATTTTTCTTTAAATTCTTCCGCCGTGTAGATAGAAATATTTTTTTCTTTTGCTGCTTCAGATTTTCCAGTTTCTTCGTCGCTGTTTTTAATAATAACAGCAAATGTATTTTTACTAACAGCACTAGATTCATTGGCTCCAATTTCTTTTAATTCTTCACTTAATTCTTTATTACGAAATCCAGTAATTATAATAGATTTATCAAATAACGGATTTGATTCATCTTTTGCTTCTACAACTGGTATGTCATTTAATTTATCTTCTAATTTTGCCTTTTCAATAAAAGCCATAAATTTCGGTATATGGGTAACAAATCGTTCAGATGTTTTCTTCTCCATTCCTTTGATAGATTTAACCAATTTTATCTTGTCTTCATCATTTTCCGAAGATGTTAATATATCAGGATATTTAACCAATATAGGATCAATTCGTTTTTCTCCAAATCCTCTTCCAAAAATATTGGATACAGCCATTAACTTGGATAAGTTAACCTTATTAATTTTTTCATGAATT
>Ga0209271_10000747_pt1 | contig 11297 bp, 8 predicted proteins | sample tdAd002_FD_187123 | JGI IMG/M metagenome (GOLD analysis project Ga0209271, IMG submission 187123) | Marine sediment microbial communities from the Atlantic coast under amendment with organic carbon and nitrate - tdAd00.2 (SPAdes)... | ecosystem: Environmental > Aquatic > Marine > Coastal >... | reverse complement strand
GTTCCCACTCTGTGCGGCCGTCAAGGACGGCGCCCACGTCGACTTCGGGGTCGAAGTGCCGGAGCTCTGCCCGCTCGAAGACGTCCGGAGCCCCAAGGAACGCGCCTGGGCCGGAGAGTGGATCGAGCAGCTCCTCCTCTTACAGGGCGCGCCGATCGGCGCCGAGGGGCGACGCTCCCTCCTCGAAGCGCTCGAGACCTTTGGCCATTCATCCCGAGGCGGAGCCCTCAGCGACTTCGTGACGACGCTTCAAGACGCCAACATGCGGACGGCGCTCTCGTATTACACCGGGTCGGGGCCAGGAGGCGCGATCCTCGATGGGACCCGGACCCGCCTCCCCGATTCGTGCTTTTCGGTGTTCGAGATCGAAGACCTCATGAACATGGGTCCGAAGATCGTCAACGCGACGCTTCTCTATCTCTTTCACTACGTCGAAACGAAGCTCGACGGTCGGCCAACGCTGCTGGTCGTCGACGAGGCGTGGCTCGCGCTCAGTAATCCGCTCTTTTCGGACAAGCTTCGCGAGTGGCTCAAGGTCCTTCGAAAGAACAACTGCGCTGTCGTGATGGCGACCCAGTCGCTTTCGGACGTCGTGAACTCTCCGATTCGCGATGCCGTCTTCGAGAGCTGTCCGACCCGGTTGCTTCTACCAAACCCCGAGGCGCAAAGCGCCATGATGAAGAAGCTCTACCAGGAGTATCTCCGTCTCGATGACGCGCAGGTCGCCTTGATCGCGTCGGCCGAAAAGAAGAGACACTACTACTACGCGTCTCCAACGGGCACACGGCTCTTCGAGCTCAACCTCGGACCGGCCTCGCTGAGCTTCCTCGGGGCAAGCAGCAAGCCTGAGTTAGCCGCTATCCGCCGGCTCGCGGTCACCGACCCTGAGGGTTGGCCGGCGCAATGGCTCACCGAGCGGGGTCTCGAAGATGACGCGGCGCGATGGAGGACGGCTGCAGGACAAGAAACGGAAGGACACGATGATGAACCCAAGACGATGGAATACCGGACGCTCGAGTACGCGATGGTTGGCGCCGAGATTGACTTTCTGGATGGTCCTACTGTCACTTACCTCGGCTAGCGATGCGCGAGCCGGAATCCTGGCGGGCGGAGCGAGCGAGGTGACGCAGGTCCTCAACAAGGTTGAGTTGATCATGCAGACCAAGCAGATCATCGACCAGGTCCGCCAGGCCGAGCAAACGGTGAATCTTCTCCGCAATAACTTCAAGCGGCTGAACCCCGCCTCTTGGGGGCAGTTTACGGGAGCCCTCAACTTGCTGGCAGACTCAGTCAAACAGGGGGAGCGCACCGCGTTTTCGTTGGCGCGCGCCGATGAAGAGTACGAGCGGCGGTTCGCAGGAGCATCGGGAAGCGGGGCGCGGCCCGCCCGATTCAGCCAAGCCTACCAAGGCTGGTGGACCAAGAACCGCGCTTCGGTGCGCGACATCCTGCAGAAGGTCGGGATGAAGGCAAGCGACTTCCGAAACCAGCAAGCCGGGCTTCGGAAGCTCCAGAACCTATCCCGGTCACCGGGAAGCCGCGATCAAATCTTACAGGCCGCCAACGAGCTCGCGGTCACCCAGTCGAGGCAGCTTCAAGAGCTGCAAGAGATCGGGATGCAGCAAATTGCCCTCCAAGGCACCACGTTCACCGCCGAGCAGGAGCAGATTCACCACGGGCGAGAAGCGACACGGCGTGCGCTCCGAGCGCCTCGCCTCTACCGCGGAAACGAAAAGAAATACTGATGTCGGGGTCCGGAAAGAGTCAGCTCCGCTGGGCTCTCGGGGCCGCATTGCTCTGCGTCATGCTTGCACTGGCGAACGCGGCAGAGGCCCAGCTCTCGATCGACAACGTGCCCGAGACCCTGATCGAAGCGTTTCGGTTTCACCTCGATAAGTGGTCGGAGGTCCTGCTCGGCTTCGCGAAGAAGCTCTTCTTCGCGCTCGCCAGCATCGAGCTCACCATGTCCCTGGCCCGCGCCTACTACGAAGAGGGCGGCACGTTCGATCGCGTGGGCGCGGTCTTGATCAAGCGAATGCTCTTTCTTGGGTTCTGGAGCACGCTCCTTTTCTTCGGTCCGGCCGGCATCCGGAACCTGGTCGACAGCTTTGCCGCGCTCGGAGCCTCGGCCTCCGGGCAAGCGCTCGATCCGACCGGCATCCTCGAGCAAGGCCTCGGGCTCACGCTCGAGCTCATGAGCCTCGCGTTCGATGAAGGGGTCTTAGAAAGCGCCGCGCTCTTCTTCCCTCTCACGATCCTCGCGATGGTGTTCGTGTTCGCGACCGCCGAAGTCGTAGGCGCGCTCATCGATGCCTACATCGTCGCGTCTGCGGGCATCGTGATGCTGGGCTTTGGCGGGAGCCATTGGACGGCGCCCATGGCCGAGAACTACCTCCGGACCGCGGTGGGCGCCGGCATTCACCTCATGGTCGTGAACCTGGTCGCCGCCGTCGGGATGAAGGCGGTCATCGAAATTGCTTACGTTATCAAAGGCGTCGGGGACGCCGACTTCCCGGGGCTCGTTTCGGTCGTGCTCTACGTGACCGGTGCCGCGATGCTCTTTGCGTACTTGCTTCGCCGCGTTCCGGCGATGGTGTCTTCAATCGCCACGGGCGCCGTTTCCGCGGACTCAGGCGGCGCCGTGATCGCAGCAGCTGCAAGCGGCGCCCACATGGGGGCGACCGCGGCCATGATGACCACCGCGCCCGTCGGCCGCTTCGCATCAAACCTCGCCGCGACCGCAAGTGCCGCCCTTCAGGGGCGACCGAACGCCAACGCCGATCATGCGAGTGCAGGGATTTCGGCCGCCGCCGCGGCGCGACCGGTCAGATCGAGCTTCACCGACTCCATCAAGCCAAGCGCAGCGATCAAGAAAGGAGATAACCATGGCAACGATGACGCCGTTTGAGCGCGCGATGAAGATTCATGAAGATCGATACGGCGCGATGGCGGCGGACGGACGCCATTGGCGACGGACGGCATTCGGACTCTTCTGCCTGTTGGCGCTATCGGTCGTCGGCATGGGCACCATGGCGCTTCGAAGCCGGGTGACGCCCTACGTCGTGCAGGTCGATGAACACGGCTACGAGGTTCTGATCGGGCCCGCCGAAGAAGCGAGCCCGGCCGACGACCGGATCGTGATCGCGCACCTCGGCCGCTTCTTCCGAGATCACCGAACCGTGCTCTCGGAAACCCACGCCCAAGAGGCGCTCATCCTGCGCGTCATGGCCATGGTCGCCGCGGGCTCCCCGGCGGCGACCAAAGCCACCGCGTTCTATCAGTCCCTCGCAGAAGAGCCCGGTGGACGGCGTGGCTTGGTCGACTGCGAGGTCAAAGCCGTCCTGCCGATGGCCAAAAACTCCTGGCAGGTCGACTGGGCCGAACATCGCTATGAGTCGGGCGGTCTCGTGGAGACCAAAACGTTCAAAGCAGTCGTCACCGTTGACATCGAGCCCACGCGCTCGCTTTCGCAAGTCCTCCAAAACCCCTTGGGGATTTACGTCGTCGACTTCCACGTCACCGAGATTGGGTAGAGGGCGCGATGGGCTTGCACGCATTCGTCAGGACACGAGCCGCTCGGGCGCTGCTCCTCGCGGTCGGCGTGACTCTGCCCGCGCACAGAAGCGCCGCGCAAGAGAGCTCGGGTGGCGTGGTCGGCGCGGCGCGACTCGAGGCGATTTGGAGCGACGTCGAAGAAGAGGTCCGCCTACGCCGACATGACAAAGACGCGCTCCAACTGCTCCGCGACTACGGCATCCATAAGGACATCGACAAGCCCCGTCGCGGTGGGAATGGCTCGATCGTCTTTCCGTTCGGCGCGACCCAGGTTCGCATCATCTGCGCGCCGCTTCGGGTCTGCGATGTGGCGCTGCAGCCAGGCGAGATCGTGACCGGGATGCACATCGGGGACCGGGGGCGCTGGGGCATCCTACCGGCCGACGTTGGGAAGGGTCCGACCGCGACCACTCACGTGGTCATCAAACCCCACGCCATGAACCTGGAAACCAACTTGGTCATTCACACCGACCGGCGCGTGTACCAGCTCGAGCTCGTGTCTCGGAAAAAGGATCACATGCCACTCGTGTCGTTCAGCTACCCAGAAGACGCCGTGGCCGCCTGGGAAGCGTACCTCAATGGCCGACGGGAAGAGAGCGCAGAGGTCGCGATGGATCTCGGCCGCGCCTCGATCGAGGACGTCAACACCGACTACGAAATCAGCGGCGACGAGCCCCCATGGCGCCCCCGCGCCGTCTACGACAACGGCGAGAGAACCTGCATCAAGATGCCGCCCGGTCTTGCGAGAACCGAAGCCCCGGTGCTCCTCCTCGAGGAGCGCAAGCAGATGCAGCTCGTTAACTATCGAGTCCGGGACGGCTGCTACGTGGTTGACCGTTTGTTTGAAAAGGCAGTGATGATCAACGGCGTCGGCAAGCATCAACAGCGCGTCGAGATCCAACGGAAGCACGAGAAGAAGAGGAGGAGGCGGCGGCGATGACCGAGCTCGACGATCCCGTGCGCCTCGTCAAAAAGGGAAACCCGTTGGCCCAGCGACCCGTGTTGGCTGTGGGGGTGCTTTGTGGCGTCCTTCTGGTCGTCGCCATCGCCATGGGTCGTGAGGGCGCCGGTGAAGCAAACCAAGACGAGACCGACGAGGTCTCGGACGCGGCCCTCGCCCCAGCGGACAAGGCGGCCGAGGAAGCCATCCGCGGTCTTCAAGACCGGGAGCGGGCCCTCTACGAGCAGCCGCTCACAGGTCCCGAGCTTTCCGGGAGCAACGACTTCCCTGTGGAACCGTATCTCAGTCCGCGAAGCGAGGTCGACCCGTCGCGCGCCGAGGAGGCGCTACGCCAGTCCCTTACGGCGTCTTCGAAGGTCGAACTGCAGGGCCTGGAAAGGATTGAGGATTTCGCCCCGCCCGTGGAACCTAATTTCGGGGGGGAAAGCAGTCACCTGGGCGGTAGCCCGCGCTTGGCGGAGCTCGAAGCGCTCCAACAATTGGCCGGCGGCCGCGACCAACCGAAGTATACTCAAAAAGCGAACTTCATTCGTCACGGCGCGGAGGACTGGCCGAGCGGGTACCTCAAAGGGACCCGGCAGGGGCCGCTGACGCGTTACGAGCTGAAGACGGGAGCGGTGATTCCTGCGGTCATGATCTCAGGCATCAATTCGGATCTTCCGGGGCAGATTCTCGCCCAGGTATCAGAAGACGTCTACGACACGGCCACGGGCCGCTATCTCGTCATCCCGCAGGGAAGCAAGCTCGTCGGCACGTATGACAACGAGGTGGCCTTCGCGCAGAAGCGTGCGCTCGTAATCTGGACGAAGATTATCTACCCGGATGCTTCGCAGCTCGAGATCGAGGGCATGCCCGGTGCAGACCCGGCTGGCTACGCAGGCTTCAAGGACAAGGTCAATCGCCACGTCGCGCGCCGAATTGGCGCAGCCCTCTTGCTCACCGTCTTCAACCTCGGCGCCGAGCTGACAAGGCAGGCGGGCGAAACGGCACGAGGCTTTCAAACACAGTCCGCCGTGACGGCCGCCGTCGGGCAGTCGGTCGCCGAGCTCGGTCGGGAGATGGTCGAAAAAGAGAGCGAGGTGCCGAACACGCTTCAGATCCGACCAGGCTATCGCTTCAACGTGATGGTCAACAAAGACATTGCGTTCCAGTCGCCTTACCCGCGTCGGTGATGCGACCTGAACGCCGTGAACTACGAAAAGAAAGGACGATCATGAAGACAGAGCAACAAGAGACAACACACGTGGACTCGGAACCGCCGGCAGAGTCGAAGAGCCGCGGACCGGACGCAGACATCTATGCGGTGATCAAACGCAAGGGCCTTGAAAAAGGATTGTGGAGGAAGGTCGGGGTGGCGTTCAGGAACCGAGATGGCTCCGCGAACCTCCGCTTCGACTTCTATCCCCGCGATCCCGACACGGGGCTTCAGCTCCGATGGAAAGAGGGGGACGAGGACAACAACTAATCGGGGCGTGCGCGGTCCTCGCGGCCGCTGCGGCGCTCAGCACTGCCGCGGCCGCACCCGCGGAGCGAGGGTTACTCATCCGCATCGAACGGCCCGTGCTCGGGGAATCCGGGTTGCTACGAGTGGGTGGCAATAAGGGCGAAATCGATCGCCAAGCGGCCCAGCAGCTTCGAGTTCTCATGCGAGACAGAACCACCGGGCGGAGCGTGACGCCCACTGCCGATCTAGTCCGCCTGCTCGGAGCGCTCACCGAGGCGTTTCCGGGTCGAACGATGTCCATCGTCCACGGGTACGCGGATCCTCAAAATGGCACGCGCTCCGCAAGCCACAGGGAGGGAAGGGCGCTCAACCTCCGGATGTCGGATGTCGAATGCGCCGACATCGAGCGTTTCCTCGCAAAGCGTCCTCGGCTTCTCGCGCGGGTGGGGTGCTTCCCTAACGCGACGTTCTTCCACATGGACGTGGGTCGAAGCCGTGGAATCTGGGTTGATGCACGCGTGGGACTCGAGTGATCGTGCGTCTCAAACCACGGGCCGCAGCACAGCGCTTGCGTAACAATCGCGTTTCTTCTTGCTCGGGACCTCCATACTTGCGGGCCAGGCCGTGGCTCTGGCAACCTCTGCCCCGAAGTGAGTTCCCCTACCGACCATTCGCCCTACGTAAGCAACCACAGTCTCTTCTCAAGTCACGTTTTCGAACGGTTTCTGAAGGACTCCTCGTTTCCTAGGGAACGGGTCCGTCCCGATGACGTCGGGACGCGACTCAGCCGTCTTCTGGAGATTTGGGAGAAACAACGTCTGAATTTCGTGCGCGACCAGGACGGTACCAAGAGTCGCGCATTCGTGGGCCTACCGACAGGGGCCGAGCCAGTGAAGCGGTCGGAATCCGAGATCGAGAATTCCTTTATCCGACCGTTGCTAGAAGATGTCCTTGGGTACTCAGTCGAACAGAACCGCTCGCTTCGGCTCACCGGTTTGGGCCAAGAGGAGTACGACGGAAAATCGAAGCGGCCTGACGTCGTGGCCTTTGCCGACGACCAAGCGCACGCGCTAGCCGTCGCGGCCGCCAACGAAATTCCTCAGCCACCAGATGGGCCCATTTTCTGTCGGCGCGCATCGTTGATTCTCGACGCAAAACGATTTGATAAGGGGGTCGGCGTTGACGAAGAGGTAGAGAAAGTATCCAAGCACAGGCGCAGCGAACCAACGGCGATCGAAGATGTCATCCAAGTCGAACGATACCTGCGTGGTTGTCGGCTCACGTGGGGAGTCCTTACAAACGGACGTTCCTGGCGACTCATGCGAGTCGGTCACCTTCACGAGCACCTCCGCTTTGACCTGGTTCTCTTCCTCGAAGAACTGCGAAAGAAGCAAGAGGGGCCGGACTCTCACGACCTCGATGTCTTCAACCTATTTTTTCATCTCTTCGGCCCACCCGGGTCAGCCGGTGGGTATCTAGATGCCCTGTTCTCAGAGAGCAGCGAATTCACTAGCCACGTTCGCGAGGTCCTCCGAAAGCAAGCTCACGCCGCCGTTGAAGAGATCGCACGCGGTTTCTGGCGCTGCGCAGCAAACTCTAGCGCTGGCCTGGATACGGCACCAAACGTGCCATCGCAAGAGGTGCTCGATCACCTCCGAGAAGTCTCGCTAACGCTATTCTATCGACTGCTGTTCGTGTTGAAGGCGGAGGCTCAAGGGCTATTGGCGATGACGACCGATAGCGGCGGGTGGTCTGACTACGCACGACTGTGTTCCAGCAAAGCCATCTTTGACCGTCTTGCTGAAGATCCCGCATCGGATCGAAAAAGCTTCTCCGTCGTATACGAGAAACTGTTGACGTTGTTTCGGGGAATCGACCAAGGCGATGTTCAGTTTGACATCCCAGCATACAACGGCGGTCTGTTCGACCCTGATCGACACCCTGAATTGGAAAAATGGCGTCTGCTCGATGATTCGCTTTTCAACGTTCTCAAGAACGTCATCTACCTCGAAGGGGGCGAGCAGCCGGTACCCTACGCAGATCTAAACGTGCGCGACCTGGGCGACATATACGAAGGCCTGTTGGAACTGAGGCTTGTTGCAAGGCACGGCGTCCGCACCAATCTCGTGCTGAAGAACGAAAAGGGCGAGCGAAAGGCAAGCGGCTCGTACTTTACCCCGGATTCCATTGTGGACTATCTCGTACGCCGAGGACTGCGGCCTCTTCTGGATGCTGCCGGGGCGGATGCGTTCAAGGTCTTGCAGCTTCGAATCTTGGACCCCGCCATGGGCAGTGGGCACTTTCTGGTCAAAGCGGTCGACGTCATCGCCGATCACCTCACGATTCACTGCGACCCCGCAGAGGAAGAAGCGCCGCGGGACAACGGTCCCGACGAACTAGCCTACTGGAAACGAAAGGTGGTCGAGAACTGTGTCTACGGAGTGGACTTCAATCCGATGGCCGTCGAGTTGGCACGTGTGGCGCTGTGGCTCCATACCGCAGACTACGGCAAGCCTCTTTCGTTCCTTGATCACCACTTCAAGGTCGGCAACTCCCTGGTCGGCGCGGAACTGGGTCAGCTTTCACATCCTGGCCTGAAATCCCGCAAAAAGAAATCCGGTCTCACATGGGTACCTCAACCGATCCCGCGTCGTGAAACTACACAGCCTCTCCCGAAAGGAAAGAAGCGCCGAAAACGCACAAAGAAGACGGAAGCGTATCAGCTAAGCCTACCGCTTCCGATCGATACCGAACTGTTCTCAGGTATTCTCAAGAGCATTCAGGGCATACTGCTAAGTCCAAGCGAGACAGCTTCGGATGTGCGGAACAAGCGCAAGAACTACATTGCGGCAGTAAGCGACGCGCTTGCCGCGCACCGACTTCTGGCGGATCTCTGGTGCTTGCAGTGGTTCATCGGTTCGCCAGACGGGGATTCAGTTGAAGCGTTCGATAGTCCTATTGGACTCTACAGCGAGGTGAAGCGGATATGTGGTGTACCCGGCACCGAGGAGCGCGCGAAGGAAATCGCAGATCTGGAGGACCATCCGCTTGTTGCGGGGGTGCGCCAGATTCGAGCTAGCGGCTATGGGCCAAGACCACTCGCATTCTTTCATTGGCAGCTAGAGTTCCCGGAAGTCGCTTTTGCGGACGATGGCACGCTCCGCGAAGGCTTCGGGTTCGACGCCGTCGTCGGAAATCCGCCCTGGGACCGAATACGACCGGAACGGAGACACTTCTACGGCCCACATGGCCGCCCCGAAGATGGCCCAGAGTGGGACGTCGCGAACACGCAAGCTCGCTCCTTGGACGTGCTAATCGCGAAATTGCATGAGGAAGAACCACAGTTGGAGCAGGAGTGGCACTCCTACGAAGCAGGCATCGTCGCATTGAAGGGATTCCTTTCGAGCTCCGACATCTATCGTCATCAAGCTATGTCAATCAACGGAACGAAGACGGGAGGAGATCCCGATCTATTTCGCTATTTCACGGAGCGAGCTTTCCATTGTGTCGGGGAGGCAGGCCGCGTCGCGCTCGTTGTGCCGAGCACCCTTTGGCAGGCGGAGGGGTGTTCGGCATTGAGGCACCTCATGTTGGATTCGTGCAAGACGGAAGAAATCTTCGTGTTCGAGAACTATCGGAAGTGGGCTTTCGATATTCACTCGAGTTTCAAGTTCACGACTTTCGTCACGCAGCGTGGCGTTCCAGGTTCCAACCACCTAACTTCAGCGGCCTTCATGATGCGGGACGCGCGCGTGCTTTCGGGAACCTGCCAAGAGCGAATCGTTTCACTTGATCGGGCGATGATCGAGGGACTAAGCCCAGAGACCCTGGCACTGTTGGATTTTCGTGATTCCCGCGATGCCGAGCTGCTCGCTGCGCTTGCACAAGCGCACCCTAGTCTCATGGACGCTCAAAGCGGGTGGCATCCCAAGTACCGCCGCGAACTCGATATGACGAACGACGCGTGGCGATTCCGAACGCGGAGGTGGATGAAGGACCGTGGTTTCTTGCAGGTACTAGACACCAAGGGGGAAGATGGAGAGTGGCATCAACAACGGATCGGCGGCTCCCCCACAGCGAGGTACCCGGAAAGTCTGCCAGCTGGGGGTGAATACTGGATCGCGGCGGACGCGGATTGGTACCGCACACGGGGCTACGTTGAGAAGCAGATCGAAGTGGATAAGACGCCCTTGGACGTCTTCATAGAACCAGATGACGCAAAGCTGCCGGCGCTGCGAAAAGTGGAGGCCGAATTCCACTCCTCCATCATCGCCGGAGCGCGCTACACGCCTCTTTATGAAGGGAGGATGGTGCAGCTTCATGACCCGGCCGCGAAAGCCTACGTACGAGGCGAAGGGCGACAAGCGGTCTGGGAGGGATTGCCCTACGACGAGAAACGGCTGATCCCGAGGGTGTTTGTCCCCCAGCCCACCGCTTCAAGTGAACGTCCTGGGAGAATCGCGTTTTGCGACGTGACCGGCGCAACGAACGAACGGACCGCTTTGGCATCCCTCATCGGCAACGAAACGAGCGCCGGGAACTCCGTCCCAACGTTAGCATTCAAAGCGTATGAACAGGCAGGTCTTATGCTTGCCGCGCTCGGGTCATTCGTAGCGGATTTCCAACTCCGACATCGGGTCCACACGCACCTCAATCTGACGCAACTGTCGCGTCTCCCAGTCCCTCCGCCTTCGGATTGGGGCCCACACAAGGGCGAGATCCTCGAACTAGTCTCGAAACTGAACTGCCTGATCCCGGAAGCGCAGGATTTCTGGAACGCGGTCCGCAAACCAGAGTGGACTAGGGCTTCGCTCTTGATCGACCCGTGGGAGCGCGGGCTAGCGCGCGCCCGAATCGACGCAATTTGCGCCGAGGTCTACGGGCTGTCCGTATCGGACTATGCGAGAATCCTAACCCACTTCCCGCTGCTGGATCGGAACGAACCCGCACTCGAAGGAGATCGATTCGTCACAGAGTCCGACAAGAAGCCGAATGGTGAGGAGGGTTCCGAGTGGGAGGTCGCAGACGGCACGTACGTGGAAATGAAACCCCGTAGCTTCATAACGCGGGATCTCGCCTTGCTCACATACATGGTCAGAAAGAAGGTTCCCCCACCGCAGAGACTGGATGTGTTTTTCCGCGAGCAGGTGGGAATGGACCCGAAGGGGGAGCCGTCGCGGTTCCGTATTGGGGTGCATAGGGACCTTCAAGATCGCGTACACTTGGCGCGAAAACTCGGCGCGGTGCCGTACGTTCCTTCAGACCTCCGCCTGACCAACTAGAGTTGGTATGTAGCCGAAGTGGCCACTACCTCCGTCTGCGTGTCCCCGAGCCCTC
>Ga0209271_10000745_pt1 | contig 11321 bp, 9 predicted proteins | sample tdAd002_FD_187123 | JGI IMG/M metagenome (GOLD analysis project Ga0209271, IMG submission 187123) | Marine sediment microbial communities from the Atlantic coast under amendment with organic carbon and nitrate - tdAd00.2 (SPAdes)... | ecosystem: Environmental > Aquatic > Marine > Coastal >... | reverse complement strand
CAATAGTACTCAAAAAATTTTTTCTGAACATCTATGGCGTACTTATCTCCTTTTTCAAACAAATCCTTTGATATATATCGAAGGCTGCCGGCCAAATCCTCGGCGGCATCTGCAATCGGCCAATCGATTTTTACATGAAAATGGGAAAGGTTGTATCTATTCTTTTTCTTGCCGGCTGGATCCCTCTGGATTAAAAGCGCATAATCCACAGGCAGCAAAAGCTTGAGCAACTCGTGGAAATGGGCAGAATCCAGGTATTTTTGATTTCTATCGAATTTGTTTGCAAGCGGAAGGGGCTCATATCGTAAAAGGTTGGTTTTGGTGGTCCTGTTGGTTCTGAAAAACCTTATATATTTCTTATGAGTTGATGGAATGGTATCTTCTACAAAAATCACCAAAAAGGTGTTCTGGCAGTCATATTCCACAGCCGGAATGCGTGCCCGAGGTTTCAACTCACGTTTTTCAACAAATGGATAGGGGATATTTTTACTAAGAAAATTGTTATAAGAATCGATCAAAGAATACTGAAACATCTGCTGGTCAAGCTCATCCCTCAACAATTCATAATAAGAACGCCTTAATCTGTTTGCCTGACTCAGCTCTTCTCTTACAGACCAGAATGCCAATCGTCTCTCCTTTCAGTACGCGTTGAACGATAGGGTTTGCTTTATCTTTTTGAATTTTCTCTTATAATAGCATTGTTTTATAAAAACGTCAACGCCTGACCATCATCATTTTTCGTTATACTTTTCAAGCCATTGATACAAGGGCTCTCGATATTTGTATGCCAAAGCGATAACAATCAGGCACAGTCCCATTATTACTGCAAACAGACCGTATTTTTGTTCGAAAATGTATGATCCCTGAAGGCTGAGCATCAATGTCCCCGGCATTCGTCCGATGCCTGTGAGTATGAGGAAGATCTTTAAAGGCAGTTTAGTCAAACCCAAAAATAGACACAGGTAGTCTTTGGGAAATCCGGGAATAACAAATAGGGTAAACAGAACAATGACCCCCTGGCGTTTGATAATCTTATCCAAACGATCCAGCTGTCGTTCAGGGATCAGTTGCCTGACAAAACGTTTTCCCATGAAACGCCCAATTGAAAAATTGATCCACGATCCTGCTGTCAGTCCGATACTCGAATATATAAATCCCTTTGCGGTTCCGAATAAAAAGCCTCCAATAAAACCTGTGGCTTCACCTGGAAAAGGTGCGAAAAGCACTTGGAGAATCTGAATGATGATAAAAATTGCAGGTGCACCATGACCAAACGAAGCGACAAAGGTTTTAATCTGCTCTCTGTCCGAAAAAAGATTATAGAAGTAAGTGATCTTTTCCCATAAATATTGACGGTACACATAACCTAATAAAACAATAAAACAAACAACCCCAACTGCAATGAATATTCGATGAATATTTTTATTTGTGGATGTTAAATTTCTTGTCAAAGTAATAATTACCGTTGGTCACCGATCATCATTCAATTGATTATTGACTATTGCAATCATCAATCTAAGTGTCCAGTGCAGCAACAGCCGGAAGAGTCTTCCCTTCCATAAGTGCAAGAAAGGCTCCGCCACCCGTAGAAATATAGGTTATTCTTTCGCCTTCGCCACTTTTATGGACAGCAACGTCTGTATCCCCTCCCCCGACAATTGAAAGTGCATGGGAATCAGCAACACTGCGAACCATGGCGATTGTTCCTCGACTGAATGCATCTATTTCAAATACACCTAAGGGGCCGTTCCAGATAATGGTTTTGGCATCATATAATGCTTCGGAATAGAGCAAAACGCTTGCAGGACCGATGTCCAGAACCATCCAATCATTAGGAATTTCTTGTATGGGTACTATCTTGATATTCGCTTTGGAATTCATACGGTCTGCCACAACCGCATCCACCGGCAGATAAAACTTTATGCCACTTTCAACTGCTTTTTTAATTATCGAATCAGCTGTTTCAACAAGATCCATTTCTACCATTGATTTTCCCATGTTCCAGCCCCTACTTTTCAGAAAAGTGTTGGCCATGGCGCCGCCGATAATGAATTTGTCAACATGATGCAGCATGTTTTCAAATGCCCCGATTTTGCTTGACACCTTTGCTCCACCTACAATCGCGACCAGAGGGCGCCAGGGATCAGCCATTGCCTTTTGAAAATAGTCGAGTTCCCTTTGAAGCAAAAAGCCCGCGCAGGATATCGGTGCATATTTTGTTATGGCCACAACCGACGCATTGATACGATGAGATACGGCAAAAGCGTCATTTATATAAACATCACAAAGTTTGCTCAGTTGTTTCGCAAATGCATCGTCATTTTTCTGCTCCTCAGGGTGGAACCTTAAATTTTCCAGAAGCACCACATCGCCGTTTTTCATTTTGTTTACCAATTCTTCTACCTCAGAACCGATACAGTCCTTTGCCATGACAACTTTTGTTTTCAAAAACCTTCCCAAACGCTTTGCTACAGGTGAAAGGCTCATTTGGAGTGTTATTTTCCCATCAGGTCTCCCCAGGTGTGAAGCGATGATAAGCTTTGCATCATTATCCAGAATATATCTTAAGGTTGGCAATACGGCCTGAATCCGGGTATCATCGGTAATGTTTTGTTGTTCATCCAGCGGAACGTTGAAATCGACCCTGACGAAGACTTTTTTCCCCGTAATATCTATTTCCTTTATGGTTTTCATCACTCCCTCCTTGGATACACTCCTTTAATCCTCTTTTTTAACTTACGCTTAAGTTCTTTTTTCTTTGACCATCTTTCAAGAAAGCTCATCATACCGGAATCATAAGCCCGGTCCACAATTTCTTCTCGAACCTTCACTCCACCGGCACCTCCCATGGCTGATCGTAAACACGCTGTTTTGTGCAAGCATTCAAGACACGCGTCCGGTGTGTTTCTTAACCCGTCTTTGGTTTTTGGAAAAACTGTCTCGAGTTCACCAAAGCATTCAGGATATTTTTTATCTATACATTTGTTTGTCATTTTTTTGCTGTTTTGAGCATTTGGATTTGAGATTTAAGCCTACTTATTCTGCAGATCATATTCACGATTCATCCGGGATATATAGCCCTCGTCCGCAAAACTGAAGTAACAGTTATTACCAACGATTATATGTTCATGAACTGTGATGTCGATAACCCTGGATGCAAAAACAAGACGGCGTGTAATGGCAATGTCTTCCTGTGATGGCTTCGGGTCACCCGATGGATGGTTGTGTGCGAAAATAAGCGCTGCAGCATGATGATTAAGGGCTGCAAGAACAACTTCTCTTGGGTATACCGAACTGGCTGTCAGGGTCCCTTCAAAAAGTGTTTCTGTGGAAATGACTCTATTTTTTGCATCTAGAAACACCGCATTAAAGCACTCCCTGGGTTTATCCCTTAACCTGTGATAAAGATATTCGAAAAGTTCTTTGGAATTGTTCAAGGGGTCTTTATGTATTAACCGTTTTTCAAGATAGCGATCTGCAGCAGCTTTTATCAGCTTGATCCCGAATAGATTTTTCGGGCCGATTCCCGACACTTCGCAAAGCGACTTGGAAGAGGCTTCGAACACACCCTGGAGTGTTTTAAATTTATTCAAAGCCGCCTTTGCGGCCACCTTACAATCTTTTCGGGGCGTAGCCAGTGTCAAAAGCAGTTCAATCACCTCATAGTCATGAAATCCTTCCAGGCCGGAATTCAGAAACTTGTCCCGAAGTCTTTTCCGATGTCCTTCTCCTTTATGCGTGTGGACAATCTCTACCTTAGATTTCAGATTAGAGGCGGGAATTTTTTTCATTTTCAGGTAAATTCATATGGATGCAATCGTTAAACAAAAAGAAGTAGTATGATCACGTATAAGGCGCAAAAAAGATGTCAGGATTAAATATTCAATAGACAATCATCAACATACAATCAGATTATACCTCATCCAGCTCTTGTTTCAGATCCCGGGTCATGAGTCGGTGTACAGCCTCTTTGGGTGTAATATCATCATAAAGAACATGATATACTTCATGAGAAATCGGCATTTCGACACCAAGTTTTCGTGACAGATTGTAAACCGACTTGGCTGTTTTTACCCCTTCCGCCACCATCCTCATTTCAGAGAGAATTTCATTTAATTTCATGCCCTCTCCGATTTTTTTCCCCACGGTGTGGTTTCTGCTAACATCTCCAGTGCAAGTCAAAACCAAATCACCAACACCGGCAATTCCGGCGAAAGTACGCGGGTTGGCACCGAGCTTCAACCCCAACCGACGCATCTCTGTCAGACCTCTGGTAATTAGGGCCGCCCTTGTATTTAGTCCCAGGCCGAGGCCATCTATAATTCCGGATGCGATGGCGATGACATTCTTAACCGAACCTCCCAACTCAACACCAACCATGTCGTTGTTAGTGTAGACCCTGAAATACGGGGTTGCAAATATATGCTGAACAAAACCGGCCACTTTTTGGTTTCTGGATGCAACAGCAACAACAGTGGGAACTTTCCGAACAACTTCCCGTGCAAAACTCGGACCTGAAAGGACCGCAAAAGAATCTTCGGGAATCTCATGAAAAATTTCTTTTAACACACCGGACATGGTCAAGTGGGTTTTGTTCTCGATACCTTTGGAAGCCGACACAATGATCGTCTCTGTGGAAATATGCTCGCGGATTTTACTCGCGGTCTCACGCATTACATGAGATGGAACAACCAGGAGCACAAGATCTTTTTCCATAACAACTGCTTCAATATCGTTGGAAGGACAAATATGATCTGAAAGAGAAACGCCAGGGAGAAAAACTTTGTTTTCTCTGTATGATTCGATCTGTTCTTTTACCTCCTTTTCAAATACCCACAAATCGATTTTAAAACCTTTCAATGCCAGAAGATTTGTCAAGGCGGTTCCCCAGCTTCCAGCACCCACGACACCGATCTTCACTTTATTCACATCTATCTGCATATTCACCGGTATGCCACCTTCATTCTTCGCTTAAATAATCTTCTTTTTCCGCCAGCCTTGCAATACCGGCGACCTTCTCTCCCAGCCCCAATCCAATAAGCTTCACCCCTTGGGTGTTACGGCTGATAACTGAAATTCCACTGACAGATATTCGGATAAGCTTTCCGGAGTCGGTCATAAGCATCAAATCATCATGTTCATCTACCAGGCGTATGGAGACAACTTGTCCGTTTCGCTCACTTGTTTTAATCGTGATTACACCCTTACCTCCCCGTCTTTGCAAAGGATATTCATCAATGGACGTTCTTTTTCCATAACCGTTTTCCGTTGCCGCAAACAGGGTCTGGCCATGGCTTAAAACCTCCATTCCAACAATTCGGTCACCCGAAGCGAGCCTTAGCCCGCGAACGCCTCTTGTCACACGACCGCTGGGTCGGACATCAGATTCGTGAAAGCGGATTGATTTACCCGTTGCCGATCCTAAAAAGACGTTTAGGGTTCCATCAGTAATCCGTGCTGCAATCAACTCGTCGCCCGGAACCAGGCTTAACGCGATAATGCCTCCGACTCTGGGTCTGGAATATGCCATAAGTTCCGTTTTTTTGACCAGGCCGTTTCGTGTTGCCATGATAATGTTATATCCCGGTTCAAACTTTGGAACAGCGAGAACTGTTGTAAGCTTTTCATCTTTACTCAAATTAAGAAGATTAACAATCGCTTTGCCCCGGCTGGCACGGCCTGCCTGTGGAATGTCATAAACTTTACACCAGTATACCTGGCCCTGATTCGTAAAAAAGAGAAAGGTATGGTGGGTGGAAGCGACAAAAAGATCGGCAACAAAATCGTCTTCCTTAACACCCATGGCCATCTTTCCCTTACCCCCGCGCAACTGATTTCTGTAAAGCGTAATGGGATTCCGTTTTATATAGCCGCTTTTTGAGATTGTAACGACCATATCCTCTTCAACAATCATATCTTCAATGGTTATTTCCTTGGTTGATTCAACAATCACTGTCCTACGCTCATCACCAAACTCTTGCTGAATCTCTGAAAGCTCATCTTTGATAATATTTTCCACAATACGCTCACTGCCAAGAATTTCCTTGTACCATGCGATATCCTTAAGAATATTTTTATATTCTTCGATTATCTTTTCCTGTTCGAGTCCGGTGAGTCGCTGTAGTCGCATATCGAGAATGGCCTGTGCCTGAATTTCAGTCAAATCGAAATTCTGAACCAGACCCATTTTCGCCTCCATGGGTGTCTTTGACTCACGAATGAGGAAAACAACATCATCAAGGTTTTCTAAAGCGGTTTTCAAACCCTCTAAAATGTGGGCCCGCGCCTCAGCTATTTTCAGATCATATTGTGTCCGTCGGATGATGATTTCTTTGCGGTGAAATATAAAATACTCAAGGATTTCCTTTAATGTAAGAATCTTCGGTTGGTTGTTCACAATCGCAAGAAATATAATACCGAAACTGTTTTCCATCTGTGTGTGTTTATACAGCTGATTGACAACTACTCCCGCTATCTGATCTTTTTTCAAAGCAACTGCAATTCGCATCCCTTCTCGATCTGATTCATCCCTCACATAGCGGATACCTTCGATTCGCTTGTGTTTCATCAATTCCGCAATCTTTTCGATCAATCTTGCCTTGTTGACCTGATAGGGAAGCTCTGTGACAACAATTGTCTCTCTTCCGGTCCTTTTATCCTTTTCGATGACGGCCCTGCCCCGAATTCGAATGATACCTCGGCCGTTTCGATATGCTTCATGAATCCCCGTTATGCCGTAAATAATACCGGCCGTAGGAAAGTCAGGTCCTGGAATATATTCAAGAAGATCTTTCCAGGTTAGATCGGGATTGTCGAGGATGGCTTTGATGGCTTCAATGATCTCAAAAAGATTGTGAGGCGGAATATTGGTCGCCATACCCACAGCGATACCCGAAGACCCGTTGATCAAAAGATTGGGCACTTTGGCAGGGAGTATGGTTGGTTCTATTAACGATTCGTCATAATTGGGTACGAAATCAACGGTCTCCTTGTTCAAATCTTCCAACATTGCATGGGCCATGCGCATCATTCTGATTTCAGTATACCGCATCGCAGCAGCAGGGTCACCGTCAACAGAACCAAAGTTCCCCTGTCCGTCGACCAAGGGATATCTTAAAGAAAAGTCCTGGGCCATCCGCACAATGGTATCGTAAACAGCGGTGTCACCATGGGGGTGATATTTACCGATGACATCACCGACAATACGTGCGGATTTCTTATACGGCTTATTCCAGTCATTTTTAAGATCTCTCATTGCAAACAGGATGCGTCGATGGACAGGTTTTAGACCATCTCGAACTTCCGGTAGGGCTCTTCCGATAATCACGCTCATGGCATAATCGAGATACGATTTTTTCATCTCGCTCTCGATACTGATTTGGGGCAACTTCTCAGGAATCAACATATTTCTACTCGTTTATTTGTAAACAGTTAAATTGTACTATCTTGATTTCAATTGTATTAATGGCGAGTAACTATCCATTTTAACCGGCAAATAGCGCCGACACATTAGGATGAGTTTTGCTCTCCGGTAAAATAGATCTTCATATCACAATTTTAATTTATTTTGTCATAAAAGCTTACGCAGTTTATAGATTAAAGGAGCTTGTGTGTCAAATAAAAGCCAATATAATAAGAATCTTTTTACATGTTTATCCAACACGAATTTATTAACAGTTGAATTGCCGAACAACCAAAAATCCGATATCATCACAAAATGCCCAAAGTTTCGCCCAACACCTGGTAGGGTTTGGGAAATTCCGGCTGAAAATTCTGATAAAATGTCACCGGATATCGGGCACCGACCTTTTTCCCTGCGTTTTTCAAACCTCTAACCAAGTTTTCAAGCAACATTCCAGGAATAGAAAAAACCATTTCATCATCTTGGGTCATGGAAAATATTCGATCTCCCATCCCAGGAATAGCAACTCGTGGAGATTGGGTCTTATAAGGAGCAATAAGATATTCGCTGCATTCGACCTTTCCCCCGAAATTTCCTGCAATGCGACGACTTTCTTCAAAAACCAGTCCTTGAATCATGCGCATCACCTGGGCAGGATTGCCGAAAAATGCCACCGTGTCCGGATCAAATAAGCCTTTTTGCAACGGCGCCAAAACAATGGCTTCACATGCTCCATTCTCCAAGCGAACCATTTCCTCAACTTCTTTACGACCTTTTTCTTCAGTCTGGGAAAAATCCACCTCACAAAACAGTTTCCCAAGTGTTTCAGCCGGGTCAGCAGCTCCACTCAGTCCAAATGCGATCATTGCAGGAACACAAATCAGATCTTCCTTGGAGAGACCCACCGTCCATCCATATGTTCTCGCCATGGTGACGCCCTGACATATGGTGACCCGCTTACTCAAAACTATTGAAGGCTGACGGGTTTTTTCGGGAAAAGTCGATTTATCTTTTAAAAACTTGACGGCAACAGGAAAGGTTTTCAGTCTCAGGTTGTTTTGAATAAAATCTGCCGATTCCTGGTAATTCACTTGTGCCATGAAGCACCTCCTTACGTTAGTATGTTTTTGTTTTCACCGCTTAAAAGTCGTCTGTCACGGTATAAAAATGGATATCCTTATGCTTATAACCGAAGTGCCAAACACAACCCGTCCTTTTCAGGAGAATGAAGCGGTAAAAATGAAAATAAACTCACCGGTCTGAATTCATTGGAACTGAATATCGCTTTGTTGAAAAGGTCAGCGTCTTCAAATCCAACATTGTCTGCAACGAGCAGCCCGTTTTGTCTCAGAAGATCGCGACAATACGGCAATGCAGTGTAGTAGTCAATTTTTTCGATATCCATAAAAATCAAGTCAAAGGGCGGCGGTATTGTTTTCATTTCTTCAAGTGCATCACCAACCCGAATCTTAATCTGCTCTTCAACGCCCGCGCGTTTGAAATTTTTACGAGCTCTGGCTGCCATTGCCGGATCATTCTCCAGAGTTACTAGCTGTCCTTTTAAATTCTCAAATGCTTCCGATAGAAAAATGGCGGAATACCCTGTTGCCGTGCCGAGCTCCAGAATTCTTTCAGCCCGAATTATTCTGGCCAGTATGAAAAGGAGTTCACCAACCACCGGACCGACAATGGGGATGTCTTCACGAAAGGCTTCTTCTTCCAATTCCCTGAGCAATGCACTTCTTTTTGGAATAAACTGTCTAAAATATTTTTCCGGGTTTTTTATAAGTACGGACATACTGCTTCTCCTAGGAAAAACATCGCCTGAAAGCACTCCAGCATAAAATTAAATTTATTTCGACCTTCGACTTCAAAGGTGTTTTAGCCATATTCGTGTGTGAGACTTGCCTACTAAGTTTGATGAATTCTCAAAAAGTCAAAATTCGACGGCAAAGTAAAAAGCTTCAAATTCAAGGCGCGCAAATTCAGAGGAATGAGGCGTACTTGTCGTACGCCGCAGTGACGAGGAATGCAGCGCAACGCAGAAGTTGGACTTTTTACGAAGCCGTCAAGTTTCGGGAGACAACTCAAACGCACCATCCGGTTCACTGAGAATGTTGGAAGTACCGTATTCAAACTGAAGAAACAGTTTTTCTTTTAGTCCGTCTATTTCGGGGATGTTGTTCTTCCAATCGAAAAGACGACAGGTGTCCGTCAAGTCGTTTGGCATTGAACACCGGATAAAGGGCATCATGGGATCACCGGCAATCGATTTGTAATTGAACATCATGGCTTCATCCACCGGAAATTGGTCAAGCTCAAAAAGCTGAATTAAATAAATAAAACAGTCGCCTTGAAAAAATTCGCTCATTTCTCGATATTTAACGATCCGGTCTTTAAACTTAAGGATGGCCAGGTATGGATTTTCCGCATCAATAATCAGGCTGAACTCACCATGCCGTCTATCCTTTTCTAGTGTTTCCTCCTGATGGATTGCATATGTAAAATTTCCAATAAAATACATTCGGTTTCCTCCTGTTTTATGTTGGTTTCATCTCTATTATTCAAATTTTGCACCTTTTTATCAGCTCCGTCAATTTTTTCAGCTCCGTCAATAAAACATAGCAGGCTGTGAATATTTATTCTTGTCCGCCTCCGGCGGAAAGGTAAAGTCTCCAATGGACTCAATTTAGCAATATTCGGTTGCGAGACTTAAGGATATTACTTAATACCATACTTCAGATTGTTCAACAACCTCGTATAATTTGCAGGCCAACATGTCTTATCGGTATCCTTTCATATGCAAAATGGTGTAAAACATCCCCTCATTATTTTCCCTTTTTCTCTGATAATTTAACTTGACAATACCAGAATGCGTCCATAGTTTCCTTATCTATTTACAGCGTCTGATCTACAGCCTCAACAGAATTACAAGAGACTTTTATAATTGACAAACAAAAAGATGGAAAACCATGTTTATTCAAAAGGAATTTGAAATTTGACTGATGCTGAAACAACCTCGATCAACGGAAACAATGCATTTGGTGGTGAGACGTTTCGGTCCCAACTCATACCACTTTTTCTCATAGCGTCCATTTTTTTATTAAACTTTACTTCCCGAATTGTTTTAGCACCATTACTACCCACAATAGAAAATAATTTGGGATTGAGCCACGGTGATGCTGGTTCACTGTTTTTTTTTCTTTCTATAGGATACTTCATATCACTTTTGGGATCCGGTCACATATCTTCTCGAATCAGTCATAAAAAAACCATCGCTGTTTCAGCCATAGCCGTGGGCATTGCACTTTCAGCCATCTCTTTCAGCAAAAGTCTCTTTACGTTACGATGTTGTGTATTTCTTTTGGGAATATCAGCGGGAACCTATCTTCCGTCGGGGATTACAACAATTACATCTCTGGTTAATTCCAAAGACTGGGGAAAAGCCATGGCCATTCATGAACTTGCCCCAAATTTGAGCTTTATATTGGCGCCCCTGCTGGTAGAGATGCTCCTTCACTGGTTTTTCTGGCGACATATTTTATTTTTGATTGGAACAGGTTCTGTAATTGTTGGAATTGTATTCGCCCGCTTTGGCAAGGGAGGCAATTTCTTGGGAGAAGCACCGAATTTTTCCGCGATCAAAACAATTATAAAGACACCCAATTTCTGGATCCTGATTTTTTTATTTAGTTTGGCCATTACCAGCACGCTCGGAATTTACAATATGCTTCCGTTATACTTGGTCACTGAACATGGTGTAAGGCATGAGTGGGCAAACAGTCTGGTGGGCATTTCCCGCATATCGACCCTGGGGATGGCGTTTTTAGCAGGATGGGCAACGGATCGTCTGGGACCCAAGACAATTATGTTATGCGTATTTTTTGTCACCGGAATTCTAACTTTACTATTGGGCATT
>Ga0209271_10000744_pt1 | contig 11326 bp, 10 predicted proteins | sample tdAd002_FD_187123 | JGI IMG/M metagenome (GOLD analysis project Ga0209271, IMG submission 187123) | Marine sediment microbial communities from the Atlantic coast under amendment with organic carbon and nitrate - tdAd00.2 (SPAdes)... | ecosystem: Environmental > Aquatic > Marine > Coastal >... | reverse complement strand
TTCCTTTGCTCTGTGACTGACTTCAGTCTATCGGCTCACGCGGCGCGCACCATTGCGAAAAACACGTATTTCGCAAAGCCGGCACAAGAGCGACGCTATACAAGCCAATCTGACCAGGAGAGTACTTCGTGGTCGTCGTTTCAGGCCGTGGTGATACACCCAAGGCTGTGAAATACTGAGAATTCTTCGCATTTGCCTGTCCAAATTGCCATGGCTATTCGTCAAATCATCTCAATAATTATGCTGCTGTTCGCGGCGTCTGCTGCCGCGACGGAACGCGATGCGACCACGATTGTGAAGGACGCGATAAACCACTGGCGCGGACTAGCGTCCGATAGCGTCATGACGATGGTGATTCACCGTCCAGACTGGGAGCGCACGATGACCATGCGTGCCTGGACAAAGGGTGACGATCGTTCCCTGGTGCGCGTACTCGAGCCGAAAAAGGATCGCGGCAATGGCACATTGACTGATGACAACAGCATGTGGTCTTACTCGCCGAAAGTGAATCGCGTTATCAAGATTCCATCGTCAATGATGGGGCAGAGCTGGATGGGTTCGGACTTCTCGAACAAGGATGTCGCGCGCGCCGACGATATCGTTAAGCAGTACGATCACTCGATCTTGAGTGTCGAGGAAGTCGACGGCATCACGATTTTTGAAATCGAGTCTATTCCGCACGAAGATGCTGCCGTGGTCTGGGGTCGAGAGGTGCTGAGTATTCGGGACGACCATGTAGTGACGACGCACAAGTTCTTTGATCAGGATGGCGAGCTGGTCAAGACACTCACGTCCCTTGAAATCGGCGAGATGGGCGGCCGCATCATCGCTCAGCGACAACGCATGAGCAAAGTCGAGACCCCCGAAGAGTGGACAGAGATACAGGTTGTATCCATTGACTACGAAGTGGAGCTGGCAGACGGCCTGTTTACACTGTCCAATCTACGTAACCCCAGAGAATAAGCGCTGTGGACCTCGTCTTTCGCCTGGCCTGGCGCAACCTCTGGCGGCAACCGCGCCGAACCTGGTTGACGACCGGCGCGATGATGTTCTCGAACATGCTCCTCGTGTTCATGATCTCCCTGCAGTTCGGCATGTACGGGCTCATGATCGATAACACCCTTCAAGCGTTTACCGGACATTTGCAGATTCAGGCGCCCGGTTACATTGACGATAAGAAAATGCGGCAGATCGTGGCCGATATCGTGCCACTCGCTGATTCACTGCGAGCCGAGTTACCCAGTGAGAATATCGCGGCGCGTGCCACGGCGTTTGGGCTCGTATCGAGCGAGGAACGCAGCTATGGCATCGCGGTGTTTGGTGTGGAGCCGGAGTTTGAGACAGGTGTTTCGACAATACCCGGGCTGATCGCCGAAGGTCGTTTCCTGAGCGAAAGTGACGCCGCCGAAATCGTTATCGGTGCGGCGCTTGCGCGAAACCTTCGTGTCGGTCTTGGTGATGAGTTGACTCTGCTCGGCAGTGGTCGCGATGGATCATTCGCTGCAGCCGTGGTGAATATCGCCGGTATCTTTGACAGTGGTCTTGCAGATATCGACAGGAGCATTACGGAAATTCCGCTCGGACTTTTTCAGGACGTCTTTTATATGGACGGTGGTGGTCATCACATCGTGATCAATTCGGGAAGCATTGACGATGTAGCCGAGTTGCAGAGTCGGGTAGGAGCACTGTTGCCACCGGGTCAGGATCTGGTTGTACATGATTGGGATGCTCTGCAGCCCGGGCTCAAACAGGCGATCAAGGCCGATATGAGTAGCGCATTTTTCATGTACGGCATTCTGGTCATTCTTGTGGCGTTCAGCGTCCTCAATACGCAGCTGATGTCGGTTCTCGAGCGCACGCATGAATTCGGCATCGTCATGTCGCTTGGATTGACGCCCGGACGGCTTGGACGGCTGGTCCTGCTGGAGACGACCATCATGGGTGTCCTTGGCCTGATACTCGGCGCTCTGTTGGGTGGGCTTTTCACCTACTGGTTCAGCGTCAACGGTTTCGCCTACCCGGGCATGGATGAGATGGCGGCGAAGTTCAATCTGCCGGCTCGTTTTTACCCACAGGTGTCGGCGTTGTCATTGCTGATTGGTCCTGCCGTGGTGTTCATATTCACGATTCTCGCTGCGGTGTATCCGGCACTCCGCTTGCACAGGCTCCATCCAGTCGAAGCGATGAGGGCCGTCTGATGCATGTGTTCGCGGTATTGATGCGACTGGCATGGCGCAATCTGTGGCGCAACCACCGCCGCACATTGATCATGCTGTTGGCGATTACGCTCGGCACCTGGGCCATGATTTTTATGACGGCACTGATGCGCGGCATGGTTTCGCAGATGGTTGCCGATGGCATAAGCGCATTGCCTGGTCACGTGCAGGTACATCATCCCGACTACAGAGACGATCCGAGCATTGCGAATCTGATAGCCGTCACTGATACGGAGCTAGCCGCAGGGTTCAGCTCGGCGAATTTCTCAGCTTGGGCGTCGCGGGTTCGTGTACCGGCAGTCATAACCAGCGAATACGACTCGCGTGGTGTCACCTTGCTCGGTGTCGATCCCGCCCGTGAACGCGATTTGACCTTCGTTGACTACGACGCAGTTGAAGGGCGTTTCCTCGAGTCGACCGACGATGCGGGCATCGTGATTGGCAGGAAGCTGGCCTCAATACTCAATACCAAAGTCGGCAAGCGAGTTGTGTTGATGAGTCAGGACCCCGACAACGAAATTGCGGATCGTGGCTTTCGCGTCGTCGGGCTATTCAAAGCAAACGTCACAGCTTTCGAGGAGAGCTATGTCTTTGCGGGCAAAACGACGACACAAAAGATGTTGCGCATCGGCGACCAGGTTTCGGAGATCGCGGTACTTGGCGATGATTTTCGCGACGTCGAGGCGGAGTACAATACGACTGCTGAACTCATCGATGGTCGCGCGGAAGTAAAGCGCTGGATTGAGCTCGATGCCTACCTCGGCACAATGCTCAAAGTCATGGACGGATTCGTCCTTGTCTGGATCGTCGTGATCTTTCTGGCGCTGTCTTTTGGCCTCGTAAACACACTGGTAATGGCGGTGTTCGAGAGAGTGCGCGAGATCGGCCTGATGCTGGCGCTCGGTATGCGGCCGATCTACATTCTCGGTCAAATCGTCGTTGAGTCTTTGCTGTTGCTCGCGATCGGATTGGCTATGGGAAGTGCGTTGGCCTGGGCGGCCGTGCAGCCCATGAAAGGCGGCGTGGATCTCTCTATCGTCGGCGATGGCATGGAAATGTGGGGCATGTCGAGCGTCCTGACACCCGAGCTCCTGTTGAGTGACGTCATCCTCGCGAATGTTGTCGTTCTTGTGCTCGGATTTCTTGCGAGTCTGTCGCCGGCATGGCGTGCCGCGCACTATGAACCGATTGAAGCAATCACAAAGGTCTGACTATGACTGCAGTACGTTGTATTGACTTGTGCAAAACCTATCGCCAGGGCGATGAAGATATCAAGGCCCTCGATCATGTCAGCATCGAAATTGCTGAAGGCGGTTTTGTCTGTCTTTCAGCACCGTCGGGTGGCGGCAAGACCACTTTGCTAAATGCAATCGGGGGGCTCGACAAGCCCGACAGCGGCGAGGTGTACATTGCCGGACGTCGTATCGACAATTTGTCGAAAGGTGAGCTCGCTGAATTGCGACTGCGGCAGATCGGCTTCGTGTTTCAGGCCTTCAATCTGATCCCCGTCCTGACCGCGCTGGAAAACGTCGAGTTCGTCATGCAGGTACAAGGTGTGCCAACTGCCGAAAGACAGAAGCAGGCCCTGGAGATTCTCGAGGAAGTCGGCCTTGCAGGGCTCGAAGACAGGCGCCCGGCCGACATGTCGGGTGGTCAGCAGCAGCGTGTGGCGGTTGCGCGCGCAATCGTTTCGCGTCCTGCCCTGGTTCTGGCCGATGAGCCGACCGCCAATCTCGATTCGAAAACTGCTGATGGTTTGATGGAATTATTTCGAGAACTTAACGACCATCACAACACAACATTTGTCATTGCCACCCATGACAAGCGTGTGATGAGTTACGCGAAACGTCTGGTGCGCATGCTCGACGGGCGCATTGTTGAAGATATTCAGCAAGATGCGGTATAGCTGCGCGCTACCGCTTCTGCTTATATCCGTTGTCGCGTATGCCGATGACAGCTCTTACGAATTTGGCGGCCACACAAAATTTCGACTTGTAGGGCAGAGCTATCCTGATGACAGCCTGTTTCGCGATCTTGTCGGTTCGAGCTCGCTCGATGCCGCAGGGGAACTGCGTCTCGACTTTTCGGCAAAGAGCGATTATTGGTCGTTTCACACCGACTATCAGCTCATCGGTCTGCACAGTGAATTCCTGCCACTTGGTTCGCCCAACGATGATAGCCGTCTATTCGATTTGACGACTACGCTGACAGATGGTGATGACTACGCCGTCTTGCACCGGCTTGATCGATTCTGGGTCGGGTTCACGGGGGAAAAGTTCGTTGCGCGCTTTGGCCGTCAGGCTTTGTCCTGGGGCAACGGTCTGTTCTTTGCGCCGATGGATCTCGTAAACCCTTTTGATCCAACCACCATCGATACCGAATACAAGACCGGCGATGACATGTTGTACATGCAATACCTGCGCGAGAGTGGAGACGACTGGCAGGGGGCAGTCGTTTTTCGTCGAAACCCGGTGACGGGGGACGTCGAGAGTGATGAGGGTACGGTAGCGCTGAAGTACCACGGCTTCGCAGGTGAATACGAATTCGATGTCCTTGTCGCCGAAAGCTACGGGGATACGGTTATCGGGATTGGTGGCGCGGGCAGCATCGGAGGAGCTATCTGGCGCGGCGACATCGTAATTACCGACTCAGATAACGACACGGCAGTCGAGTTTGTAACGAATCTGAGTCATTCCTGGATCTGGAGTGGCAGAAATGTAAGCGGCACGGCTGAGTATTACTACGATGGTTTTGATAGCCATTATCTTGCCGGAAGCCTGATGATCGAAATTTCGCCGCTGTGGACAGTGACGCCGACACTAATATCAAATGTCGAAGATCCGAGCGCACTGCTGCAACTCGTGACGGGTTATAGCATGTCGGATAACATGACGTTTCTGGGCAGTTTGAACGTGCCGCTGGGCGGCAATGGAACTGAATTCGGTGGTCCTGACTCGGGCGTACCTGACCGCTATCTTTCTTTCGACCTGGGCGTATTCGCGCAGCTGGCCTGGTATTTCTAGCCCCGGCGGGCGATCAGGTTCTTGCAAGATCCTTGATGCTCTGCAATAAGTTCGCGAATGAGTGTTCGCGTTCCGGTCCGAACACGGGATCCAGTCTGTCGAGATGCGATATGTCGACGAACATTGCCTTCTCTTTTTCTACCATTTCCCTGGCGCGCTGGAACAGGTCCTGCTCTTCCCATGCCATATGTTGTCGCAAGTTGGCCACGTATTGGGCCGTGTCGTCGATGACGCGATTCCGCGTCACGGCAGTACCTGATTCAATCGCCTCAATATCGTGTCTCAGCGCTTTGCCGAATGCCGCGATCTCCTCGTGCTCTGGCTCCACACGTTCCAGCTTGGTCGCAAGTTCTGATTTTCCAGCTTTCATTCTGGCGTAGAGCAAGTCTTCCTTCGGGTGATGCACAGCATCTGAATAAACCGTTAAATAACGCATGACGTCATGCAGCAGCTCGTAGTCAGGTCTTTCACTGTTGCGAATGTGATCGACCTGTTGTTCGAGAAGGTCGAGCACGATGGCCATATTGCGGTGGTCTTCACGCAGATCGTCGAGAAGGTCTGATAGAAGAATCGTCATGTCGGTGCCCTTACCTTGTCCTCTCTTATTTTTCTCCGGGGCTATAATGTCGAAGCCACGCTGAATCAACATGACAACATAGGTCTGCAATATGCGCAATCAGGGTATTTACTGCCTAATTCTGAGTACGGTTCTTGCCGGATGCGCGGTGAATCCGGTCACGGGTGATCGCGAGCTCATTCTGGTCAGTAGTGAGCAGGAAGTCGCGATGGGCGTGCAGAATTACACACCAATGCAGCAGTCGCAGGGGGGTGTCTACGATGTCGACCCCGAGTTGACTGAATACGTGCAATCCATCGGCAAGCAACTTGCCGATGTAAGTGATGTTCAACTGCCTTACGAATTCGTCGTTTTGAATAATTCGATACCAAACGCCTGGGCCCTGCCGGGTGGCAAGATCGCGATCAACCGTGGCCTTCTGACGGAGCTTGATTCGGAGGCCGAACTCGCTGCAGTGCTCGGTCATGAAATAGTACACGCGGCAGCCCGGCACACGGCGCAGCAAATGTCCAAGGGCATGTTGCTACAGGGGCTTGTCGTCGCAACGAGCGTTGTGGCCGGTGATAGCGGCTACGGTGATCTTGCCGTTGGCGGGGCCAGTGCTGCCGCCCAACTGATCACAATGAAATATGGTCGCAGCGCCGAGCTTGAGTCCGACAAGTACGGCATGCGTTATATGTTTAGAGCCGGCTACGATCCACAGGGCGCGGTCGCGTTGCAGGAAACTTTTGTTCGTCTGAGCGAAGGTCGCAACGAGGACTGGCTCAGCGGTTTGCTGGCGAGTCATCCGCCGTCCCAGGAAAGGGTGAAAGAGAACAAGAAAACGGCGAAAAAACTGGGGCCCGGCGGTAAGTTCGGCGTCGACAAATTCAATCTGGTCATGCAAAAGACCCTGGCGGCCAAACCGGCCTATGCTGCCTACGACAGTGGCCGCAAGGCGCTCGCTGAAGAAAAGACTGACGATGCTCTCGCGCTTGCAAACGAGGCGCTTGCATCGTTCCCTGCCGAAGCGAATTTTCATGCGCTGCGGGGCGACGTGCGTCTCGTCAATGACCAGTACGATATGGCGGTCACGAACTACAATCGTGCCATCAATCGGCGTGGCGACTTCTTTTACTACCACCTGCAGCGTGGCATCGCGAAGCACGAGCTCGGCCAAAACGATGCAGCGATTTCGGATCTTGAGAACAGCCTGGAATTCTTGCCGACAGCACCCGCGCATTACACGCTGGGGGAGATCAAGGAAGGTCGTGGATCGGTGGAAGAGGCAATCAAACACTACAAAGTTGTTGCCAAGAGCGGCGGCGAATATGGAGATGCAGCGACAGCGGCCCTGGTGCGACTTGAATTACCTACACAGCCGGCATCGTATGTCTCTTCAGCCTGCGGTGATGATGGCAGTGGTCAGATCGTAGTGCAGGTGCGCAACGACACGTCTGTTCCCATCACCGGCGTGAACGTGCAATTTCAGTATGTCGACAGCAGCGGAACGCAGCGTCAGCGGACACAGAGTATCAGTGGTCAGCTCGCGCCAAGCAAGATTGCCAGCGTCAGGACCGGTGTGGCCCCGTACGCTGGCACGCGTTGCGATGCGTCTGTAATCAGCGCGAAGGTTGCACAGTAGGAGCCCGCCATGCGGGCGAGCGCTAGCTGTGGCCGTCAGGCCGCTTAGATTTTGATCGCCCGCATGGCGGGCTCCTACAGGGCGCTACTGCGCCTCGTCCAGCAGTGCCTCCATCTCATCCATAATCGCGTTCATCTTCGCGACGATGGCCTCGTACGGCTCCGGTTTGGCTAAATCCACGCCCGCGTCTGCCAACAACAGGTACGGGTAGTTCGAGCCGCCTGCTCGCAGCAGATCTTTGTAGTTTTCAACGCCTGCTTCGCCCTCGTTCACAATCTTTGAGTACAGTGCTGTCCCGGCGGTCTTCGACGTCGCATATTGAAACACGTACATGTTGAAGTAGAAGTGCTGAATGAACATCCACTCGTTGGCATACAGGTCATCGATGATAACGACGCCGTCGTCATGTCCGTGGTAGCGCCGCAGTATTTCTGCGTACATCTCCGAGATTCGATCGCCCGACAATGCTTCACCACGCTCGGCAGCCTCATACAGGGAAAGCTCAAATTCGGCAAACATCGTTTGACGGAAAAACGTACCGCGCATGCCCTCGAGTGCATGGCCAAGGTAGAAGAGCTTTTCGTCGATCGACTCGGCATTCTTCTGCATGTAATCCTGCAGGATTAACTCAAGAGATGTTGATGGTATTTCAGCAATGAACGTCGCGTAATTAGCTGTTTGAAACGGTTGTTCCTGACGCGCATACAGTGTGTGCATCGCGTGGCCCCATTCGTGAGCCATAGTCGATAAGGACGCGTAGTCATCGTTGTGATTAAGCAATAGGTACGGGTGTACGTCATAGGCGAATCCCGACATGTAGGCACCTGCGCGCTTGCCACGTTGCGGATAAACATGCATCCAGCGCTCATTTATCGCTTTCGTCTGCATATCCACCCAGTCGTCGCCGAGCACAGACATGGCCTCGAGAGTGATCGCCTTACTCGTCTCGACATCGAACTCCTTGTCGAGTGACACGAGCGGTGGATAGATGTCGTAGTAGTGCATCTGCTCTACACCAAGCATGCGCTGGCGCAATTTGAAGTAGCGATGCAGCGTCGGCAACGCTTTATTCACTTCTTCGACGAGCGTGTGATACACGGCTGGCGGCAAGTTGTCCTGGTGCAATTCGCGCTGTAACACGCCGTCGTAATTTCTGGCCTTGGCAAGCCCGACCTGAGTCTGGATATGAGAATTCAGCACCATACCGACGGAATTGCGGTACTCACCCCATTTGCCCCAATACGTATCGAAAGCCAGTTTGCGATCGTCCCTGTTCTGGCTGCCGCGCACCCGGCCGTAGCCCTGTGTATCAATTAGCGCTTCTTCACCATCGGACAGCGCAATCGTCGGCCATGGAATGTCGGAGTTCGCGATCAGGCTGTAGGTGCTCGAAGGGCCACCGAAGGACTGTGACAGATAAGACAGAGTTTGCTCAGCTTCAAGCCCGAGCGTGTGAGGTGCATTACGCAGGCTGTCGTCCAGTTGAAATGCAAACGGCGCCAGCCGCTCGTCTTCCTTGATAAAGGACTCGATCACTTCCCGGCCGACCTCGATCAGTTCGGGCTGCATCCATGCTGTAGCTTCATTGAACTGAGCGAACATGATGCGGGCAAGTTGCACGCGTTCCTGCATTTCGCCGACACGAAGATCTTCGTCTCCGTTCAGCGAGGCATAGACAAAAACCCGGCCGCCCTTTCTGATGGTATCGGAAACATGCTGGTAAGCCTGATACAGGGAATCGGCGCTATCGCCAAGAGTGCCGCGACGAGCCTCGATCTTTTCCATTTCCGCAAGCACTTCTTCGCGAGCTTCGTTCCAGGCCTCGACGCTCGGGAACAGCTCGGTCAGATCCCAGGTATACGCTGGGTCGACAGCAGGCTCTTCTTCTGCGATCGCATTAGCGAGTGGCAACACAGCCAGGAAAGCAGCCGCAAGCAACAGTTTTCTTCTCATTTTCATCTTCCCCAAAATGTTATTTCCGTTTTAGACACAAGAGTACGACAATGTTCCCATTCATGTGCAGGAGGCCGCCATAAGTACTGTTGGCATCCTGCGATGGGAGTTGTCTTATGAACAAGAGCATTCTTGCTGTTCTTATCAGTCTGTTCGCCGGTTTCGCGGCCGCGGCTATCGTTTTCACGATTCGAGAGCCCGCAACAGCTGTCGTCTCTGGCGGCGATGCGAGTGACCATTTTGACCAATCCGCCGCTACTGACGATCGCATCCTGGCTCTCGAGGCCGCAGTCGCCGAGGAACGCAAGGCCAGACAATTTCTCGAAGATGAACTGCAGATTCTCTATACCGAAATTGAGCGGCTGAGCGATGCGCGCGATGAAGGAATCGAACAGCGCGTTACTGCAAACGTCGTGACTGAGGAGCAGATGGAGGTGTATCGTCAACGGCGCGCTGATCAGACGGATGAAGGGCGATTGGCCAGGCTCGTTGAAGCGGGACTGTCGCCCGACCGTGCTGAATGGGTGCTGAAGCGCGAATCCGAGCTGCAAATGGAAGCAATGCAGGCGCAATTCGATGCTCGCCGGTCTGGCGAACCATTGGACCGATTCAACCCGGCCTTGAATCCTGCCGCCGCGTTGCGTGCTGAAATCGGCGATGCGCAATATGAGCAGTATCTCGAGGCCAACAACCAGTCGACGACGGTGCACATAGGCAGCGTCCTTGAGTCGTCGCCCGGACAGCGCGCGGGTTTGCAGCCAGGCGATCAAATTGTCGCTTATGGTGGGACCCGTGTATTCAACGTTTCCGATCTTAATCAGCAGACGATGTTGGGCGAACCTGGCACATCGGTAGCTGTCGACATCACACGCGATGGCATGCCAATGCAGGTCGTTTTGCCACGCGGCCCGATCGGCGTATCGACCAGCCGCTTTCGGGGACGGCGCCAGTAGGGCAGAATGGCGTATTGCCGCGCTGACTTGGTGAGTACAAACCTTGGGCCGACTTCGCTACACCATACCGAATAGCTTCACTGCACTGAGCTTGTTGCTCGGACTCGGTTCGATTGTGACGACTCAGGTGGGCGATCTCGAGTTCGCAGCGTGGCTGATCGTATGGTGCGGCCTTCTTGACACGATGGATGGCGTCGCCGCGCGGCTGCTCAAGGCAACATCCAATTTCGGCGCGGAGTTCGATTCCATGGCCGATCTTGTGTCATTCGGCGTTGCTCCAAGCGTGCTCGTATTCAACGCCGGACTGCAGATTGCAGGCGTTGAACTCGAATCCGGACAGTTTTGGGTCTTGCTTGTCGCTTGTGGCATTTTCGTGTTGGCTGGGGCAATGCGGTTGGCACGCTTTAACTTGGCCACGGACAAGCCGCGCACGGGTTGGTTTACTGGAATACCGATCACGGCGGCGGGCGGTGGTTTGATTTCATCGATGGTTCTGGTTCTTATTCACCACGAAGATATCGCCGGCGTATTGCCGCTACATCTGTACCTGCCGATACTGATGTTCGTGCTCGCAATTCTGATGGTGTCGCGTCTGCGTTTTCCAAAAGCCGTCGTCCGCAAGAGCGTAATCATAAACGCCTTTCAGTTCATCAATATCGCAGCGATTTTCGTCTGCGGTGTCTTTCGTATATTCCCCGAGTACCTGTTCAGCATTGGCGTGTTCCTGCTCATAGCCGGAATTATCGCCGGCCGAATTACGCGAGACGAATAGGACCTAAGTAACTCCATGAATTCGATCGTCGTTGTTCTAATTGTCTATCTCGGTCTGCTTGCAGCATTCGCAGTCTGGAGTCGACGCGAGACGGGCACGCTAAGTGGTTTCTATCTGGCAGGTAAGAAGCTGCCATTCTGGGTCGTTGCATTCAGCACGAATGCAACCGGTGAGAGCGGTTGGTTGCTGCTCGGACTGACCGGAATGG